>ERZ773065.1584-NODE-1584-length-11377-cov-6.807543_pt1 | contig 11377 bp, 6 predicted proteins | sample MGYA00580623_ERZ773065 | MGnify/ENA primary metagenome ERZ773065 (study PRJEB29015, sample SAMEA2738017) | human oral metagenome | biome: human oral; feature: human-associated habitat; material: dental | place: China | collected 2047 ...
GGCTTGCGGGAGCCGACCTCGTACTCCTCGGTGCGGTAGGTCGTCGCCTCCACGACCGTCTCGCCCTTGCGCGCCCCGATCGTGCCGAACTCCTTGCCGATGTCCCAGCAGGCGTCGCCCCAGGCCGCCAGAATCCTCTCGGTCTGCTCGGGACGTGCGGAGGTCGCGCAGTCCAGATCGTGTGGGACGACGCCGAGAAAGGCGTCACGCACCGGCCCCCCGACGAGGGCGAGCTCATACCCGGCGCGGGTAAAGGCATGCCCGAGCGCCGCCAGGGAAGGGGGCAGTGCGCGCAGGGCCTCCCGGGCCGTGGGACTCAGACCACAGGTGTCAAGGCTCTCGTCGAGCAGCGCGCGGACCGCGGAACGGGAGACCGCAGTGGATCCCCCGACCGCGCGGGATGAGCCCGAAGCGGACGGGGACGCGGATGAGGCGGATGAGACAGAGGGAAGGGCGGGGTCGGCTGGGTCAGTCATTGACCCAAGCCTGCCACGCGGACCCCCCGACGGCACCCACTCAGCCGAACCGCCTAGAGTGTCCTCATGCCCTCCCACCGCACTCGCAAGCCCCGCGCCGGCACAGCGCCGCGACGCGCGAGTGCGCGCTTCCTGCCGGTGGTCGACGAGACCAGCGCCGGCGGGCTCGTGATCGACGTCCAGGAGGGCCGCGCGGTGACCGCCGTCATTGCGCGCCGCAACCGCGGAGGCCGCCTCGAATGGTGCCTTCCCAAGGGCCACCTGGAGGGCGCCGAGACGGCCGAGGAGGCGGCTGTGCGCGAGATCGCCGAGGAGACCGGCATCTCGGGGCGCGTACTGCGCCATTTGGCTACCATTGACTACTGGTTCGCCGGTGACGACCATCGTGTTCACAAGGTCGTCCACCATTTCCTCCTCGAGGCGATCGGCGGCGACCTCACCACGGAGAACGATCCGGATCACGAGGCCGAGGAGGTCGAATGGGTGAGTCTCGACGACGTCGCCCGTCGCCTCGCCTACCCCAACGAGCGGCGCATCGTCGCCGCCGCGCGTGAGATCCTCGTAGGGGACGGGTGATCGCAATCCGAATCCGCCGTCATCCCCGTCGCTCCCGGGCGCACCCGATGGTCGTCCTGGCAGCGGCTGTGGCTGCTTCCATCGCGCTCGTGGGTCCTGCTCCCGGCACCGGCGCAGCCGCGGCGGCGTCTGCCGTTCCCGCCATGCCGACTGCCATGCCGACTGCCCAGGTGCCCGCACCGCCGATCGCCGCGCAGACTGCCACCACGCCACCGTCAACAGCACAGATGATCGACGGCCAGGTGACTGTCTCCGTCGATTCACTGGCTCCGGAGGTCATCACCGCCGGGCAGGATCTCACCATCTCCGGCACCATCGCCAACGGCACCGACAAAGCCCTGGAGGGGCTCTCCCTCACCGCCCAGATGCAGGACTCCACAGAGATGGCCGTCACGGGTATGGAGTCGTGGCTGGCGGCCGAGCGGGACTCCGCCATGCGCGAGGTCTATTCCGGCGATTTCGGCGAGAGCATCACCCCCGGCGAGGTGAAGCCCTTCTCATTGACCATCAATGCAGACGATCTTCCCCTCGACGAGGAGGCCCAGTGGGGTCCGCGCGGTGTGGAGGTATCGGTCTTCCAAGGGCGTTCCGCTGTCGCCCAGGACCGCACGCTCCTCGTATGGGACGCGGGCGGGGCGGCCAGTCGATCGCGCGTGACGGCGCTGGTCCCGGTGACGGCCTCGGCCGACGACCTGGAGCTCCTGACCACAGGTGCCGAGCCGCCCACGGATGCTGCGCTGGCGGACCTGCGCAAGCGGATCGCCTCCCTGCTGTCATTGGCCGGAGACGGCGTCGTTCTGGCGGTGGATCCGGCACTGCTCGACGCCCTCGGGGTGAATGAGGACACGCTGGCCGCCGCCAAACCGTCGCCCGAGCCCTCGGCAAGCCCCTCGGCAGCCGGCGAAGAGAGCCCTGCGGCGACGTCGTCCTCGACGCCCTCGGCTCCTGCGACGGGCCCCTCGCCCACAGGGCCGTCTGCGCCGTCTGCACCGTCTACGCCATCAATGCCATCCGCCACGGCCTCCCCAACCGCCCCCGGTTCACAACCCGGAAAGACGCTTCCCGGTCAGGCCCTGACCAAGGCGCTGCTCGAGGCGCTCGATGCCGGTGATGTCGTGGCCCTGCCCTGGGCGGATGCCGACGTCGCCGCCCTGACTCACCAGGAGGAGACCGACCTGCTCGCGGACGTCCAGAAACGCGCCGAGGAGTCCCGGACCGCAGAGGTCGGCGCTCCCACGTCGCTCACCTGGCTGGCCGGCAGCCTGGACGCCGCAACGCTGTCCGCACTGCCCGACTCGACGCAGACGATCGTCACCACCCCCGGAGATCTGCCGGTGGAGGAGGATCTGACATATACGCCCTCCGAGGTGACGAGTGTGGGCTCACGCACGGTTCTGACGCCCGACAAGAACCTGTCCGACACGCTCGGCGGCACCCTGACGACCGACGAGTCCTCCACCGATCTGTCCAACCTCGATACCATCCAGCTTCTGCGCGGCGAGACGGCGATCATCACCCGTCAGGCCCCCGCGATCAGTCGCTCCATCGTGATCACCCTCGATCGGGCCGATGCGGCGGGCATCGACCCGAAGACGCTCGACACGCGTCTGAAGGCGCTGCGAGAAGCCTCCTGGACCACGCCTCAGAACCTGCAGGCGCTGTCCACCGAGGCCGGCGCCCAGCAGGACGACGCCGCGAAGACGCATCGCGCCGACATTCCGGACCAGGTGATCGGCGATCAGGAGGTCTCGACGACCGACCTCGCGGCAGCCCGCGCGACCTGGGACTACCTGACCTCGGTGACCTCGATCCTGCCCGATCCTCAGGCGGCGATTGGCTCGGCCTCCGAGGTCGTGGTGCGCACCGCATCGGCCGTATGGCGATCAGACCCGGAAAGACGCACGGTCATGACGGACTCGGCTCGCGAGCGCGGTACGGCCGTGACCTCCAAGCTCACGGCCGTACCGTCGCGAACGATCAATCTGATCGCCTCCGAGGCCAACCTGCCGGTACGCATCACCTCGTCCCTGGATCAGGACGCCACCGTCGTGGTGCGCCTGCTGTCCGGCTCGGCGCGACTGCAGACTGTTGAGGACATTACGCTGACCGTACCGGCGTCCGGTCAGACGACCGCCACCGTGCCGGTCAAAGCGGTGGGCAGTGGAGACGTCAACCTGACCATCATGCTGCTGGCCGCTGACGGCACCGCCGTCGGGGCGCCGCAGACCATCCATATGCGCGTGCACGCCGACTGGGAGTCCAGGGGCACCCAAGTGTTGGGGGCCGGACTTGTCGTCCTGCTCGTCGGCGGCATTGTGCGAACCGTGCGTCGCGGGCGGCGCACGGCAGCGCCCCAACGCGTCGAGGAGAAGACATGAGCAACAAGGACAACGGCTCATCGATCGCCCGTTCGAGCGCCGTGATGGCGGCCGGCACGCTGGCCAGCCGCCTGCTGGGACTGGTGCGCAACGCCCTGCTGATAGCCGCCCTGGGGGCGACGGCTTCGGGCGCCGCCGAGGCGTTCAACATCGCGAACAACCTGCCCACCCAGCTGTACAACCTGGTGATCGGCGGCGTACTCAATGCGATCCTGGTCCCGCAGATCGTGCAGGCGCTGCGCCAGCGCAACGGCGAGGAGCTCGTCAACCGGCTGCTGACGGCGGCCTCCGCCGCTATGGCCGCGGTCTCGGCCGTGCTGACGATAGCGGCGCCGCTGGTCATTATGCTCTACGCCTCGGGCCTGGACCGGTGGCAGCCGCTGGCCTTCGCCTTCGCCTTCTGGTGCATGCCGCAGATCTTCTTCTACGGCCTGTACGCCCTATGGGGGCAGGTTCTCAATGCGCGGTCGAGTTTCGGGCCGTATATGTGGTCCCCGGTTCTCAACAACATCATCTCGATCGCCTCGATCATGGCCTACCTGCACATCTACGGGCACTACGCGTCCGGTCAGGATCCGGGCATCTGGAATGCGGGCCGTATCGCTCTGGTCGGGGCCACGACGACGGCGGGCATCGCCATTCAGGCCCTGATCCTTTACATCCCCCTGGTGCGTTCGGGCTTCCACCCGCGCTTCGTGTGGGGCGTGCGCGGCATGGGCCTGGGAACCATGTCGAAGGTGGCGCTGTGGGCGCTGCTGGGAACGGCCGTGGTCTCACTGGGTGACATAGCGACGGCGAACCTGGGTTCCCAGGCGGTCACCGCGGCGGAGTCGGCGCAGTACGCCGACCAGATCGTGCCCTCCAAGACGCTGTACGACAACACCCAGCTGGTCTACATGCTGCCGCAGTCTCTGGTGACGACCTCCATCATCACCGCCCTGTTCACACGCATGAGTGAGAAGGCCGCCGCCGGCGACCGCGGAGGAGTGCGCGACGACCTGTCATTGGGCCTGCGCAGCGTCGCGGTGTTCACCATCCTGTTCGCCGCGGGCATCGGGACTCTGGCTACGCCCTCACTCCAGCTCTTCGTCCCCTCGTTGTCCCTGGCCGAGGCCACGGCCGCAGGACCGATCCTGACGGTCCTGGCGATAGGCATCATCTTCCAGGGCATCTGGTTCACCACGCAGCGCGTCATGCTGGCCTACGCGGATACGAAGCGGCTGCTCATAGCCGACTCCGTGGTCGGCATCGTTCCCGCCATCGTCTGCCTGGTCGCCTACCTGGCGACACCGGCCAACCACTGGATGACCTGGGCGGCAGCGGGCTCGATGCTCAGCCAGGTGGGCGGCTCGGTGGCCGTGATCCCACTGATCAGGCGGCACCTGCCCGACCTCGACGGCCCCCGCGTCATCGCCACCTACGCCCGCCTGGCGGTAGCGGCCATCCCCGCAGTGCTTGTCGGGCTGGGCGTGCGGGCCCTGCTGGGGCCGGCCGACGGCTCCCTGACCGGGTCGAGGCCGACGGACGCCATGCTGACCGTCATCGTGGCCGCCCTCCTCATGACGGCGACCTACCTCGCGGCCGCGCGCCTGCTGCGTGTCGAGGAGCTCGGTGTGCTCTTCGTCCCACTGTCACGCATCGTGGCCAAGATCGGACGGCTCCTGCCGGGTCGTGCAGGCGAGGCGGTCCTGCATCTGGCCCACCTCCTGGCACCGACCTCCGCCGACCGGGCGGGCACCGAGCTTCCGCCGTCATACCCGCCGACATACAGACCGATGCTGCGCGCCGTGGACGCACCACGACCGGCACCAGCCCCACCGCCTGCTATTCCGGCGCCACCCCCCACGTTTGCGGATCTGGCCGCTCAGGCAGCCTCCGTACGGGCACTCACGCCCGGTACACTCGCTCCACATGCACTGGGACTCCTTGGCACGGGAGGAGGGAGCATCATGACCGACGCAACGCCGATCGGCACAGGGCGCTACGCCCTGGCCGCTACCCTGCCCGCAACACTCCCACGAGTAGTCCGGCATGTTGGACGAGATACGATCCTGGATCGCACGGTGACGATCCTCATGCTCACCGACGCCACCCCTCATCGTGCCGAGGTCCTGGAATCGGCCAGTCGTGCAGTCCTTGTCGAGGATCGGCGGATCCAAAGGGTTCTCGACGTCGAGACGCATCACCCGGCCTTCGTCGTCACCGAGCCCGCCGACGGCCGCCCCCTGTCGGCCCTGGTCGGCCAGGGGTTGAATGCCGCGCAGGTTCGCGCCATCGTCGGGGAGGTCGCCCAGGCGCTGGATGCGTGCTCCCGTCGGGGCCTGCACCACCTGAACCTGTCTCCGGAGTCCGTACGACTGCGCTCCGACGGCACTGTTCAGGTCACCGGAATCGGCGTCGAGGCCGCGATCCTCGGGCTGGACTCTCAGGCCGCTTCCAACGAGGACCCGCTGGAGGCCGATCGTATTGACGCCCGCGCGCTGGTCGAGCTGCTCTACTACGGTCTGACGAAGCGCTGGCCGGGCAAGCGAGCGGGCCTTCCCTCAGCGCCGACGACGTCCGACGGAGCACCGGTTGCGCCCTCCATGCTGGCGACGACCATGGGTGCCGACGACGCCGATCTCGACGAGCTGGTGGCTCGCACCTGGTCCGACGAGGAGCCGATGTCCGCCTCCCAGATCGCTCAAGCCCTCGGCACGTGGGACGCCTCACTCCTGCCACAGGTGACTGCGGAGGCCATGGCTTCAGCGGACTCAGCGCCTTCAGGGGCTTCTACGACATCAGCGGCATCAGCGTCGCCGTCATCGTCGACCGACAGCACCAACAACGGAGCCTCTGAGCCTGCGCTGAAGGGAGTGCTCTCGCGTCTGCGTCGAGCAGCTGCGACGCGTCAGGAGCCGGCTGCCGTGGTGGCCGACCCTGTTCCCGCCGAGCCGCAGACCGACTCCGTCCCCCGGAGCTTCGCGCCGGCCGCGGCCGAGCCCCGAACTGCTGCCGGTCCGCCAACCGGTATCACACCGCCGGAGGCCGGCGGATCGCCGACCGCCGCACAGGGGAGCCCGCAGGTCGGCAACACAGCGAACACGACAAGCGCAGCACCCGCCTTCCAGCCGCCCGCGGTCCCTCTGGCCGCGCAGTCGGCAGCTCCGCCGGTCAACCCGGTCAACACAGAGGAGGCGCTGCAGGCCAGTGGCGATCCCGACGGCGACGACGAGGTCGAGCGCTCTGTGTCGCGGACCACCATGGCGATCATCAGCGGCATGCTCGTCGTCATGTTGGTGGGGGCCATCTTCGCAGTGAACAGCGTGCTCGGCCTGTTCGACCTGCCGTTCACCGAGCCGGATGTGCCCGCCGCCAGCACAGTGCCCTCAACAGCCGCGCACGATACTCAGCAGACGCCGTCGGAAACCACCGAGCCCACCGCTGAGCCCATTACGATCACCAGCGCGAAGGCCGTGGATCAGGGCGGGAGCCAGGGCGACCATCCCGAGAACGAGGGCAAGACTGTTGACGGGAACCCCGCCACGACCTGGGAATCGCAGTTCTACAAGGGCCCCAAGTTCGCCAATCTGAAGAGCGGTACGGGAATTGCCGTGACCCTGGACAAGACGTCCGAGGTGTCCGGTATTGACATCCAGGGCACGGGCCAGGGCGGTAATGTCCAGGTCCGGGCTACGAGTCCGGAGGACCCGACCGGCGGAACGGTGCTGGCCGAGGGGGCCTTCACGTCGGGAACGACGAGCTTCACCTTCTCACCGACGAAGACTCAGTCGATCGTCATATGGGTGACCGATCAGCCGACGGCCCCGGACGGTGAGTCCAAGGTGACCGTGTCTGAGATCACTTTCAAATAAGATCCTCTTAGGGAACATCCGATTTTTATCGGCTGTTCTATGATTTGCCTGCTGCTCGCCTCCTGCGAGCCCACTACGCCCACTTCTCGGTCAGGAGAGTCATGATCCACGACGTCGTCATCGTCGGTTCCGGCCCAGCCGGCTACACCGCCGCGATCTATGCGGCACGGGCCCAGCTGAGCCCGGTGGTCCTCGCGGGCTCCGTGACCGCCGGGGGCGCGCTCATGAACACCACCGAGGTCGAGAACTACCCCGGCTTCATTGAAGGGATCATGGGGCCGCAGCTCATGACCCAGATGCAGGAGCAGGCCGAGCGTTTCGGAGCCGATGTCCGCTACGAGGACGTCACGGCCCTCGAGCTCACCGGTGACGTCAAGCGGATCACCACCGACGACGCCGTCTACGAGGCTCGGGCAGTGATCATCTCGACCGGTTCCGAGTACCGCAAACTGGGCCTGGAGGATGAGGAGCGGCTCTCCGGCCACGGGGTGTCCTACTGCGCCACCTGCGACGGCTTCTTCTTCAAGGATCAGCCGATCGTGGTCGTCGGCGGCGGAGACTCCGCCATGGAGGAGGCCCTCTTCCTGTCCCGATTCGGCTCCTCGGTCACCATCGTCCACCGACGTGACGAGCTACGCGCCAGTGCCGTCATGGCCAAGCGCGCCCACGATGACCCTAAGATCGATTTCGCCTGGAATTCCAGGGTTGTTGCTCTCAATGGGCAGGAGGCTCTGACGTCGGCGACCCTGGAGGACGTGAACACCGGCGAGCGGCGGGACATCCCTGCTGCGGGACTATTCGTGGCCATCGGGCAGATTCCTCGATCTGAGCTGGTGGCCGATGCCCTCGAGCTCGACGACGCCGGTTACATCACCGTCCAGGCACCGTCGCAGCAGACCGCGATCCCCGGCGTCTTCGCATGCGGTGATGTCGCCGATCCGCACTACCAGCAGGCGATCACCGCAGCCGGCTCCGGTTGCCGCGCAGCACTGGATGCCGAGCATTACCTCGCCACTCTCACCGCCTGATCCAGCTGACTTTTCCGAAGGAGAACCCATGTCCAACGCTCTTGCCGTCACCGATGCCACCTTCGACTCGGAGGTTCTGAAGTCGGACGTGCCCGTCGTCATCGACTTCTGGGCGGAATGGTGCGGCCCGTGCCGTCAGATGGCGCCGGTTATCGACGAGGTCGCCGCCGAATTCGGCGAGCGCGCCAAGTTCGTCAAGATCGACGTCGACGCCAACCCGGCCACCGCCCGTTCCTTCGGCGTCAGCTCCATCCCAACGTTCGCCGTCGTGCGCGGCGGGGAAGTCGTGCACCGTTTCTCCGGCTCACGTCCCAAGGGCTCCTTCACCAAAGAGGTCGAGAAGGCACTCGACTGATCCGCACGCAGGCTCCCAGTCAAACGGCATGTGGTTGGTGGCCGTCGTTGTACGACGGCCGCCAACCACATTCGCATTCATGGCGCGAGCACTGATCGCGGTCGCCTTCCGGAGGAGGGAACAGGCGGACTCGAGACTCATTCCTCATCGGTGCTGAACTCAGCCTGCGCCGCCTGCATATCAGTCAGCTATAGACTGGGGCATCGCACTCCGACAACGCGAAGGCATGCCAATGCGCTTCATCTCCACTCGCGGGGGCATGGCTCCCGCAGGCTTCACCGATGTGCTTCTGTCCGGGCTGGCGCCCGATGGAGGACTGGCTGTGCCGGAGAGCATCCCGCCGGTGAGCCGAGTACAGCTCGAGCAATGGCGGTCGCTGAGCTATTCCGAGCTCGCCGCCGAAGTGATCGGCCTGTATGCCACAGACATCCCGGCCGAGGACCTTAGCGCACTGACCGCCGCCGCCTATGGACCTGAACATTTCCCGGCCCCCGTTGTCCCCGTCCACCGACTCGACGAGGTCGCCGGCGGGCTTGAACTCGTTGGTCTCTCCGAAGGCCCCACCATGGCTTTCAAAGACTTGGCCATGCAGTTCCTGGGTCAAGCCATCCCTTATGTTCTGAACCGAAATGGTCAAGTTCTCAACATTCTCGGTGCGACGAGCGGAGACACCGGGTCGGCTGCTGAGCATGCCTTCCGTGGTCAGAAGGGCGTTGCCGTCTTCATGCTCTCGCCGCAAGGCCGGATGAGCGATGTGCAGCGCGCCCAGATGTACTCGTTGGATGAGCCCAATATCCACAACATTGCGGTAGACGGCGTCTTCGACGATTGCCAGAACCTTGTCAAGGCACTCAACAATGACGCCGCCTTCAAGGCCACCCACGCCATCGGCGCGGTCAACTCCATCAATATCGGACGCATTGCGGCTCAGATCGTCTACTACGTGTGGGCCTGGCTGAGGAGCACTGATGCGCTGGAGGAGGGGCTGCGCTCCGACTATGAAGTGGACGTTGCTGTTCCCAGTGGGAACTTCGGCAATATCTACGCCGGGCACCTGGCCCGCTCAATGGGGGTGCCGATCCGACGTCTCATCCTGGCCACCAATGAGAACAACGTTCTGGAGGAGTTCTTCTCCACGGGCGTCTACCGTCCCCGGGGGAGGGCGGAGACTCTGGCGACGTCGAGCCCCTCCATGGACATTTCCAAGGCATCGAATCTTGAGCGCTTCATCTGGCAGCTGCTCGGCCCCGAGGAGTTCGCTCAGCGCTGGCCGGAGCTGGAGGCAGAGGGCGCTCTGGATCTAGCCGACCATCTGGACCGGCTGAACACTGAGTTCGGTTTCGTCTCGGGTTCGTCCTCCCATGCCGATCGACTCGCGGCAATCGGTCGCGTGCATTCAGCCGCGGATCGGCTTATCGACCCGCATACAGCCGATGGTGTCACAGTGGCCCTCAGGTTCATGGAACCGGACTTTCCAACTCTGGTGATGGAAACAGCGAAGGCCGCGAAATTCGGCGAAACGGTGACTGAAGCGCTGGGACGGGCTCAGCCCGATCCTCCTGAGATCACCAAGCTGCTCGCACTGCCGCAGCATGTGGATACCATCGCCAATGATGAGGCGCCACTGCGCGCACTCATCGAGGCGAATGCTTTACACGCCTAAGGATCGAGTGATCCGCTTGACGGGCGCATGTGCTCTCACCGCGGCGAGCGTGTTTCACGTGAAACCATGCCGCAGCATGGCCGGGGCTTCTGCTCACCTGCAGAACGGACCGGTGGATCGCCATATCACCATGGCAGACTGCTCTCATATGGCGGTATACGCCCAGGAAGGACGACGACGTGACTGACGCGAACCAGGTGAAAGGCGATAGGCTCGATCAATGGCTGGATAGTTACGCCGCTCGAGCTCATGGCCTGCGTGCTTCCGAAACCAGATCGCTCTTCGCCGTCGCCGCACGCCCTGAAGTCGTATCCCTCGCCGGCGGTATGCCCAACCTTAAAGATCTGCCACTTGACCAACTCGCGGATGCCACCGCCCGGATGATCCGGGAAGACGGGGGAAGGGCGCTGCAGTACGGCAACGGGCAGGGGCTGCCCAGACTGCGCGAGCAGATCCCCGAGGTCATGGCTCTCGAGGGCATCGACGCCGATCCCGAGGACATCATTGTCACCACCGGCTCCCAGCAGGCAGTTGACATTATCACCGAGCTCTTCATCGACCCGGGAGACGTCATCCTCGCAGAAGCGCCGACCTATGTCGGTTCCCTGTCGATCTTCGCCACCTACCAGGGCGATGTCCAACAGGTGGAGATCGATGCAGACGGTGTTATTCCCGAAGCACTGGAGACAACGATGACGAGGCTGGAACGCGAAGGCAAACGCATCAAGTTCTTCTACTGCCTGCCGAACTTCCACAATCCTGCAGGAGTCACGCTCTCCGAGGAACGTCGTCCGGAGATCATCGAGATCTGCCGCCGTCACCACATTCTGATCGTTGAAGATAATCCCTACGGTCTGCTCGGCTTCGAGGGGCAGACCTACACGGCCCTGAAGACTCTCGCACCCAACGACGTCGTTTACCTCGGTTCCTTCTCGAAGATCTTCGCGCCAGGGTATCGAGTCGGATGGGCAGTGGCTCCGCCCGCTGTCAGAGAGAAGATGAAGCTGGCCTCCGAGGCGGCGATCCTCTGCCCGAGCTCGGTCGGTC
>ERZ773065.1585-NODE-1585-length-11377-cov-2.837573_pt1 | contig 11377 bp, 10 predicted proteins | sample MGYA00580623_ERZ773065 | MGnify/ENA primary metagenome ERZ773065 (study PRJEB29015, sample SAMEA2738017) | human oral metagenome | biome: human oral; feature: human-associated habitat; material: dental | place: China | collected 2047 ...
ACATATGGAGTTTTGTACGGTTTAAGAATGCATAAGCTAGCCCGATTAAGATTCCTCCACCAATCCAGTTCCCAACAAATGATACTGCCCAATGACGGATAATATTGAGCCAATTTAAAGCATCAATTGAGTTTCCAACTGGTGAGAATTTTACGATAGAGAACGACGCAAAATTCGCTACTACGTGTTCATTTACTAAGTAAACAAACATGAAAATTGCTGAGATAACAATCCATAATTTAGCTTCTTCACTCTTGATTAAGATAAATGAAAGAATCGCTACGTTAACGAAGACATTTGCTAAAATACCTTCTAATAAAATCAGTTCGTTTGAACGAGACAATTTCAATTCCGCAACTTTTGCGATGAACTCATTGACATTGATTCCGTTAAATGCTGAACTATTCGCGAATAAGGCTCCTATAAACATGGCTCCAATTAAATTAAATAAAGTACAATAGAATAAAATAGCAATTGCTTTAGACCATTTAATATGTTTTTGATACGCTCCAGCTGTTAAGAACATCATGTTCGAAGTAGCTAACTCTCCGTTTAAAAATACAACATAAACCAATCCCCAAGTGAAGATAAATGCAAAAGTAAATCTACTTAACGCAGGATTTAATCCAGCTATAATTTGTGCTGCATGAGCTCCTGCGGCTGTACTCATCGTTAAAAATGCACCTGCAAATATTGAACGTAGTGCATAGCGCATTTTACTTTCATCAAAAAGCGCTTGTTTTTTTTGACATGCTTTTTCAAGTTTTGTATTGAACTCACTCGTGTGTTCCATAACATTCCTCCTAAAAATTAATTACACTTCAGTATACCATTTTTTTCACAAATGCAAAGTCTTTTCTATTGTTTTTGGCAAAAAATCCTTTACAAGTTTTATGAAGATTGTTAGAATGAGGGCTGATTAAAACAGCATAAAGGAGATTCTTATGAAAAAGATTATTGGAATTTTAACAGCAGCTTTATTATTAACCGCGTGTGGACAAGCCCCTGTAAATACGAACGCAACAACGACAAGTGTTGAAACGACTACAGCTGTCCAAACCACTAGTGTGACGCTCAATATTACAAAAGATGGACAATCGATTGAAGGCAGTCCGTTTACTCTCACTTTTAAAGAGGGAGATAATCTCTTAGATGTCATGAAAGCACAATTAAAAATCGTCGAAAAAGACGGATTTATCTCTTCTATTAACGGAGTTGAACAAGTTCCATCTGAACAAAAATACTGGTTATTTGATGTAAATGGACAAATGAGTCCTGTTGGTGCGAAAGAAGTCATCCTCAAAGCTGGAGATGTCATCGACTGGAAATTAAATAAACTTCAATAATCTATGAAAATCTCTACTCAAAAAATCGCATTTATCGCAATGATGTCGGCATTTTGCGTGATTGGTAGACTTGGGCTGCTTGCTCTCCCAAACGTTCAACCGATTACTGTCGTCGTCATATGGATGACCTTAGAATTAGGATGGGGATACGGTGTTTCCATCAGTATCCTCTCCATTTTAATCTCAAATCTGCTTATTTCAATGGGACCGTGGACGATTTATCAGATGGTTAGTTTTGCCCTCGTCTGCACTTGTGCATCGCTTCTTCGTCCACTATGGCGGAAAAGACAACAATTTCCACGCCTTGCTTGGATTCTTTTTCCAATCTTTGCAGGACTTATGGGCTACTTATACGGCTTTATCATCTCGATTTTCTGGGTATACAGCATGCCCGGTCTGAATTTCTGGATTTACTACTTAAACGGCGTTCTATTCGATACTTACCACGCTATCGGAAACATCGTCTTCTGGATCTTATTGATTCCACTCTTTGCGAAACTAAATCCATTCAAAATGCTACAAAAATAATAACAGACTTAAAATCCCTCTTGAAAAAGGGTGCTTTTAAGTCTGTTTTTGTTTAGAATAATTCCTTAAAATCTTTACGGATATCTTTATAGTAGCGGCAATGGGGCATCCGAGGAATCTATAAGATAGACGCAACTCTATTTCCCGCTCTTTTTTCAGCACAAACCATGAAGATCCATAAAGGCGGCGTCCCTCTTTTTTTGTATGCTCATAAAAAATAGTCTATTCCTTTTTGCACACAAAAAAGGAGGGGTTGCCCCCTCCTTTTGTTATTCATCATCTTCAATGGTTTCGTCTGTTTCACTTTCTTCCGCAAGAATCTGCTCGAGATCTTCTTCAGAAAGTTTGGTAACATGGATTTTACGAATACGATCATTCTCAATTTCTGTCGGTTGTAACATGTACCCTTCGAATCTCACCTTCACTACTTCATCATCATCTGGGAAGTAGCCAAGCTTCTCAATAATCGCACCCGCCATTGTGTCCACCTCATCAGACTCTAATGACGTTTGATAAATTTGATTGAAACGATCGAGGGACATTCCCGCATCAATTTCTGAGTTGTTTTCATCAATTTCTACGACTTCTTTCTCCTCAACATCATACTCGTCTTCAATATCTCCGACGATTTCTTCAATCAAGTCTTCTAATGTAACAATCCCTTCAACACCGCCGTATTCATCTTTCAATACCGCCAAGTGTTGACGCGTTTTTCTAAATTCTACTAATAAATCATCTACGAAAATCGTTGATGGAACAAATACTGGCTCATGCGCCAAGGCACGTAAATCAATATTGTCGAATCCTTGCTCTCTGGCTGCTCGAAAGACATCTTTAACGTGAACCACACCGATAACCGTATCTTTATCTTCTTCATAAAGAGGAAGACGTGAGTAGGAGCAGTTCAAGATAATCTCTAAGTTTTCCGCTAACTCATCATCGACATCCAACATCAATGTATCCGTACGAGGAACCATCACTTCACGTGCAAGTTTTGTATCTAGAGAAAGAACCCCTTGCATCATCGCAAACTCGGAAATATCAATCGCCCCGTCATTTCGGCTATTGGCAAGTAGAGACTTCATCTCGCTACGTGTTAATTTTTCTTCCACCTTTGTAAATTCAATCGGTGTCATTCGTTTTAATAATCCTGTTGAGAACGTCAAAATCCATACGAATGGTTTTGAAATCTTTTTGACAAACAAAATAATCCCTGCAGTGTGTAATGCAATGGGTTCTGCCACTTGTAATGCCACTTGTTTTGGGTACAACTCCCCAAATACTAAAGTGAGGTAGGATAGAACAACTGTCACAATCACTAATGCTAATGCTTCTGCTCCAGGAATGTTTCCTAATAATGGTTGGATTCGTGAAGAGAAACTTGTTGCGGCAGACGCACTCGAGAAGAACCCAGCAAATGTAATCGCTACTTGAATCGTTGCAAGAAATTCATCCGAATTCTCTAATAAGCGCATTACTTTAATCGCTTTTTTATCCCCTTCTTGCGCTCTTTGTGCCATTTTTCCTTGATTAATGGACACAAACGCAATCTCCGCTGCAGCAAAAAATGCATTTAATGCAGTTAATAATACAATGATTAAGATCTGGACTCCCAACGAACTCCCATCTGAATCAGCTGTCATAATTTTGTTAACCCCTTTTAACTATAGATTTTACCCATTATTGAAAATGGTATAGAGATATCATATCAGTTTTTGATGAAAAATCAAGATTTAGTATTATTTTGTAATGGTTCTTTAATGTTAAAATCTTCATTTTATCGTTTTTCTCCTCTATCCATTCTCATTTTCTCATCGTTTCTTCACTTTTCTAGTTACATTTCTCTCAAAAAATGGTACTATTATTAAGAAAGACATATATAGGAGGAATGAATATGTTATTAAAATCTCTTGTAGTTCCAAAAAAGAATCTAACAGTTGTTAAAGAATCATGCACGTTAGAAGAAGCCATTACGATTTTGGAAGAATCCGGATATCGTTGTGTGCCTGTATTAGATGAAACAGAAACTTTCTTTAGAGGAAATATTTATAAAATGCACATTTATCGCCACAAAGCAAACGGTGGTGATATGAGCCTTCCTGTTACACATCTCATTAAGAATTCTACGAAATTTATTAGTGTAGATAGTTCTTTCTTCAAAGTATTCTTTACGATCAAAGAATTACCTTATATTGCTGTTTTAGATAAACAACAACGTTTCTACGGAATCTTGACACACAGCAGTCTCCTTGGCATGCTTCAAGAATCTTGGAACGTGAAAAACGGCTCTTATGTATTGACCATTATTTCAGGCGGTGAAAAAGGCGCCCTTGCAAATATCTCAAAAGTGATTAACAAATACGCTTCTATCGCAAACGTAATGACTATCGATACTGAAAAAGATAAAAGCTTACGTCGTCTATTGATCACATTACCAGCGGGTGTTTCAAAAGACACCCTTCAACAAATCGTCGATGGCCTCGAGAAAAAAGACTACTCAGTCGCTGAGGTGGAGGATTTGCAAAACAACTAGGATGTGAGGGCGAACGCTCAGGACTGAAACACTGGACCAGAATAACGCAAGGGACTGCTTGCAGTCGTGCGGCTATTCTGGGAAGTGGACGTCAGTCCTGTGAGCCCGAATTCAACTCCACAGGATGTGAGGCAGAAAGACAGAAGCAAAGAATGATTTCACAATGTGAAGTCATTCTGCTTTTATTGAATTCCAAATCATTCACACTGTGAATGATTTCTCGCAAAGTTTATTAGACATTCTTGAATCACGAGTGATGAAAAGAATGTCAATAAACCACTGCGTCGAAGCGCTAGCGTATAAATATGGTGATGCACCCGTGCGCAAGTGACTTATGCGAGAACAACTCCACAGGGTGTGAGGCCTTTTCAGCACCCACCTAGTATTCCCTCCCATTTAGGAGTAGAATAGAACCAAAGAGCAACTATAGTAATTAGTTCAAAACGAAGGGAGGCACAACCATGCCATTTATTCATGTTGAGATGATTGAAGGAAGAAGCCGCGAACAAAAAGAAGCCCTTGTCAAAGAAGTGACAGAAGTGGTCTCTAAACACACTGGCGCTCCAACAGAACACATTCATATCATTATTCAAGAAATTAAAGCCGAAAACCTTGGCCAAAACGGCAGATTAAGAGGTTAATGTATAAGAGGAAGTGGAATTATTCCACTTCCTTTTTTTATAATCGGTTATTTTCTAAGCATTTTCGTTGACATTTGTAAATTACAGGTGTAAACTAACAGTGTAAATTACAAATGTAAACGAAAGTGGTGAAAGTAATGAGCAAACAAAAAGAGTACATTATTGAAGGAATGAGTTGTGCTTCATGTGCCATGACAATCGAGAATGCCGTCAGCAAAATTCCAGGCGTTGATAAAGCTAGCGTCAACTTGGCGACCGAGATCATGACTGTTGAAGCAAACGATAGCGTGACCCCTGAAGACATCGCCAAAGTGGTCGATGGTGTGGGATACGGCGCTCGTCCTCGTGGCAAATCAGTGGAAGAAGAACTCGAAGAAAAGAACGAAAAGAAAGAAGCGCACTTAAGAGAAATGAAGCGAAACCTAACCATTTCAGCGATTTTCACCGTGCCACTTCTCTTTATCGCAATGGCCGATATGGTTGGAATTCCAATGCCGGCGTTTCTAAGCCCAATGCAAAGTCCAGTTAGCTATGCGTTGATTCAATTGGCGCTTGTTCTCCCAATTGTCTGGATTGGACGTCGTTTCTTTGTGGATGGATTTAAGGCCTTGTCTAAAGGACATCCGAACATGGACAGCTTAGTCGCACTTGGAACAAGCGCTGCGTTCCTTTATAGCCTTTACGGAACGTACCATGTATTAGAAGGCCATGCGCATTTTGCGATGAACCTTTACTACGAATCAGCCGGCGTTATTTTAACCTTAATCACACTTGGAAAATACTTCGAAGACGTGTCAAAAGGGAAAACATCCATGGCGATTCAAACGCTCGTAGGCCTTGCTCCTAAAATGGCGACTGTTTTACGAGACGGACAAGAAGTAGAAGTTCCTGTAGAAGAAGTGCAAGTGGGCGACCTCATTCGTGTCAAACCGGGTGAAAAAGTTCCAGTCGATGGCGTCGTGACAGAAGGAAACTCAACCGTTGACGAATCGATGTTAACAGGGGAAAGTATTCCAGTATCGAAAGCAGTTGGCGATGAAGTGATTGGGGCAAGTTTAAATAAAACAGGTTCCTTTATTCTCAAAGCGACAAAAATCGGGAAAGACACAGCTCTCTCTCAAATCATTCAGTTAGTCGAACAAGCACAAGGATCCAAAGCACCGATTGCCAAACTGGCCGACAAGGTTTCTGGAGTGTTCGTTCCAATCGTCATCGTCTTGGCTCTTGTTTCTGGACTTGCTTGGTATTTCCTTGGACAAGAATCATGGGTATTTGCCCTCACGATTACCATCTCAGTCCTCGTCATCGCCTGCCCATGTGCATTAGGACTTGCAACACCGACCGCTATCATGGTGGGGACTGGTAAAGGGGCAGAAAATGGAATTCTTTTAAAGAGCGGAGAAGCGTTAGAAGAAGCCAACCACGTAAATATGGTTGTTTTCGACAAAACAGGGACTATCACAAACGGAACTCCTGTTGTCACAGATGTGGTCACTGCAGATTCTACCGATGCAGACGCCCTCATTCGCCTAGCTGCTAGCCTTGAAGTAGCGTCCGAACACCCTCTTGGCGAAGCGATTGTTGCCAAAGCCAAAGAACAAGGGGCCGCATTTGATGAAGTGACGAACTTCGAAGCCATTCCTGGTTTTGGGATTAAAGGCCACGTGGGTGAAACACTCGTCTTCCTTGGAAATGAAAAATGGATGCGCGAAAATGGTCTTGCCAATGTTGAGATGAACGACAAAGCCAATCATTTTGCCGAACAAGGAAAAACGCCGCTCTATATCGGCTATAACGATGCTGTACAAGGCTTGATTGTTGTAGCGGATACCGTTAAAGAAAGCAGCGCGCGTGCCATCCAAACCCTACATGAAATGGGCATTCAAGTAGCTATGATGACAGGGGACCACGAACGAACTGCACAAGCGATTGCTGCTGAAGTGGGGATTGACCGCGTATTTAGTGAAGTTTTACCGCAAGATAAGGCGAATTATGTCTCAAAATTACAAGAAGAAGGCTATATTGTGGCGATGGTGGGGGATGGTATCAATGATGCCCCAGCACTTGCACAAGCACAAGTCGGTATCGCAATCGGTACCGGAACAGACGTAGCCATCGAATCTGCAGACGCCGTCTTAATGAAGAGCGACTTGATGGATGTACCAGCGATGTTAAAACTCAGCCGTGCAACCATCCGTAATATTAAAGAAAATCTATTTTGGGCATTTGCCTACAACGTGATTGGCATTCCATTTGCGATGGGAGTTCTTCACCTCTTTGGCGGACCACTCCTCAACCCAATGATTGCCGGAGCTGCAATGAGCTTCAGTTCCGTATCTGTTGTCCTCAACGCCCTAAGATTAAAACGCTGGAAAGCATAATGATAAAGGAGAGATTTATGATGAAAAAAGAATATAATTTAGAAGGAATTAAATGCGAAGGCTGTGCCAACACAGTGAAAGAACGCTTCTCAAACGTCCCAGGCGTGACAAACGTTGAAGTCAGCTTAGAAAACAAAGTAGCCACAGTCGAAGGAGACGCAAGCGTCGACGCATTACAAGCATCCCTTGAAGGCACAAAATACAGCATCAAAAAATAATCGAACCCCAAAAAGGCCGAGCGATTTTCGCCCGGCCTTTTTCTATTTTCTCTCTCTTTCCCTGCACTCCAAGGTTAGAAGAAGTAAAATAGTAGAGCGTTGCGAAAAAAACACCTAGGATTCTATACGAGTAGTAGTCGCAAGTGTACTCGATGCGAATTACAGACTCAGGAAATGAAATTTCCTAGAGTCTGTTTGAGGCTCGAGAGGTCTGAGACCTTGGCTCAGACCGGTACAGCCATTACTACTAGTATGAGAAAATCCTAGGTGTTTAAGAGCAACGCTCTGATCTTATTATTTTACTTCAACACGTTCTAACCATGGAGTTGCAGTTTCATCTAAAACAACGTTAAGGTCCTCAATGTTCTTACGTCCTTGATTTGCCAACCACGCACGACCAGCTTCTTCCCCTTCAGTCGCAAACACAGCTACAGAATCTTTCCATGTTGCACGACCACATAACACACCATTGAAAGTAGAACCAGCTTCTTTTGCAAAGCGTAATGTTTCTTGGAATAATTCAGCAGAAACACCAGCACTTAAGAAGATGAATGGTAGGTCAGTGATTTCAGATTGTTCTTTGAATAAACGTAATGCTTCTTCGCGAGTATAAACAGGTTCAACGCCTTCTTTAGTGAAGCCTTCTACGAAGTTCATGTTTACTGGAACTTCCACTTTTAATACGTCAACGTTGTAACGTGGGTCAGAGAAGACTTTCATTGCGTCGTTTACTTTATGAGGTTTCACTTTAGCGTAGGCAGCTGATTTCACATCGTCGTCACTTGCTTCATAAGAAACGATTTCTAAGAAGAATGGAATATCTTCTGCCACACATTCGCTACCTACACGTTCTACCCATGCATGTTTGATGTCGTTGATGGCTGGATCTTCGTCAATATCATAGTATAAAAGAACTTTAACAGCGTCAGCGCCTAATTCTTTAATACGTTTTGCAGACCAGATTGGAAGTAAGTCTGGTAAGCGGCCGATTTCAGTTGCATCGTAACCAGTTTTTTCGTAAGAGATTAAAAGTCCGCAGTCTTCGTGGCGTAATTTTGCAGCTGGAAGACCATATTCTGGGTCTAAAAGAATTGAAGAAGAGTATTTTGTTAATTCTTCAGAAATTAATTCTTTGAAGCGGATGATGCCTTCGTCACCTTTTACATTTGGGTTTCCTGCAGCAATCATTTTTTTCAATGAACCACGTTGGTCAATCGCTAAAGCACCGATAACATGGTTTTTATTTGAAAGTTTTACTAAGTGATCATATTTTCCTTTTGTTAATACTAATTTTGACATAATAACACTCCTTAAGTTATGGATTGGGGCACTCTCACGCCTCATGCTCACTGTCTTTTTGATTATTTTGCTTCGAAATAAGGCTTACCGTCTAAGTAAGTCGCTTTAAGTTGTAACTCATCGTCTAATACGATGAAGTCTGCTGCATACCCTGGGTCGATGCGTCCGCAAACGTCGTCGATACCGACCGATTTTGCAGGAACAAGGCTGGCCATTGTAATCGCTTCGTGAGGAGTCGCAATGCCCCATTTCACAACGTTTTGAACCCCTTGGATAAGTTCCAAAATACTTCCGGCAAGGCTACCGCCGTCTTTTAATCGAGCCGTACCGTCTTTTACGATAACAGGGAATTCTCCAAGCATTGATTCGCATTCGCCCATACCACCCGCACGCATGCAGTCTGTAATAAGGGCTACATGGTCGTGACCGCAACATTTCATCACGATACTTGCGCTTACTGGATGTACGTGGTGACCGTCGCAGATCAGTTCGTCGAATACGTTTGGCAATGTGAGTGCCGCACCGACAACACCTGGTTCGCGGTGATGTAAGCCGCGCATTCCGTTGTATGTGTGAACGAAGATGTTCGCACCAGCTTCAACAGCGTTTTTACAATCTTCGTAAGTACCATCTGTATGTGCAAGAGCTACATAGATGTCTTTTGTTTTAGCGTGTTTGATGAAATCAACGGCACCGTCACGTTCAGGTGCAATCGCAATTTTTTTCACCCAACCGCCAGCGCGTTCTTGCCATTCATCCAAGATTTCAGATTTAGGGTCGCCCATGTATTTAGGGTTTTGCGCGCCTTTGTATTTTTCACAGAAGAATGGACCTTCTAAGAAAATTCCTCTGATTTTAGCCCCGCCAAGTGTAGTTGCGTTATCGCCGACAGTTTGGCAAACATCCGCTAATAATTCGCGAGATGCGGTTAAGGTTGTTGGTAAGTATGAAGTAACCCCGCAGGAAGGAAGTCCTTCTGAAATGGTACGCAGTGCTTCTACGTCATTATCCATGACGTCAGCGCCTTTGAATCCGTGGATATGTGTATCTACAAGACCTGGAGCAATTTGATAGTTGCCGTAGTCGATAATCTTAGCGCCGCTTTCTGGTTTTTCGGTTTGGAAGGCTCCGAAAGTTCCGTTATCCAAGATTGATAAGTACCCTGGACCTTTCACTTCGTCTTCAAAATAAAATGCTTTGGCATAAATATAAGTTGTCATAGGATCATCTCTTTTCAATAAAGTTATTTATGCTTCTAATGGGTGAATCGTTACTCCTTTAACGACACGGTTAACAGTGCCTGTTGGTGAAGGAGTGTCTGGTTTGTTTCCAACTTTGATAGAAGAAAGTAGAGAAACGGTTTGTCCAAATACCGCATATGGAAGTGCAAGGTAAGCATCTGGAACGAAACGATATTCTTTATCAAAGCTGAAGGATAGACCTTCAAAGTCGCTCTCTGCATCCACTCCAACCGCAAGTACAAGACGTGCGATTTGGTCGCCGTGTAATTCGTTTAAGATATCGATGTCGTATTGACGAGTATAGTCGTCGTTCGATACGAATACGAAGGCTAGAGAAGAGCTGTTTACAAATGATTTAGGACCGTGACGGAATCCCATTGAAGAATCGAAGGCTGTCGCAATTTGACCAGCAGTCAATTCAAGAATCTTCAATTGAACTTCGCGAGCAAGTCCGCTGAGAGAACCAGAACCTAAGTAAATCACACGGTTGTAGTCTAAGTTCACGTAATGTTGAATCACGTCTTCACGTTCTAAAACGCTTGTACCCATTTGACGGATGGCTTTTACAAAACCTTCTTTTTCTTCAAGTGAGTGAGCTTCGTCGAATACAAGAAGCGCTGTAAGAGTCATACATGTGAAGCTTCCTGTCATCGCAAAACCAGCGTCGTTAGAGCGGTCTGGCATCATTAAGAGTAAGTTGTTTGTGTCATCTTTAGCAGCAATGGCCAATTTTCCTTCTGGCGCACAAGTAATCGTGATTTGATAGAAGTCGCGCACGATTTGTTGGCCAAGTTGCACACTTGCAAGACTTTCTGGTGAGTTACCGCTACGTGCAAATGAAACAAGCACTGTAGGAATTTCTGCTTTGAAGTAGTCATGTGGATTACTTACAAGGTTTGTCGTTCCTACTGATTGGAAATCAAAACGGTCTTCATTTCCTGTACGTTTTAAGTAAGGAAGAATGGTATCTCCCACATATTGTGATGTACCCGCACCTGCGAAAATCACGCGAAGGCGACCTTCAGGTAAGTTGTTTAAGAAAGCAGTGATGCGTTCTAAGTTTGCTTTGTAGTAATCAAAAGCTTCTTTCCACAATTCTGGTTGTTGGCGAATTTCGCGCGTTGTAATTTCTGCAGATAAAGCTTCTAATTGACTGGTTGAAAATTGAAACATAATACCCCTCCAAAATT
>ERZ773065.1592-NODE-1592-length-11356-cov-33.858154_pt1 | contig 11356 bp, 9 predicted proteins | sample MGYA00580623_ERZ773065 | MGnify/ENA primary metagenome ERZ773065 (study PRJEB29015, sample SAMEA2738017) | human oral metagenome | biome: human oral; feature: human-associated habitat; material: dental | place: China | collected 2047 ...
GGCGGTGGGCGAGGCCGGGCTCGTGGCCGCCGTCGCCCGCGCCGGGGGCCGGGAGTCCTCCCGCCCGCGGGTGAGGGCCGAGCTCGTGGTGCGCGAGTCCACCGCGGGCGGTGCAGCGCCCTCCCGGCGGGCCTGAGCCGTCGCCGCCTCGAAGCCGTCGCGGCCCCGGAGCCGGGTGCGGCGGGCGCTCGGCGGCGCGATCATGCGGGACCGCGTCCGGCTCCGACCGGTGCAGAAGACGAGATGCTCTCCCGGAGGGCGTACGGGCTTGGAGCGCGACTCACGAGGTGTTACGCTTAACAGGTCGTCATTCAAGGCGGAATGACCATTCAGTTCAATGGAGGTCCAATGTCGGGCACCCCTAAGACCTGGCGCCTCGGCACCGCGCCCTGGGCCGAGGCCGCACTCACGGCCCCGCGCGCTCGCGTCATCGTCGACAACGACTTCTCGGGAGACCCGGACGACTTCTTCCAGCTCGTCCACCACCTGCTCAGTCCCACCGTCGAGATCCCCTTCGTCGTCGCCTCCCACCTGCGCCCCGGCGACCCCATGGATCCCTCCGGCCGCTCCGCGCAGAACGCCGAGCGCCTGGCCAACGAGATCTGCTCGCTCATGGGCCTTGAGCACGACGGGCTCGTTGTGCGCGGCGCCGAGGAGGCGCTCCGCGACCGCCGCACCCCCCGGCGCTCGGCCGCCGCCCGCCGCATTGTCGACGAGGCCATGCGCGAGGACACCGACCTGCCCCTCTACTACGCCGCCGGCGGTGGCCTGACCGATCTCGCCTCCGCCTGCCTCCTCGAGCCCCGCGTCGCCCGGCGCCTCACCCTCGTGTGGATCGGCGGCGCCGAGCCTCCTGGCACCGTCGCCCCGCCTCCGGGCGCCGGGAGAGCGCCCGAGTACAACCTGCGCATCGACGTCGCCGCTGCGCAGGTCCTCTTCGACGCCGAGGACCTCGACATCTGGCAGCTCACCCGCGACGTCTACAGGCAGTGCCTCATGTCCGACGCCGAGATGCGGCTGCGCGTGCGTCCCCAGGGCGCCGTCGGACGCTACCTCTACGACGCCGTCGCCGAGGTCCGCACCCGCATGGCCGCACACGGCGTGGCCCCCGGCGAGACCTATGCGATAGGCGACCAGCCCCTGGTCCTCGCCACCGCCCTGACCTCCCAGTTCGAGGCGGACACCTCCTCCTGCGTCCACGAGACCCGCCCCTGCCCCTCCATCGCCGACGACGGCGCCTACATCCACCGTCCCGACGGCCGTCCCATCCGCGTCTACCGCTGGGTCGACACCCGCCTGGTATTCGAGGACTTCTACGCCAAGCTCGCGGAGCTCGCGGCCTGGCAGAGGTCCTGACCCCCGCTGTCCGGCCGGCGTCCGCCGACCGGTTCCTCCCATCCCAAGCGGCAAGGAAGCCGCATCGACTCAGCAACGGAGAAGAAGACATGATGCTCAACCGCCGTCACGCCCTCGGCCTCGGCTCCGCCCTTCTCGCCGCCGGCGCCCTCGGCGCCTGCGGCCGTCAGGGCGGGTCCTCGTCAGGGGGCGAGAACACCCTCACCGTATGGGTCGGCGCCCTCGAGGACTCCCAGAAGAAGGACATGGACCGTCTTGCCGACGCCTTCCAGGGCGCCAACGAGGGGGTCACCGTCACCTACCAGACCCACTCCACCGATGAGCTCAAGGAGTCCATGCGGCAGGTGTCGGGCACCAAGGCCGGCCCCGACATCTACTGGTACTGGGAGGGCCCCGGCCTCGGCGGCTCCCTCGTCGAGGCCGGGATGAGCCTGGACCTGACCGAGTACTACGACAGGTACGGGTGGAAGGACCGCTTCACCCCCACGTCGCTGGCCGGCATCACCCAGTACGGCGGCTACCACGGCGTGCCCTGGACGCTGCAGGCCGAGGCCCTCTACTACAACAAGACCCTGTTCGAGCAGGCCGGCATCACCGCCGTGCCCGGCACCTACGACGAGCTCGTCGCCGCCTGCGACAGGCTCAAGGCGGCCGGCATCATCCCGATCGAGTTCGGCGGCACCGTCAACTGGCACGTCATGCGCCTGCTCGACTCGCTGATCGAGACCAGGTGCGGCGCCGACGTCGCCCGGGCGCTCGTCACCGACAAGAAGGGCTGGGACACCGAGCCCGGTGTCGCCGCGGCCTTCACCGACCTGAAGAAGTGGGCGGACAGCTACATCAACACCGGCTACATGTCCATGTCCAACGACGACTCGAACCTCCTGTTCTGGAACGGCCAGGCCGCCATGGCCCTCGAGGGCACCTGGTACGACGCCCAGTGCGTGGACAACGGCATGGACGTCACCAAGGTCGGCATCTTCCCCTTCCCCACCGGCACCGGCCGCCTCTACGGCTTCGGCGAGGGCTTCTACGTCAACGCCAACACCGACAAGGCCGACCTCGCCGCCTCCTTCCTCGACTTCATCACCTCCGCCGACCAGATGCGGAGCGGCGGAGGGGCCTGGGCCGCCGTGAGCGTCAACAAGGACGTCGAGGTCTCCGACGCCAACCCGCTCGACGCCCTGTGGCCGCCGATCCTGAAGTCCTCCGAGAGGATGTACAACAACTACGACCAGGCCCTCAACCTCGACGAGACCACCGAGTACTGGCGCATCCAGAACGCCGTCCTCATCGGCGACATGCAGCCCTCCGAGGCCGGCCCCGCCATGCAGAAGTTCATCGACGCCAACGCCTGATCGGCGCCGGCGGGGCGGCGCGGGTCCTCCGCCCCGCCGGCTCAGCGAAAGGTCTTCTCATGACAGCAACAGCACGTTCGGCGCCCGCCGGGGCGCGCGCCGTCGCGCGGCACCGGGTGCTGCGCTCCCTTCCCTACCTCGCCCCCGCGCTCCTCCTGTACGGCGTCTTCCTGCTGTACCCGATGATCGACTCGGTGCGCCTGTCCTTCTTCTCCTGGTCCGGGTACGCCTCCCAGGCCCAGAGGTTCGCCGGCCTGAAGAACTACCGGTACCTGCTGACCCAGGACACGGTCTTCTGGACGGCCCTGAGGAACTCCATGGTCTGGGTGGTCCTCTCCGTCGCCATCCCCATGGTGCTCTCCCTCCTCATGGCGCTCGCGCTCAACCGGCGCATCTGGGGGCGCAACGTCTTCCGCTCGATCTTCTACATCCCCAGCGTCTTCGCCTCCATCACGGTCGCGGCGGTCTGGCGGTGGATCTACAACCCGACTCTCGGGGTCATCAACCAGGGGCTCGACGCCGTCGGCCTCCACGCCCTGGGCCACGAGTGGCTGGGCGACCCGCGGACGGCCCTCTACTCCATCTTCATCGCCTCGGTCTGGCAGGGCGTCGGCTTCAACATGGTGCTCTTCCTCGCCGGTCTCCAGGCGGTCCCCGCCGAGCTCATCGATGCCGCCAGGGTCGACGGCGCGGGGCGGTGGCAGGTCTTCCGCAACGTCACCTGGCCCGCGCTGCGCCCGACGACGGTCGTCGTCGTCATCCTCACCATCATCAACTCGCTCAAGGTCTACGACCTCGTCGTCGGCATGACCGGAGGAGGGCCCGCCCAGTCGAGCCAGGTGCTCGCCCTGTGGTCCTACCAGCAGTCCTTCTCCAACCACAACTTCGGAGCCGGCGGCGCCGTCGCCACCGTCCTGCTCGTCCTGTCGCTGTGCCTGGTCGTCCCCTACCTGGCCTGGTCCATGAAGGGAGACGACTGACATGTCCGCCATTCCCGCCGACGCCGCGCCGTCGGGCGCGGGCGCCGCCCCCGCCCGGAGGCCCCGCCCCCGGCGCGACTGGGCCGCCCTCGGCCTGTGGGCCGCCCTCGCCGTCACGGCCCTGTTCTGGCTCGTGCCTTTCGCGGTGATGACCCTGACCTCCTTCAAGAGCAAGGCGGACCTGGCCGGCGGCTCGACGCTCGGCCCGCCCGAAGAGTGGCTGTGGCAGAACTACGTCGACGCCGCCAGGACCGGCGACCTGTGGATCACGGGCTCCAACAGCCTCCTGGTCGCCGTCATCAAGGTGCCCCTCGGGCTCTTCCTCGCCGCGCTCGCGGCCTACGCCCTGGCCCGCATCCGCATGCCGATGGCCAAGTGGGTCGTCGCCCTCTTCGCCGTCGGCTCCATGGTCCCGATCCAGATCGCCCTGGGACCCATGTTCCAGCTGCTTCTCAAGGCGGACATGCTGGACACCTATGCGGGCCTCATCCTGCCCTATCTCGCCTTCGGGGTGCCCTACCAGATCTTCATATGTACGGCTCCTTCCGAGCCGTCTCGGACGAGATCGAGGAGTCCGCCCGCCTCGACGGAGCCTCCACCCTCCGGATCTTCTGGCAGATCTGCTGCCCGCTGGTCAAGCCGACCCTTGCGGCTCTTCTCGTCCTCGACTTCGTCGCCACCTGGAACGAGTACGCCATGGCCTCGACCATCCTCCAGTCGAGCACGATGGCCACCGTCCCGCTCGCCGTCCAGAGCTTCTCCACTCAGCACGGCACCGACTACGGCCCGCTCAACGCCTTCATCGTCATGACGGCGATCCCGGTCCTCCTCGTCTACCTGCTGTTCCAGCGCTACTTCGTCTCCGGCGCCTTCACCGGGGCCGTCAAGGGCTGACGGGGTCGGCTGGAGCGCGGCGCGGGCGCGGCGCGGGCGCGGCGCGGGCACGGCGAGAGCGCGGCGAGAGCGCGGTGTGCGGCGCAAGGGGCCGCCGAGCCCGGACCGGCGGCCCCTTGACAGGCGGCGCGTGGACGGGCAGTATTGATATTGTTCATTCCACATTGAATTGATATGCAAAACGTGCGGGCCGGACGTCCGCACCACTCAGAGCAAGGAGGCTCTCGCAGTGGCACGAGCACGCGCAGCACGCCACGGGCGCCCCTGGGGCGTCATGATCAAGGTCGCGGCGGCCGTAGCGATCGTCGCCGTGTGCTTCTTCGGCACGACCTTCATGTCCCCCGAGGACGCCGAGGCCGTGCGCGAGGCCGGCAGCACGGACCCGGTCTCCTACGCCGAGAAGAACTACGACTCGACCATCGCCTACATCCAGGACAACGCCATCGACCTGACCGGGCTCGTCACCGAGCTCAGGGCCGACGAGGAGGGGACCTCCCAGGCCAGGGGCGCCCGCGACGGCGAGGCCGCCTACACCTTCCCCGTCACCCTGACCGGCACCATTGAGAAAGGCGGGTTCGGCCAGGTCAATGTCGTCGTCGACGGCATGCCCGGCGGCGTCGTCGTCTCCGTGCAGACCGGCCCGGCGCTGACCGGCACCGCCCTGCGCGATGTCACCGGCCAGACGACCTTCGACATGTTCGAGAACCAGATCGACTACGCCCAGGTCGGCCTGTCGCTCAATGAGCCGCTCAAGGCCGGCGTGCTCGCTGAGAACGACCTGGCCTCCATGGTCGGCAGGAGGGTGACGGTCGTCGGGGCCTTCGCCTACTCCGACCCGGCCCACATCGTCGTCACGCCGGTGTCCGTCGAGGTGGCGTCATGACCGTGCGCGGCAGCGGCCCCGTCGTGCTGGCCGGCCGGGACATCACCAAGGCCTTCGGTGCGACCCATGCCTTGCGCGGTGTCGACTTCGAGATCCACGCCGGGGAGGTCGTCGCCCTCATCGGCGAGAACGGGGCGGGCAAGTCCACCCTCATGAAGATCCTCTCCGGCGTCCAGGGGCCCACCTCCGGCACCATCGAGCTGCGCGGCGAGCCCGTCACCTTCGCCGATCCCACCGAGGCCGTCGCCCACGGCGTGGCCATCATCCACCAGGAGCTCAACCTCTGCCCCAACCTGTCGGTTGTCGACAACATCTTCCTGGGCCGGGAGATCACCGGTGCGCGGGGCGTGGCCAAGGGGGAGGAGCGCGACGTCGCCCGGGCGGCCCTGGCCCGTCTGGAGGAGGCCATCGACCCCGACGCCCTGGTGGGGGACCTGCGGCTGGGGCAGCAGCAGCTCGTCGAGATCGCACGGGCACTGGTGGAGGACGCCCGCGTCCTCATTATGGACGAGCCCACCTCCGCGCTGTCCGCCTCCGAGGTCGAGGTCCTCTTCCGCATTATCCGCGAGCTCACGGCCGACGGCGTCGCCGTCGTCTACATCTCCCACCACATGGATGAGTGCCTCGAGATCGCCGACACCGCGGTCGTCCTGCGCGACGGACGCATGGTGGCCGCCAGGCCGATGAGCGAGATCGACCTGCCCTGGATCGTCAGGACCATGGCCGGGCGCGACCAGTCCGACCTCTTCGCGCAGATCCGCACCGAGATCGGCGACCCGGTCCTCCAGGTCGACCGCCTCGTGGTCCCCGACCCCGCCAACCCGGCGCGCATCGCCGTCGACGACGTCTCCCTGACCGTTCGCGAGGGCGAGATCGTGGCCGTCTACGGGCTTATGGGCGCCGGCCGCACCGAGCTCCTGGAGACCCTCGCCGGCCGCCACCGTCCCGCCTCCGGGCGCATTGTCCTGGACGGGCGGGACGTGACGCGCGCCTCCATCGGCGAGCGCATTGCCGAGGGCATGGTCCTCGCCCCGGAGGACCGCCAGGCCGACGGGCTGGTCCGGCTCATGAGCGTGGCCCGCAACATGTCCCTGGCGGCGTTGCGGGTGCTCACGCGGGCGGGCCAGGTGCGGCGCGGGCAGGAGGCCGCCGAGGTGGCCAGGGGCATCGCGGAGGTGCGCATCAAGACCGAGTCGCCTCAGATCGGCATCACCTCCCTGTCCGGCGGAAACCAGCAGAAGGTCGTGATCGCCAAGGCACTCATGACGGCGCCGCGGATGATGCTGCTCGACGAGCCCACGCGCGGCATCGACATCGGGGCCAAGTCGGACATCTTCTCCACCATGTCCCGGGTCGCCCGCTCAGGGGTCGGCATCCTCTTCGCGACCTCCGAGCTCTCCGAGGCTCTCAACGCCTCCACGCGCCTGGTCATTATGGCCCGCGGGCGCATCGCGGCGGACCTCGACCCGCGCACCGCCACCCGCGACCAGGTCATGGCCGCGACCGGCGAACAGATCACATCAGCGAGCGACTCGACCGGATCGAGCGATTCAAGCGACCCCAAGGACTCTCAGTCATGACCACTACCAGCACCACCGGATCCGGGCTGCGGATCGGAAACCGGAGCATCGGCGAGTTCCTCATGGCGCAGCGCGCCTTCATCGCCCTGCTCGTCCTCGTCATCATCTTCGCCTCCCTGTCGGACTCATTCCTGACCACCACCAACCTGGTCACCATGACCAAGCACGTGGCCTACAACGCCCTGCTGTCCCTGGGCATGCTGCTGGTCATCCTCACCGGGGGGATCGACCTGTCCATCGGCTCGATCGTGGGCCTGTCGGGCGTCGTCGCCGGCGTCATGCTCAAGGGCATGCACCTGTCGGTCCTCGACGTCAACGCCTACCCCTCGGTCCTGGTGGTCGTCATTGTGGCGCTGCTGCTGGGCACGGCCGTGGGGGCCGTCAACGGCCTGGTCATCACCAGGTTCCGGGTGGCCCCCTTCATCGCCACCCTGGGCACCCTGTACATGGCCCGCGGCGCGGCCCTGCTCATCTCCAAGGGCGCCACCTACCCCGATCTGGCCGGTGAGAAGGCCTTCGGCAACACCGGCTTCTCCTTCCTCGGGGTCTCCCGGCCCCTGGGGCTGCCGACAGCGGTGTGGCTCATGATCATCTTCACCGCCGTCGTGGCGCTCGTCATCGCCCGGGCGCCCTTCGGCCGCTGGCTGTACGCGGTGGGCGGCAACGAGCGGGCGGCGGAGCTCTCCGGCGTGCCGGTCAAGCACGTCAAGATGCGGGTCTACATGGTCTCGGGCTGCCTCGCCGCCCTGGCCGGGCTCATTATCGCCTCCGAGCTGACCGCCGCCGCCCCCGCCGCCGGCGAGACCTACGAGATGAACGCGATCGCCGCCGTCGTCATCGGCGGAGCCTCCCTGGCCGGCGGGCGCGGCGACGTCAAGGGGGCGCTCATCGGCGCCTTCGTCATCGGCTTCCTCAACGACGGGCTCGTCCTGGTGGGGGTCTCCTCCTTCTGGCAGACCTTCCTCAAGGGCCTCGTCATCGTCCTGGCCGTCATGCTCGACCAGGGCCAGCAGCGCCTGGAGCGCTCCCGCGCCGCCGCCCAGGCCGCCCAGAGCGTCAGGCGGGAAGCGGCTCGGGCCGGTGCGGGTCCGGACCGAGGGCCCGATGCCGGGGCGCAGGCCGCGCCGCGCCCGGAGCCGCACGCCGAGCCGGCCGGCGAGCGGGCCTGAGCAGACAGGAACGGAGAATCGACATGATCACCACCACCGCGCTCTCGCGCCGCAGCGCGCTGCACGCCGGGGCCCTCGGGGCGCTCGCGCTGACCGCGCTCGCCTCGACCGGGGCCTGCTCGGCCAACCGGGCCGGCTCCAGCTACATCGCCGTCATCACCCCCTCCCACGACAACCCCTTCTTCAAGACGGAGGCCGAGGCCGCCGTCGCCGCGGCCCAGGAGCTGGGGTACACCGCGAGCGCCTTCTCCCACGACGACGACGTCAACAAGCAGTCCGAGCTCATCGACACGGCCATCTCGAAGAACGCCGCGGCCATCATTGTGGACAACGCGGGCGCGGACTCCACGGAGGGCGCCGCCCGCAAGGCGGTCGAGGTCGACATCCCCGTCTTCCTCATCGACCGGGAGATCAACGCCGCGAACCTCGTCCAGGCCCAGATCGTCGCCAACAACTCCCAGGGAGCCGCCCTGGTCGCCGAGAAGCTGGCCGACACCCTCCAGGGCAAGGGCCGCTACTACGAGCTCTTCGGGCGCGAGACCGATACGAACGCCCAGGTCCGCTCCACGGCCTTCCACTCGGTGCTCGACCAGTACCCGGGCCTCGAGCTGGTCGCCACCGAGACGGCCAGCTGGGACCAGCAGATCGGCTACCAGAAGGTCGAGACGCTCCTGCAGCGCGACGCCGAGGTCCAGGCCATTGTCTGCGGCAACGACACCATGGCCGTGGGCGCCGTCGCGGCCGTGCAGCAGGCGGGCAAGACCGGGGACATCCTCGTCGTCGGCTTCGACGGCTCCCCGGACGCCGTCAAGGCGATCCAGGCCGGCACCATGCTCGCCACGGGCATGCAGCCCGCCGTCCACATCTCCGAGCTGGCCGTCGAGCAGGCCGACGCCTACATCAGGACCGGCCGGACGGGGCGCAGGGAGAAGCAGCTGGTGGACTGCATCCTCATCGACAAGTCCAACGCCGACAAGTACACCCTGTTCGAGCTGGAGGACTGAGCCGCCATGACCGCGCCCTATGTGCTCGCCCTCGACGAGGGCACCACCAACGCCAAGGCCCTCGCCGTCGCCGCCGACGGCACGGTCCTCGCCGTCGGAAGCGCGCCCGTGCCCGTGTCCTACCCGCAGCCCGGCTGGGGTCGAGCAGGACGCCGAGGACATCTGGCGCGCCCAGAGCGCGGCCATAGCGGCCTGCCTGGACGGGGTCGAGGGGGCGCCGGAGGGCATCGCCATCTCCAACCAGCGCGAGTCGGTGGTGTGCTGGGACGCCCGCAGCGGGCGGGCCCTCGGCCCCGTGCTGGGCTGGCAGGACTCGCGCACGGCCGAGTTCTGCGACTGGCTGCGCTCGCCCGAGCGCGAGTTCTCCGTCGCCGCCACGACGGGCCTGAGCCTGGACCCCATGTTCTCGGCCCCCAAGATGCGCTACCTGCTCGACCGGGTCGGCGCCGCGATGCCCGACGACGCCCGGCACGCGCGCATCGGCACCATCGACGCCTGGCTCGTGGCCCGCCTGAGCGGCCAGGACTCCTACGTCATCGAGGCGGGCAACGCCTCGCGCACCCTCCTGATGGACCTCGCCACGCTCCAGTGGTCGGAGGAGATGTGCGCGCTCTTCGGCGTCCCGGCCGCGCGCCTGCCGCGGATCGTGGCCTCCAACGCCGACTTCGGCGCCACCGCGGGCCTGGACGTCCTGCCCGACGGCGTGCCGATCGTCGGCGTCCTGGGCGACTCCCACGCCGCGCTGTTCGGGCACGGCTGCCGTACGACGTCGGAGGGCAAGGCGACCTACGGGACCGGCTCGTCGGTCATGGTGCCCTCCGGGGCCGACCGGTCCGTGCGCCCGGGCGTGTCCACCACGCTGGCGTGGCTGACCGACAGGCCCATGTACGGCCACGAGGGCAATATCGTCGCCTCCGGCACCGCCATGGACTGGACCGCCCGGCTCCTGGGCGTCGCCCCCGGGCGCGCGCTCGACGAGCTGGCGGCCGCCGTCCCCGACTCCGCCGGCATCAGCCTCGTACCGGCCTTCACGGGCCTGGGCGCCCCCTGGTGGGACCGCCGGGCCGTCGGCCTGGTCGCGGGCCTGACCGCAGCCACCGAGCGGGGCCACCTCGCTCGCGCGGCCCTGGAGTCCGTCGCCCACCAGATCGCCGACGTCGTCGAGGCCCTCGGGGCCGGCGACCTGACCGTCCTGCACGCCGACGGCGGTGCCACCGCCTCCCGCCTGCTCATGCAGACCCAGGCGGACCTGCTGGGCCGCGACGTCGTCGTGTCGGCGAACGCGGAGGTCTCGGCCCTGGGGGCCGCCCTGATGGGCTTCACCCGTCTCGGCTGGGACCTGCCCGCGCCGGAGGGCGGGGCCGGACGACGCTACCGGCCCGCGCTCGACGAGCCCGCGCGCGCGGCGGCGCGCTCCCGGTGGGGCCGGGCCCTGGCCCGCTCCCGTCTCGTCCCGCCCCGGTAAGCGGCCCCAACCGCCCGTCCACTCCCGCACCCGCCCTCACCACCTGCACCACCTACATGTATATGGAGATGACTCACTATGTCCGATGAACCCGTCTTCGGAGCCGGCCTGTGGAACTTCGCCACCTACGTGGACCGCTACGCGGTCGACGGCTACGGCGACCCCCGCTCCACCATCGAGCAGATCGAGCTGGCCGCCGAGGTCGGCGACATCAGCTACGTCGACCTCAACTACCCCTTCACCGGCGGGCTGACCACCGCCGACGTCAAGGCCGCCCTGGAGCGCACCGGGCTGAAGGCCATCGGCGTCACCCCGGACATCTACCTGCGCGAGCACCAGATGGGCGCCTTCACCAACCCCGACCCCGCCAAGCGCGAGTCGGCCCGCGCCATCATGCAGGGCGCCGCCGACGCCGTGCGCGAGCTCGGCGCCCGCTACGTCAAGATCTGGCCGGGCCAGGACGGCTTCGACTACCCCTTCCAGGTCGACTACAAGGAGCTCAGCCGCCTCGCCGTCGAGGGCATGCGGGACCTGGCCAGGGCCAACCCGGACCTGAAGTTCGTCATCGAGTACAAGCCGCGCGAGCCCCGCACCCACATGTTCTGGTCCTCCGCGGCCAAGACCGTGCTCGGCATCCAGGCCATGGGCGTGGACAACGTCGGCGTCC
>ERZ773065.1593-NODE-1593-length-11356-cov-8.163260_pt1 | contig 11356 bp, 10 predicted proteins | sample MGYA00580623_ERZ773065 | MGnify/ENA primary metagenome ERZ773065 (study PRJEB29015, sample SAMEA2738017) | human oral metagenome | biome: human oral; feature: human-associated habitat; material: dental | place: China | collected 2047 ...
CCGAGACGTGGACCGTGCGCTTCTCACCGCCGGTCGTGTACGTGATGTCCCCCTCCCCGGAGGCGACCAGGTTGACCTGCTTGCCCTGGTAGCGCAGGCGCAGGCGGGCGGCGCCGCCCTCGGGCGAGATGGACTGGGCCGACACGTTCCACCTCCCGTCCAGGGAGAAGGTGTCGGACGCCTGCTTGTCCGGGAAGCTGTACGATGACGTCCCGTTCGAGAGCCTGTCGCCGGCGATGTTGTTGGCGCGGGCGGAGCCGAGGTAGGTCTCGGGGGTGCGTGGACCGTTGACGGCGGGCTCGTCGTCGGTGAATACCGGGGCGGGCAGCTGCACGTCGGGATTCGCCTCGCGCAGGAGCTCGCGCACGAGCCTCTCGGTGGTGGCCTCGCCGCCCTCGCCGAACTTGACCTGGCGCAATTCGCCGCTGGAGTCGGCGAGGTAGTGCGCGGGCCAGTAGTGGTTGTCGAAGTTGCGCCAGGTCACCAGGTCGGAGTCGACGGCCACCGGGTAGGTGATGCCGAGGTCGGCGGCGCCGCCGCGGACGTTGTCGACCTCCTTCTCGAAGGCGTACTCCGGGGAGTGGACGCCGATCACCTGCAGGCCCAGGTCCCCGTAGGTCTCGTGGAGCTTCTGAATGCCGGGGATGGAGCGCTGGCAGTTGATGCAGGAGTACGCCCAGAAGTCGACCAGGTTCACCTTGCCCGCGCGGTCGGCGTCGGCCAGGGGCTGCTCGCCGGGAGTGTTGAGCCAGGCGTTGACGCCGTCGATACGGGGCAGCTGCCCGCAGTGGGCGAGCTCGTCGGCGCCGTCGACGCACGTGCCCCCTTCACCGACCCCCGTCTTGCCGTGCAGCACGCTGTCGGTGCGGGCCTGGAGCGAGGCGGTGTAGTCCGGCAGGGCACGTTGGAGGGCGGCCGGCAGATCGAGGACGAGCGCCACGGACAGCGCCAGCATGACCGCTCCGGCGGTCACCCGAACCGTCCTCTGACGGCGGCGGAAGGCCTTGAGCCGCTCGGTGAGCCCGCGGCCGGCGAGTGCGAAGCCGAGCAGCGGGATGGCGGTTCCCAGCCCGAACGAGAGGGCGAGGGTGACGGTGTCGGCACCGATCCGGCCGGTGGAGCCGGCGACCGACACCGCCGCGAGCACCGGGCCGGCGCAGGGCACGTACGCGGCCCCGAGGACGACCCCCAGGAGGAAGCCGTTGGTCGGGTTGGACGAGCCGGATCGCTGGAAGCGCGCGAAGGGGCGCTCCATGATCTCCATGACCCTGGGGATGATCATCCCGATTCCGATGAGGGCGAGAAGGACGATGCCCGCCCAGCGGATGACGTCCTGCGGCAGGTGCAGGAGATTGAGGAGCGTCGATCCCAGCAGCGTGAACGTGGTGAAGCTGATGACCAGTCCCGCCACGACGAGGTACGGCCGCCACCTGGAGACGGCCGGCGCTCCGTCCTCGTCCTGCGCACGTGCGCTCTGGGCCCCTCCGGACAGGAAGATGACCGGTAGGACCGGGAGGATGCAGGGGGATATGCCGGTGATGAGGCCGCCGAGCAAGCCGATGAGAACGAGACTGACCATGTCGTTCCTCCTTTGCGATCGTGTCACCGTGTGTTCGGCACGGGCGGCCTCCCGGATGCCCGAACATCACGTGATGAGGGTCACTCGATTTGCCCGATCCGCGTCCAATCCGGACCGCCGACCGCTCCGAACCCCCGATGACGGCGCGCCCGCCGGCGCACCACTCCACATCATCGATTCCTCAAGGAGATCCCCATGCGCATTCGCAACATCGTGTCCGCCTCCCTTCTCGTCGCCGCGCTCGCAGTCGGCACCGCTGCCTGCGGCTCGTCGGAGGCCGACACGGGAAAGCCCGGAATGCAGGAGACGTCAACGTCGAGCGACGGCAAGATGACCGACGACAAGATGTCGGACGACAAGATGGACGACGGGAAGATGAGCGACGACAAGATGTCGGATGACAAGATGAGCGACGGAGAAGGCGGCAAGTAAGGACGGCGACCAGGGCTCTCAAGAGCCCGACGAGCGGCGGTCCGCCCCGAGGTGATCGGGTGCGGGCCGCCGTCGTCCTTCCCGGAAGCCCTTCCCGAGATCGGTTCAGTTCCGCGTCGAGATCGGCAAGGGGCGAAGGGCCATGGAGCGCCTCCGTGGACGGCGCCCGCCATCTGGCACCATGGTGGTAGGCGTCATGACCGGCGCCGAACCGGCACCCGATCAATGCCATCGGTACTCCGCCCCACCCCGGAGGTTCCCATGCCCGCCTGGATCACCTCGCTGCTCGGCAGCACCGCCCCCTCCCGACGCCGCCTCGGGGTCGCCACGATCGTGGGACTCATCGGCGGAGCGTTCTCCGCGCTCGTGAAGTTCGGCTGGGAGGTCCCCTTCCCGCCCCGCACTCCCGGCCCGCGCTCGGAGACGAACCCGCCTCAGTCCATGCTGGAGTGGTTCGGGATGTCTCACGAGACCTCGCACACGATGGTGACCTTCAGCAACAACCAGTTGCCGATCATGTCGTTCATCGTGCACTTCGGATTCGCGATCGTCTTCGGCCTTGTCTACTGCATCGCGGCCGAGTACGTCCCGCGGGTCAAGCTCTGGCAGGGAGCGGCCTTCGGCATTCTCGTGTACGTCGGCGCGCACGTGGTCGTCATGCCGCTGCTGGGCTGGGCGTCGAACCCCTTCCCGTGGGTGGCGGGCGCCCAGACGTGGTCGGAGCACGTCTCGGAGTTCTTCGGCCACATCGTGTGGATGTGGTCCATCGAGATCGTGCGCCACGACCTGCGGGGCCGCATCACCCACGAGCCCGACGCCGAGGTCGCCCCGCCCGCCGACGCCCGCTGATCCGCGGCCCGCGACCGCTCGCGACGGCGCGTCTCCGTCGTCCTGTGGAGGCCCGTCGCGACGGCACGAGGATCACTGCGGGCACCATCCCGGGCGAACCGCGCCCCGGGAACCCCAGCCCTCCTGCCGCGCCCGGGAGCCGCCGCGGTCGATATACCCCTGCGCCACCGCCCACGCGAGAATCCCCTCGGAATCGCGCTCAGCGCGTTCGTGAACACGACTGGAGAAACCGCACCGCCAGGTGCCGGGCATGTCGAGGCGACGCCTTCCTCCGGGCGCCTCGACGTCTACGCATGCCGATACGCCCCCCTTCACCCCGGACACCGATCGGACGCGCAGGGCGCCAGGCGCGTCCTCCCACCTCAGATGGCAGCTACCGAACAGCGTGCGCACATGCAGTCCGGCGGCGTCGCCGCGCGTTCGCCCCACGAGGGCGCTGAGAACCGCCGTCCACAGGAGGAGAACGATCAGACCGGGAAGGATCATCCACCTGGACCGGTTGGAGTCCATCAGCATGCCCACGGTCATGCCCGTGTTCACCAGGGTGGTGCTCCCGGTCACGAGGGTCCACGACGGCGTCCGCCAGAACCTCCAGGTGAAGGAGTCGCGTCCGAGGAGCCCGAAGGGCACGACGCACGTCGGCGACGCCCACTGATGGGATCCCGGACCGGGGACGTACCCGGCCGGACCGGCGGCGTCCTCCGATCCCCTCATGCTGGCGCTCACTCGGGCTCTCAACGGGCGACGACGATGAGCGCCGTCGCGGAGGCGACGCCGTAGACGAGCTCGTACACCCCGGCGTCCCGCAGGGACGGGATGAGGTCGCGCCCGGTGGCGCCACCCAGGACGGGGCGGACGGCGCGGCCCGCGAGCGGCGAGACGAGGAGCAGGTAGACGACGACGGTCGCAGCCCCGGCCGGCGTCACGGCGGCCATGGCGCCGTCGGCACGGCGGGCCCACCACAGGGAGACGACGCCGAGGACGACCGGGATGACGATCATGGCGCAGAAGACCCGGCGCGCGCGGCGCTCCCCCAGCCGGACGGCGAGCGTGCGCTTGCCGTGGATCGGATCGGTGCCGATGTCGCGCAGGTTGTTGACCATGAGCAGCGAGCAGGCGATGAGCCCGATCCCGCAGGCGGCGAGCCACGCCCAGCCCGGCACGCTCCCGCCCTGGACGTAGAGAGTGCCGGCGGCGGCCATGAGTCCGAAGAACACGAAGACGAAGATCTCCCCGAGTCCGGCGTAGCCGTAGGGATGAGGGCCGCCGGTGTAGAACCAGGCGGCGGCGATCGCCGCGGCTCCCAGCAGCAGCATCCACCACTGGCCCGACAGGGCCAGGAGCATCAGTCCGAGGAGTCCACCGGCCCCGAAGCAGCCGAGGGCGGCCAGCATGACGGCCTTGGGCGAGACCTCGCCGGAGGCGGTCAGACGCGGTGGACCGGTGCGCTCGTCGTCGGTGCCGCGCACGCCGTCGGAGTAGTCGTTGGCGAGGTTGCAGCCGATCTGGAGCGCGAGGGCGACCCCCGCGGCCAGCAGGCTGCGCGGCGCCGAGAAGGTCCCGAGCGCCGCGGCCGCGCCACCGCCGAGGATGACCGGGGCGACCGCGGCGGGCAGGGTGCGCAGGCGCACGACCTCCGCCCAGCCGGTGGCGCGAGGGTCCGCGCCCACCGGTCGTGCGATGCTGCTGGCGCCCATGATGTCCTCTCCCCCGAGCCTGCCGTGGAGCCTACCTCTCGCCGGACGGGACGACGAGGGAAATGGCCGCGCCGACGATACGCCTCGAGAGGCGTCGAGCGAACTCGGAGGCCGGCCGTCAGGGTCTCGCTCATACGAGCCCGTAACGCTCCTCCTGCTTGCGACGCTGAATCTGCAGCAGCTTCTGCGCACCGCGGAGCTCGGTGTACCAGCCGGTCTCGTGAGCGTATCCACGGGCGAGGGCCCACTGCCAGATGCGGTCGATCTCCGCTACGCCCTTGGCCTCGATCGTGTCGGGCAGGGGCCCCATCCAGATCAGGCCGGTGAGGGAAACCGCCCTGCCCTCGGGCGTGACGACCATGGCCTGCGCATTGTTGGCGATGAGGATCGCCTTGCCGGTCGCGAGCCTCACCCGCACGAACAGCCCCGTGCGCGAGGCCGGCCAGGGGACGTCCCTGGCCCCGATGGCAGACCCGATATGGATCCCGGTGGCGTCCAGGGTGGTGCGCATGGTCATGAACAGCGTCACCATGGCGAGGGCGAGCGAGCCGACGATGATCAGAATGATGCCGGAACCGATCTTCGCGTCGACGAAGTCGTGGACGGCGCCGGCGAGGGCGACGAGCCCGAATCCCCCGGTGACGAGCATGATGAGGCGCGAGGACCCGGTGGCGGAGGCGCGGATGACCACGGACTCCTGCGTCACGGGAATCGGCGCGCCGCCGGGAGGCGGGTTCGACGAGCCCGCGGGCGCGGAGGCGGGAGCCGCGGCTCCCCCGTACTCGACCGGGGCCTGGCCGTAAGCGGCCTGAGGCCCGCAGTGCCCGGTCGGAACCCGACCGTATCCGGATGATCCGACGGGCGCATGCTCCGCTCCGGGGACGGGCCGCTCCCCGCGGCCGGCGGGTCGCCCGGAGGCAGGCCGGTACCCGTACCGGTCGGATGGTTGCGGCTGGCCGGGGTAAGGCGGCTGCGACATGAGACTGCTCCTGGGGGCGCTGGACGAGACCGGCGCCAGGGTAGACGCATTGATGACCCGACCCCATGGGGACCACGCCCCATCGACGCCTCACACCGCCTCGAGGAGGGCCGCGACGGCGCGTCGATCGACCTTGCCCGGGCCGCGCAGGGGCAGATCGGGGACGACCAGGATGCGCTTGGGGGTGCGGGCGCCATCAAGGCGCGCTCTGGCCCGGCCTCTGAGCCCCTCGCCGTCGAGCCGGGCGCCCGCCTCCGGCACGACGGCGGCGACGACCGCACTGCCCCACGCGTCGTCCGGGACGCCGACGACGCAGGCCCGGGCGACGCCGGGGAGGGCGGTCAGCACCTGCTCGACCTCATGGGGATCGACCTTGATGCCGCCGGTGATGATGAGATCGTCGAGACGCCCCAGCACCGTCAACCGGGTCGAGCCGTCGGGCCGGGCCTCCAACCGTCCGCGGTCGGCGGTGACGAGCTCGTGCGGGTCGGTGCGGAAGAACGAGGATCGGGCGGTCCTGGGGACAGGGGCATCGGGCGGGTCGTCGGACGCGGGGCCGGTGCCCGGCGACGCCCCGGAGATCGCGCTCGCACCGGCGCCGGGATCGCCCTGGCCGATGCCCTGATCGGCATAGCCCTCGGCCAGGACGGGGCCGGTCACCACGATCCTGCCGGCGCCCGTCTCATCGGGGTCCTCGATGCGCACGCCCACGCCCGCGAGCGGGACGCCGTCGTAGACGCACCCTCCTCCGGTCTCGCTCATGCCGTAGGTCGTCACGGCGCGGATGCGCGCCGCCCGGGCGCGCGCCAGCAGCGCGGGGTCGACGGCGGAGCCGCCGACGAGCACGGCGCTCGCGCGGGAGAGGGCGGCGGTCGCATCGGGGTCCGCCAGCGTGCGCAGCAGCTGGGTGGGAACGAGCGAGACGTACACGGGCCCCCCGCGCCTCAGCGCCCGCCCGAGACCGTCCGCGAGCGCGCCGGGGCCGAAGCCCCCGGCGGTATCGACGACGACGGGCGGGGTCCCGGACACGATGGAGCGCACCAGCACCTGCAGGCCGGCGACGTGGTGGGCGGGCAGGGCCAGCACCCAGCTCCCGGGACCGTCGAGCCGCTCGTGCGTGGCGCGCGCGGAGGCGACCAGGGCGGCGGCGCTCATGGCGACGAGGCTGCCCGTGCCCGTGGTGGAGCCGGAGGTGCGCAGAATAACATCGGCGCGCTCGGGAACGCGGGCGAGTCGCCCGGACAGGCGGGCGCGCACGACGGCGGGATCCTCATGGGGGCCTATTGGTACGAGCAGGCGGCGGGGGCCATCGACCGCGTCCGTTGAGCCCTCTCCCCCGTCGCCGTCCGCCGTCGGGCCCGTCCTGACGGCGCGTCCGGCGAGGATCCCGACGAGCGCGCTGCGCAGGCGACCGACACGGGTGCTGTCGGTCCCGCCCACGACGAGGCGGAGGGCACGACGGGGGACGGCGAGCGCGCTCACACCATCAGGATCGCACATCGCACGCGCACGGCCGTGCGATATCAGGACCGACTACCGCTAGGGTGACGTCATGCGCGCCGCCCTCATAGTCCTGATTCTCGCCCTGACGATCTACTCCCTGCTCGACTGCGCCCGTACGCCGGAGGAGTCGATGCCGGCCCGTATGCCCAAGCTGCTGTGGATCGTCATCATCGTCATGGTCACGGTCATCGGCCCGATCGCGTGGATCATCGTCAGCCGCGTCAAGGCCGCCGAGGATCGAGACGGGGCCGTCGAGCCGACGGTGTGGTCCTCGAAGGACGGCACGAGATTCCGTCGGGCGGAGCGGCCGCGTCCCGTGGCCCCCGACGACGATCCGGAGTTCCTGCGGGGCCTTGAGCAGGATATCCGCCGCAAGCGCCACCACGGGAACAAGGGCGACGCCGGAGACGGTGCCGGGGACACCGACTCCGGCGCCCCCGACTCCTCCGAGGAGGGGGCCTGATCACGGCTCGGACCCGGCGGCGCAAGCGATCCCGGTCGAGCCTCGCCCGTCGCCCCGTCCGTCGTCGTCGGTCACGATGACTTCACGGACTCCTGCGGACTCCCGGGTTTCGCAGGCTCCTGCGAATTCAGCAGGAGCCCGAGCCGACGGTACCTGTTGATCGCGGCGCGCAACTCATGGCTCCTCGGCCTCGCCAGATTCCCGGGATGGCCCGCATACGGGGACAGCCAGTCCAGCCCTCGGGCTTCGATCCGCCCCATGATGTCGCGCACCAGATCATCCAAGGACCTCCGCCCGTCCACCAACTCGGCAACCCGGTCGAGGGCCCGCGCGAGGGCCTCCGTCTGCGCCGGATCGACGAGCTGCTGCACCGCGCCGAGGTCGATGGTGTCGCCCGCGAACTGAATGGTGGTTCCGCGCGGTTTGGCGGGCTTCCTCCCGCCGACCCGGGGGAAGGCCCGCGGATCGGGGATCCGCTGAGCGCGGGCATGGCCGAAGACCCGTCCCCGGGGCGCGCCACGGCGGCTTCCGCCGTCGTCGCGGCTCCTCCCGGTGACCCGGTGCGCGTCGTCGGTGGCGTCGCGCACCGTGTAGTTGTTGACGGCGATGACGTGGTCGGCGACGTCGAAGAAGGCCCCGGAGCCGCCGGCGACGAGGATCGTTGAGACTCCGAGATCGGTGAGCAGGGGGCGGATGCGATCGACGAACGGAGTGATGGGCTCCTGGTCGGCGGGTATCAGGGCGCGCATGCCCGCGTCCCGGATCATGAAGTTGGTGGCCGACGTGTCCTCGTCGATGAGCAGAACCGATGCGCCGGCATCGATGGCCTCAACGAGGTTCGCGGCCTGGGAGGTGGATCCGCTGGCGTTGGTCGTCGTGAATGATCGTGTGTCGGTGCCGGAGGGCAGGTCCATGATGAACGGGGAGATGTCCACTCCGGTGACGGCGCGACCGTCCTCCGCCCGCACGGTCACCGCATCCGATCGGGTGATGACCCATTCGCGGCCGTCTCCTGCGATATGGGGGTAGACGCCGCGCTCCATCGCGCGCAGCAGAGTCGATTTGCCGTGGTACCCGCCGCCGACGATCACGGTTACCCCTTCGGGCACCCCCATCCCCGTGACCCGCCGGCCGCTGGGCAGGTCGAAGGCGACTCGCAGGTTGTCCGGGCTCGCGAACGGCACAGCGGCGTCACCGGCGAGAGGAAGGTCGCAGTCGCCGGCGCGACGGGGCAGAACGGCCCCGTCGCCGACGAGTGCGACCAGTCCCCGGTCGGGCAGAAGGGCGCGGACATGCTCCTGATCGCGCAGCAGGGTGACGTGCTCGCGCAGGGCGCTCCGGTCGAGGTTCGCGTGCAGTAAAGAGGCCTCGGCAATGCGCGGCAGGAGATCCACCAGGAGCTCCGCGGCCCGATGCCCGCGCACCCTGCGACCGGATGCGGGAAGCCCCACGTCGATACGCGCCTCGATCCGGTCCGCGGCGATGACGGCGCTGGTACGTTCGAGCACTTCCTGGCCCGGCCGGCCGATGGTCACGAGCCCGCTGTTGCCGGTGCCGGTCGGCTTCGGGACGAGCCGGTGCGCGACGCGGGCGAAGCCGCGTGTCAGGAAGTCGGCTGCGGCCGTTCTCCCCACCGCGTCATCGGTGAGATCAGCGGGCAGACCCGCGGTATGCGGATCCACGATCATGCGCATCCGCGATGGCGGCGCGTAGGGATCGACCTGGACGTGGTCGATGGCGAGCCGGAATGCACCGAGCCGCCAGTCGCCCACCAGTTGCTTGTACGAGGCGTACCCCCGCCCGTCGATCCGGGCGAGGGCGCGCCTGAGCGTCGCCGCGTCACGCATGGGCGCCGTCTCCGCGAGCGGTGGCGGAAGCGCGCTCGGCGACCCGGCCGGGCAGGCGCGTCAGGGCGCCGCCGCCAAGAGCGGCGAGCACGACGGCGGCGATCACCATCGCCGTGGCGAACCCGGTCTGCTGCACGCCGAAGCCCGTCAGCAGCGGTCCGATGGCCAGGCCTGCGGCGTAGGCGAGGTTGTACAGGGCGAAGGAGCCGCCCAACGTGGGCGGGCTCGACTTGAATCCCTGCTCGCTGATCAACGTGGTGGCCGGGGCGAGCAGCATCGCCGACGATAGGCCGAGCAAACCCATGCCGACCCCGGCCTGCCAGACTCCGGACGACCAGCCGAGCATGAGAAGCGCCGCCACCACGGCGATCACTCCGATGCCGATGAGCAGGCGAGGACTCACCGACGCCACGAAGCGTCCTGCGATCGGGTTGGCGATAATGCTCACCAGCGCCGCGATCCCGAACAGAACCCCGATCATGGTGCTGGAGGCCTGCGCACCGAGATGGCCGGGCAGAACCGGCTGCACCGCGGCAATCACCGCCGCGCCGATGGCGATGGCGATCACAATGGACACGGATCCCGGCACGCGCAGCACCGTGAAGGGACCCGCGGTGTCGTCGACCTGCCGGGGCGAGCCCGGGATCAGGCTCAGCAGCAAAACAAGGTCAATGACCGTCACAGCCGTGGCCACGAGGAACGGGGAGGCGGGTCCCAGGGCATCGACCAGGAAACCAGCCAGGGGCGGGCCGACGAGCACGCCCAGGGTCACGGTCGACATGGCGATGCCCATCATCTGGCCCCGCTCGTTGAATCCGGTTGTTGCTGCGATCAGGGACAGGGCCGCGACCCATGCGATCCCGCCAGCGATGCCCTGCACGAAACGGGCCGTCAACAGCAGCCAATACGGGCCCCCGGTGGCGAACAGGAGGGTTGCGACGGCAAGGACGATCAGTCCGGTGACAAGCAGTCCTTTGGCTCCACGCCGGTCGACCATACGACCGGCGAAGAGGGTGGCGATCACCATTGCGACAGCATAGGAGGCGAAGAGCACGCCAGTCGCCGCCGCCCCCTGTCTCACCACGGAGGGCAGCAGCGGAAGCACAGGGATCGCCAGGCCCTGCAACAACATATCGGTGAAAAGTATTGCTCCGGCGACGGCGGTCGCACGGCCGGCAGTCACGCTCGCGGAGCGCGAGACGCCGCCGGTCGCGTTATTGGTCATATCGATGGTCATGTGGTTCCTTCAGGTCTCGAGCAACCCCCTCACCAGCGCCGTGATCGCGGTGCCGAGCTCGTCGGGTTGCGGAATGTCTTTCGGTCGGGTCACCGCGGCGACGGTGAACCCCTGGAGCACGATGAGAACGAGGCCAGCGGCATCGGCCGGCGCGAGACGGGTCCCGTCCCCGCCGCGGCGGGCGATCATCGTCTCGATGCGCCCGCGCCAGCCGTCGAGCGCATCGTCCTTCCCGGAGCGATCCCCGAGCGCCTGCGGCGCGATGAGCACCGTCGTCGACGTCAGGGCCCGAAATCTCGGGTCGCCGGTCACCAGCCGCACAAAACGCAGCAGTAGTTCCTCAATGTCCCGGTTCGGACGGTCGCCGATCTCGTCTTCCGTACCGGCTTCGACGTCGTCGCCACCGAGATCCGCGAACAAGCGCTGCTCGTAATCGGACCAGCCCCACTCAAGCGCCTCCACGAGCAGAGCCCGCTTGCTGCGGAAGTGATGGTGCAGCGCACCTCGTGTCACACCTGCTCGCTCGGCGACATGCTCGAACGTTGCCCCCCGCCACCCCTTCTCCTCGAAGGACTTCAGCGCCGCCTCCAGCAGCGCGACGCGGGTCTTGGCCGCGTCCTCGGCCGTTCGTTTCATATATGCATACTAACATGTATGTTAAGTGATCGACACGACCCCCGCCACTCAGGAATATGACGTTACTCACGCGACAGACGGCGGGTTCTGGGGGTGGATGCACCACTTGTTGGAGGAGTGTTTTGTGTCTGGGG
>ERZ773065.1598-NODE-1598-length-11334-cov-5.577711_pt1 | contig 11334 bp, 10 predicted proteins | sample MGYA00580623_ERZ773065 | MGnify/ENA primary metagenome ERZ773065 (study PRJEB29015, sample SAMEA2738017) | human oral metagenome | biome: human oral; feature: human-associated habitat; material: dental | place: China | collected 2047 ...
GGGACGCGAGGGGCGCTGGGCGGCGCGGGCCGAGGAGTTCGCCTTCGCCCTGGGCCAGGTGGGCGTGGCGCAGTAGGCGCCGCGGCGCGCCCCCGGGACGGCCACGCGGGCCGCTGGCCCTTCGGCGCTCCCCGGGCAGCCGCTCGGGACGCTGGGCGCGGCACCGGAGCGACGGCTCCACCGTGCGGGAACCGGGGCCGGGGCGCCCGCGCCGACGCTACCATTGGGCGCATGACGATCACGGTTGCTGTTGACGGCTCCTCCCTGGGAAACCCCGGCCCCGCGGGCTGGGCGTGGGTGGTGGACCGCGATTGCTGGGACGCGGGCGGCTGGCCCGAGGGCACGAACAACATCGGCGAGCTCACCGCCCTGCTCGAAGCGCTCGAGGCGACCGCCGCGGCGGGGCTGTCCGACCAGGGGCTCCACGTCCTGGCCGATTCCCAGTACGCCATCAACGTCGCCAGCAAGTGGCGGATCGGCTGGAAGAAGCGCGGGTGGACGAAGGCCGACAAGAAGCCCATCAAGAACCTGGCGCTCATCCAGCGGATCGACCGCGCCATGGAGGGCCGGACCGTCACCTTCGAATGGGTGAAGGGCCACGCGGGGCACCCTTTGAACGAACTCGCCGACGACTTGGCGCGGGCGTGCGCGCAAACCTACCAGGAGGGCGGCACTCCGGCTCCCGGCCCCGGTTTCCGGGCGCGCGGGAAGGACGGGGCTGACGGCACGGAACAGCCCGGCCGGAGCACCAGGACCCCGGGGGGCACGGAAGGCACGGAACAGCCCGACGGGAGCACCAGGACCCCGGGGGGAGCGGACCCGGACAGCGCGGGGGGCGCGCAGGAGTCCCCGGGATCCGGCCCGGAGCCAGCGGACGACGTCTCCACGGGCGCGATCCCGTCCCACGCGGCCGCCGGACCACGGGGCAGTCGCGGGCGCAAGAGCGCGCGCGGGCAGCGCCCCTTCTCCCCCCACCCATCCGTCGGCGGGGCCCCAGAGCCCGCCACGGCGGTCGGCCCCGAGCCGACCCGGGCCCCGGATCCTGGGCCCGGGGAGCCCGCCGCACCCGGCTCGGCCCCGTCCGGGCCCGCGGGCGCTGGGGCATCCGCTGCTAGCGGCCCATCCGCTCCGGCGCAGGAGGCCGCCGACCCCATCGACTGGGAGAAGCGCTTCCTCGTCGCGTGGACCGGTGGCGACGAGGAGGCCCTGGCGCGGATCACCGGGCCCCAGACCACCAGGATCTGGCCGGGCGGGCAGGCGACGACCACACTGGCGGGCCCCGTCCCCCCGAAGGCGAGCATCGGGCGTTTCAACGTGCAAAGAGCGGGCGAGGCGTTCCTGGTGCGCTACACGCTGCGCTGGGAGGGCGGGTCGTCCGTGGAGTCCAGCGTCTGGCTGCCCGGCCCCGTCCTGGTGCACCACCAGTCGACCGAGAGGGGCTGACGCCGGCGGGGACCGCCTCCGGCGCCGGTGCCCAGCCCCGGCGGCCCGCGCGGCGGGGCCGTCCGGACCGGGCGGGCCAGGAGCGGCACGCCAAAGGGCCAGCACCTCCGCGACCGCCGGCCCCCAGGCGGACAGCGGCGCCCTTCAGAGATTGGCCCCCTCGAAGGTGAAGATGTCGAGGAAGCGGCGGGCCCTCTCAGTGCCCGGCCTGGCGAAGAACCTGCGGGGCGGCGCCACCTCGACGACCCGTCCCCCGTCCATGAACACCACACGGTCCGCTATCGCGCGGGCGAAGTCCATCTCGTGGGTGACGATCACCATCGTCATGCCCTCGCGGGCCAGGTCGAGGACCACGTCCAGCACCTCGCGGACCATCTCCGGGTCCAACGCCGCCGTCACCTCGTCGAGCAGCAGCACCTCGGGCTCCATCATGAGGGAGCGGACGATGGCGACGCGCTGGCGCTGCCCGCCCGAGAGCTGGCGCGGGTAGGAGTCCGCCCTGTCGGCCAGCCCCACGCGCTCCAGCAGCGCACGGGCGCGCTCCCGCGCCGCGGCCCTCGCCTCGCCGCGCACGCGGACGGGGGCCAGCACCAGATTCTCCATGACGGTCAGGTGGGGGAAGAGCTCGTAGGACTGGAACACCATGCCCACGCGCTGGCGCACGGCCTGCCAGCGGACGCCGGGCGCGGTGAGCTCCTCCCCGTCCAACTGGATGCTGCCGCTGTCGACGGGCTCGAGCCCGTTGATAGTGCGCAGCAGCGTGGACTTGCCGCATCCGGAGGGGCCGATGACGACCACGACCTCGCCGTCGGCGACGTCCAGGGAGACGCCGCGCAGGGCGTGGTGGCCCCCCGGGTAGGTCTTGTCCAGGTCCACCAGGCGCAGCCGCGGCGGCGCGCCGGGGCCGGCGGACTCGGGGGCGGACGCCCGCTCGGGGGCGCCGGCGCCGGTGTTCTCATTCAGTTCTGCCATGTCTTCTCCAAGTGGCGCGAGAGCAGCGAGATGGGCCAGCACACCAGGAAGTAGGCCACGAAGACCACTCCGTAGACCCACAGCGCCGCTGTCGGGTATTCGAATCGGTTGGCGTCGATGATCTGCTGGCCCACTTTGAGGACCTCGACGACGCCGATGAGGACCACCAGGGACGTGGTCTTGACCATGCGGGTCACCAGGTTGACGGCGGGTGGCGCCAGGCGGCGCACGGTCTGCGGCAGGATCACGAAGCGCATGGCCTGCCGGGCGTCCAGGCCCAGCGCCTCGGCGGACTCGTACTGGTGACGGGGGATGGAGATGAGCGCACCCCGCACCAGGTCGCCCATCTCGGCGGCCCCCCACAGCGTGAACACCAGGACGGAGGCGGTGATGCCGTCCAGGTTGAGGCCCGTCAGGCGGGTGAGCCCGAAGTACGCCAGGAACAGCAGGACGATCTGCGGCATGATGCGCACGAACTCCAGGTACGCCCGCATGAGCCACCGCAGGGGCGCCAGGCGGGACCTCATCGCCAGCCCCACGCCGACCCCCAGCACGAGGGACAGCACCACCGAGACGGCGGAGACGCCCAGGGTGACGGCGAGCCCCTCGAGGATCCGCAAGGCGTTGCGGCCCTCCCACAGGACGTTAATCCCCGAATCCTGCACGGCGCGCCCTCCTCTCCAGCAGTCGGGCCGCCAACGAGACGGGCAGCAGGACCACCAAGTACGAGGCGACCAGCAGGACCAGCGCCTCGGACGTGTTGTAGGAGATCCCGATGAGGTCCTTCGCGACGTACACGAGGTCGGGGAGCGCGACCACGGACACCACGGACGTCTCCTTGATCAGGAAGATCGTGTTGGCGGCCAGGGGCGGCACCGAAACGGCGAACGCCTGGGGGAGCGCCACGAAGCGCAGGACCTGCGCGGGGCTCAGCCCCAGCGACGCCGCCGACTCCCACTGGATGGGGGCGACCGAGTCCAGGCCCGCCCGCAGGGCCTCCGCCATGTACGCCCCTCCCAGGAAGACGAGGCCGACGACCGCGCAGGTCTCGCCGCTCCACTTCACGCCGACGCGCGGCAGCCCGAAGTAGATGAAGAAGAGCTGCACGAGCAGTGGCGTGTTGCGCGACAGCTCGACGTAGGCGGTCACGATGCGGCCGATGACGGGGATCCTGAACTGCGTGACGGCGGCGCACACCAGGCCCACCGCCAGGGAGCCCGCGATGCCGATGGCCGCGATCTTGACGGTGAGGACCGCCGCCTTGGCGTACAGAGGCGCGTACTCGGCCAGTACCTCTGGGTTCACTGTTCTCCTCCTTCGTTCGACGGGGCCCTTCCCGCGCCCGGGCCGACCCCGGTTCCCACGGCCGGGCCCTGGGGTGGGCGGGCTGGCGCTCCAGGGCGGCCCGGGGGCTGGCGGGCCCGCCGTCCGCCTCACTGCGCGGCGGACTGGGGCGTGTCGGTCCCGCCCTCGACGACGAGGTCGTCGGCCGAGGCGGCGTCCCCGTAGACGGGGGCCAGGGTCAGCTCGTAGTCCTTGTGGAAGAAGTCCTCTTCGCCGAGGTCGACGAGCTGATTGTTGAGCCAGTCGAGCAGTGCGCTGTTGCCCTTCTTGACGGCGGCCGCGATGTAGCTGGTCTCGCCCAGGCTCTTGATGCCGACGCCGAAACCGGGGTGCGCGATGGCCCATGCGATGACTTCGGTGTTGTCGGTGGAGAAGGCGTCGCCCCGGCCGTCCTCGAGGGCCTGGTAGGCGTCGGAGTACTGGTCGTACTTCTGGAGCTCGACTTCGGGGTGGTTCGCCTCGAAGTACGCCTCGGCGGTGGTGCCCTTGGTGACGATGAGGGTCTTGCCCGCCAACTGCGACACGTCGGTGATCTCGGCGGAGGCCGGCGAGACGACGCCCAGGGAGACCTTGAAGTAGGGGTTGGCGAAGTCGACCTTCTCGGCGCGCTCGGGTGTGACGGTGAAATTCGCCAGCGTGATGTCCACCTTGTTGGACTGGAGGACCTCGGTGCGGGCGGCGGCGTCGACGGGGACGTACTTGGCGGTGACGCCCAGGTCGGCCGCGATGCGGTCGCCGTAGACGACGTCGTACCCGGCGGGCTTGCCGTCGGCGTCGATGTAGCCGAAGGGGGCCTTGTCGGAGAATATGCCGATCGTGATCTCCCCCGCCTCCTTGATCTGCTCCGGTGTGCGGTCGCCCACCTGGGCCCCTGCGGCCCCGCCGCCCGGGGCGGACTGGCCGTGCGGGGAACACGCGGACGCGCCCAGGGCCGCGGCCATGGCGAGCGCGGCAGCGGCGTATCGGAGGATCGGGCGTTTCGTGCGTGGCGTGTTCATTGGGGACTCCTCGAGTTCCGGATGGTGCGCGGGCCTGTCGGCGCCGCGGGCCGATCTGATCGGCACATGCGATCCTCCTCCGGCCCGGACGCGGACCGGGAACGAGTCCACTTCAAGATACTTTGTGACGGACCAGCGGAACCGACTGCACTGCGACTCGGATCACAACATCCCGGGGCGGGCGCACTACGCGGTGTTCCACGTGAAACAGATCCGGGGAGGCGCCCGCGGTCGGCGCCCCGCCCACCGGAAGAGAACGCCCCAGCCCCCAGTCGGAGCGCCCGAACGCCCGTGCCCCCTGGCGCCGCGCGCTAGAATCGGGCCCATGCGCACGGAGTCGTACCGCCAACACGGCCACACCATCCACGAGCACCGCCTCGAGGTGCCCCTCGACCACCGGCGCCCCGGCGCCCCCACGATCAGCCTCTTCGCCCGCGAGGTCGTGCGCGAGGGCGGCGAGGACCTACCGCGCGCGGTGTTCCTGCAGGGGGGCCCCGGATACCCGGCCCCCCGTTTCGGGCGCTTCGACAGCGGCTGGATCGCGCGCCTGCTCAAGGACTACCGGGTCGTGCTGCTCGACCAGCGCGGCACGGGGCAGTCCACGCGCCTGGACGCCCAGTCCCTGGCGGAGGTGCCCTCGGACCGCGAGAGGGCGGACCGGCTCAAGCTGTTCCGCCAGGACCAGATCGTCTTCGACGCCGAGGCGCTGCGCCGCGAGCTGTGCGGCGACGCCAAGTGGACGACGGTGGGCCAGTCCTTCGGCGGTTTCATCACGACCGCGTACCTGTCGCTGGCGCCCGAGGGCGTGGAGGCCAGCCTCATCACGGGCGGCCTGCCCGGCCTGGTCCACGTGGACGAGATCTACGCCCTCACCTACGAGCGCACGGCCGCGCGCAACCGCGCCTACTTCCACCGCCACCCCGGTGACGAGAGGACGGTCCGCGAGGTCGCCGCGCATTTGGCGGACACCGAGGAGCTGCTGCCCACCGGGGAGCGCCTGAGCCCCGCGCGCCTGCGCATGATCGGCATGATGCTTGGCGGCCAGGGGCGCACCGACCAGCTGCACTACCTGCTGGAGGGGCCGTGGGTGAGCGTGCGGGGGCAGCGCCGCCTGTCCTCGCAGTTCCTCCAGGCGGTCGCGGCCGCCGTGGAGGTCTCCCCCGTCTACGCGCTCCTCCAGGAGGGCATCTACGCGTGCGCGTCACCCGCGCTGGCGGGAGGGGCGACGAACTGGTCCGCGGACCGCCTCGCCGAGCAGATCCCCGGTTTCGCCAAGGACGCGGACCCCCTGGACGCCTCCGAGCCCTACTACTTGACGGGCGAGCACTTCATGCGCCGCGTCTACGACGAGGATCCGGGCCTGGCCCCCCTGGCCGGAGCAGCGGACCTGCTGGCCTCGGACACGGACTGGCCCCCCGTGTACGCGCCCGGGGTCCTGGCCCGGAACACGGTTCCCGTAGCCGCCGCGGTCTACTACGACGACATGTTCGTGCCCCGCGAGCTGTCGCTCGACACCGCGGAGCTCATGGGGGCGCGCCCCTACATCACGAACGCCTTCCAGCACGACGGAAGCGCGTACTCGGGCGGGAGGGTCCTCTCCCACCTGCTCGACCTGATCCACGACTGACCCCAGAGAGGACCCCACTATGACTTCCCCAGTTCTCGTTGAGAGCCGCTCCGGGCGCACATGCGGATGCGCGCTGGCCAATGTCCGCCGCGCGATGGAGGATCCGAAGAAGCGCCTGGGCGCCGCCGTCGGCGTGGCGGCGACCACCGCCTGGTACGGGCTGCCCGACGTGGTGCGCTGCCGGGGGGCCCGCGCGGTCATCAAGGCGGGCCTGCTCGCTGCCGTCATGTGGTCCGCGACCGCCCAGATGCCCCCCGCCGCCCCGGTGCCCCCCTACCCGGATGAGGAATCCGACTGCGACGGGGCCCCCGCGCCGAAGGGCGACGACCCCCTCGAGGGCGTCACGGAGGCGGCCCCCGGCGAGTTGGCGCTGCTGGCCGGCGCCGGGATCGGCACCGTCTGCCTGACGGTAGCGGTCGAGAAATGGCTCTTCCGCAGGGGGGAGCGCCGCCGCGCCGCAGGAGTGCGCCTGGCGCACACGCGCCAGGGCCTGGTGATCGGGGCGCTGACGGGGGCCGCCTCGGCGGTCCAGTTCGCGGTCGCCGCCCCCGCGGACTGAGCGCCGTCCCCGTCCAGGACCCGGAAGCCCCCGGGGCGCTCCCTTCCGCGCCCCGGGGGCTTCGCCGCGCCCTGGCTCATGCCCTGGCGCCCGGTCGCCCTACCCGCGCCGTTGCCTGAGCAGCCGTATCACCATCGCCACGAACCAGACGAGGGGGGCGGTGATCCACGCGGAGACGATGAAGGCCACGGGAACGCCCACCGCGGACCACCACGACGGAGCAGGGTTGAAGAGCGTCCAGGCCCCCCACACGGCGGGAGTGGCCCCAACGACCACGATCGAGGCCATCGCGGTGAAGGAGCTGAAGGGCCTCCTCCGGAACGCCGCCGCGACCACCGCCCCCGAGCCCGTTTCCATCCCCTCGGCGATCTTGGCGGCGTTCTCCCTGAATCCAGAGACCAGGCCGAGGATCATCATCAGCGACCACGCCGTTCCGCACGCGACGGCCGCCGTCCGCCAGCCGAGGGCGTAGGGCACGGCCATGGCGAGCCAACCCGCGGCGTCCAGCAGGACCGTCCCGATGGTGAGTCTGAGGGGGTTGACGAACACCATCCAGTGGAGCTGGTCCTCGTAGTGCCCCCGCTCCGGGTTCGTCTCCAGGAGGCCGCGGTAGAGGCGGCTGCTCTCATCGGCCTCGTGGACCCTCTTCAACCTGGCGATGCCCTCCCGGGCGTCCGTGTTCCCCGGGTCGATCTCGAGGACCCGCCCGTAGGCCTCCAGCGCCTCGTCCGGATGGGAGCCGCGCAGCACGGAACCGGAGGTGTTGAGCACGAACACGTCCTCGGGCGCGATGCGCACGGCCTCGCGCGCCTCGCGCTCGGCGTCCCCCGACCGGCCGTTCCGCTTGAGCGTGCGGGCGTGGAGGGCCCGGTAGGGCCCCCACTGCGGTTCGAGCTCGACGAGCCGGGACGAGTGCTCCAGCGCCCGGGCGGCGTCGGGCTCGGTGCCGGTCAGCCAGTACAGCGCCTCGGTGCTGTTGGGCACGGCTTGGACGGCGCGTTCGGCGCTGGCGTGGGCCTCGGCGCGTTGGTTCAGCCTCAGATGGGCGAAGGCGAGGGCGCAGTTCACGCTGACGACCGCTTCCGGGTCGGTCTGGGGGACGGCCGCGAGCAGTTCGACGGCCTGCTCCGGGCGGCCGAGTTCGATCAGCGCCTCGGCGCGTTCGATCTGGGCGCGGGCGGCGTCATCGATCGGCATAGTGCCTCCTCGGGGTCGTTGGACGGCGGTGGTCAGCGGGTGCTGGGCGGGTCTGCCCGACTGATCGCGGCGGGGGCGCGCGCCGCCGGGCCCGCTCGCTGGAGGGCGGCAGTGCGGGCTCCCGGCGCCGTCGACCGGCGGGCGCGCGGCGCTCCCGCGCACCTCGCTCACAGCAGTTTGTTGGCCCTCATGTAGGCGGCGAGGTCGTCGTACTGCCCGTCGCGGTTGCCGTAGGCGACGATGTTGCGGGCAGTGGAGAACCAGGGCCCGGCGCTGGGGCGCACCTGCCTGAGGGCCCTCTTGAAGTCCTTCATGGTGACCATGCGCACAGTGCCGGTGCGCATGGAGTCCATCATCGCGTACTCGACGGCGCTGTCGGCCAGGTGGGCCAGGTCCGCGCCGGTGAACCCATTGGTCTGGCGGGCCAGGTGGGCCAGGTCGATGCCCTCGACGGGCCGCGACCCCAAGTGGTGGCGGAGGATCGACTGGCGGGCGGGCTCGTCGGGGGGCAGCACCGCGACGGAGCGGTCGAAGCGCCCGGGCCTGCGCAGCGCCGGGTCCACGTCCCACGGGACGTTGGTGGCGGCCAGGATGAACACGCCCTCGTTCCCGCTGTCGATGCCGTCCATCTCGGTGAGCAGCTGGTTGGTGACCCCGCGCCACCCGGAGCTGCTCGCCTGGCTGCGCTTCTGGCCGATCGCGTCGATCTCGTCGAGGAAGAGGACGACGGGCGCGTGCGCGCGGGCGGTCTCGAAGAGGGAGTGGAGGTTCGCCTCCGAGTTGCCGATGAACTGGTCGAGGATGTCAGTGAGGGTGATGCTCACGAAGGAGGCGCCCATCTCACCCGCCAGCGCCCGCGCGATGTAGGTCTTCCCGCACCCCGGGGGGCCGTAGAGCATGAGGCCGCCCTTGAGGCTCTTGCCGTAGAGCCTGCGCATCTCGGGATTGCGCAGGGGGGCCAGGAACGCCATATTGAGGCGGTCCTTGACCGCCTGCATCCCTCCCACGTCGGCCAGGGTGAGGGTGGAGGCCTCGACGTCCCACATGTCCTCGCCGCCCGGGTCCGCCCCTTCGTTCAGCTCGGCTTCGCGCCCCTGGACGAAGGCGGGCGCGGGGCCGCCGACTTGCTCCTCGGCGCTGTCCCAATCGAAGCCGCCCGGGCGGCCGCCATCCGCCGGCGCCTCTTCCCGGGCGCCCTGCGGGGTGGACTCCTCTTCCCGGGCGCCCTGCGGGGCCGGCGCCTCGGGGGCGGGCCCGGAGACAGGCTGCCCGCTGTCCTCCGTGGCCGTCGGCGCGCTGTCCACCGGGGCGGGCCCGCCCGGAGCCGAACCCGCTGGGGAGTGGCCGGCGCCCTGAGGGGCGGTCGGGCCCTCCTCGGGGACCGGGCCGTGCCCGCCCTCCGACGGGGCCGGGGCTCCGCTGGGCGCGCCGTCGGAAGAGGCCGGGGCCCCGCTGTGCGCGCCGTCGGAAGGAACCGGATCCGCAGTTGGCACTCCACCAGACGAGGCCGGGGCCCCGCTGGGCGCACCGTCGGAACGAACCGGATCCGCAGTCGGCACCCTACCAGACGGGGCCGGGGCCCCGCTGGGCACACCGTCGGAACGAACCGGATCCGCAGTCGGCACCCCACCAGACGGGGCCGGGGCCCCGCTGTGCGCGCCGTCGGAAGAGGCCGGAGCGAAGCGGGAGGATCCGGGACCGGCCGGATCGGCCGGCCCAACAGGGGCGGAGGGCGCGGGCGGAACCCCGTGAGACGACTCGCGCGGAATCGCGGGCGTTGCACTGACGGAGGGCCCGGGATCGGTTTCCCCGGCGCCAGTGGAGGGCGCCCCACCGGTGCTCGCGGGCTCGCTGGGCATTCCGAGAGCCCGCCGCATGAGGGCTGCGGCGTGCTCGTTGGCCGGGTCGGCGGCCAGGACAGCGCCCAAGTGGGGGACGGCCTCCGGGCCCCGCCCGTCAACGACGAGCAATTCGGCCAGGTGCGCGCGCAACGGCAGATCCTCCGGCCGTTCTGCGACAACGGCCACGAGGGAGTCGATCAGCGGATTCGTCATGCACCAAGCCTACCGACTGGCAAGGCCGGGACGATTCTGAGCGTCCTCAGGTGTGCGCCGCCCCACTGCGCGCGCGCCCACTCGGGGAAACGCCGCTCAGCGCCTCCCCACTCGGGGAGCCGTCGCTCGGCGCCGCCCACCGCGAGGGCCCGGACGCGGCTCCATCCGGGTCTTCCCGGTCGTTCGCCGCCCCGTCCGGGGCCTCCGGGCCCTCCTCCCCGCCGTGCGCGGCATCCGGAGAACCGGCAGCAGCGTCCGCTTCCACCGCGCCGCCCACGGCTCCATCATCAGCCGGGCCACCCGCATCCACTGGGGCCCCCTGGGGCCCTCCGGCGGAGTCCGCGCCCGGCGCCCCCGCCTCGTCGGCGCCGGGACGGAACGCCTCGTCCGACGAACCGCCCTCGGGTTCGGGCATGTCCGAGTAGGGCTGAGCGTCCTCGGCCTCGACAGGCGCATCGGGATCGAAGGACACGACTTTGGGCGTGGAGTCCGGGTCGGTCGCCCCCGCATCGGCCTCGTCGAAAACGGGGACCACCGGGGCGGGAGGCCGCCAGTCGGCGTCCTCCTCGGAGAACTCGGGGATCACGGGGGCATCGGGGTCGCCCGGGGCGTCGGGGTCCTCGTCGAAGGACCGCATGGCCGCGGGCCGCACCGGCTGGGGCATCTGCTCGGCGGGGGAAACCGGCTCTTCCTCGCCGCCCGGAATCCAGCGTTCGTCGCTCATGCCGCTACCCTACCCCAGCGCCCAGCAGGAGCACGCCGACGACCCGGAGCCGGCAGCCCCCGCGCGCCAGGCGGCCAACCGCGGCGTGAACACGGTGGTCGGGAGGGTCCACGCCGGTTCCCCGAGTCGGAACACGGCAAGAAACCGCTCCTCGCGCGCCAGGGCACGGGCCACCGCATCGGGGGCACAGGACCCTTCCTGCCGGTGGCGGAGCCGACCAGACGGCGTGCCCAGCGGGCGCGCCCCCCGCATCGGGGCAGGCAACAAGTCATCGGAGTAGGCGAATTGCCTACCCCAATGGGTGGTTCCCTGCCCCAATGCCGCAACCGGGCCCGGAAGCGCCCGTAGCGCGAGCACTGGCGAGGACGCCGCCCACAGCGCACGCCGACGACCCGGAGCGGGCAGCGCCCGCCCAC
>ERZ773065.1600-NODE-1600-length-11317-cov-2.464394_pt1 | contig 11317 bp, 9 predicted proteins | sample MGYA00580623_ERZ773065 | MGnify/ENA primary metagenome ERZ773065 (study PRJEB29015, sample SAMEA2738017) | human oral metagenome | biome: human oral; feature: human-associated habitat; material: dental | place: China | collected 2047 ...
GTGACCGCTGCTGTCGCTGCCACCTTCCACTTGGATGTGTGAGTCATGATGCTCCTTGAAGTTGTTTTCCCTCGAATTTCTGTTGCCCCCACCCCGACCGCCAGGCTGCTGCTCCATCGCGGCCAAGTGCAAGTACATCATGGTGAGGGTGCATCTAGTCCGCATCGTAGGACGTGGCCTCATGAGTTTTGTGGCAACGAATGTCAAAGGGGCGCTCTTGATGGTGCACTGATGCTCTCGTGGCTGCGCGATGTCGTAGAAGTGGGAGCCTTCCTGGTTCCGCTGTTCCTGAACTGCTCCGAGGTCGATGGAAGGCGCTGGTACGCAGCAGCAAGTTACCCAGGCCTGGGAAACATACACCGGTCCATCATCAGCAGGCCAAAGAGATCGCACACTGGCATGGATCAGCCGAAGCGGTAGGGAAGGTGACAAACCAAGCCGGTACCCACTGCGACTACCGAGACGGTCACCGGAACAGGGAACTTTCCCCACGTCCTGACCGCATCGACGAAAACGCCCCCGGAGCGGAACTCCGAGGGCGCGTGTTCGAACAAGATGAGTGTGGTCGGCCACATCCACAATCCTTCGAACAAACCCTCGTTTCTCGTTCAACCAACCTTACCGGAGCTGCAGCGGCTGGTCGAGGTGCTGGGGCAGATGGCGACGGATACGCCAGCTGGTCCCGCAACAATAGTCGACACGATGGAACAGCCGTCGGCCGACGCGCCAGCTACCAACGCTACCGCGATGACCGAGGCGGCGAGACGGCTGCCGCTCCGCAAAGTGAAGCGTGATGCTACGGACGCACCGGATGGCACTGCTGTGACGCCCGACCCAGTAATAGCCAGCATGGATGAATACCGTTGCTGCATCGAGTCCAGACAGCAGGACAGCGTTTCAGCTCCCTATCTGGTTCGGCGTCGGCTTTCGCCTGAGGCCATTGCCCGGGTTGTGGAGCGCTACCGTGCTGGGGCGACGGCAGCGGAGCTTGGTGCTGAGCATGGCGTGTCGAAGAACGGCATGCTCAAGCTGCTGCGTGAGCAAGGGGTGCAGATCCGTGGCAAGTCCCTGCCAACCGCGGTCGTCAACCAAGCCATGCACTTGCACGAGCGTGGCATGTCGATGCGTCAGGTGTCGGAGCAGCTGGGCGTCTCACGCACCGCGCTCAGGCGGAACTTCCAGAAGATGGGGGTTGGGGTGTGAGGTATATTTATCGGGGTGATGTCGAACTTACGGCGGACACGTGACGGAAGATGTAGCAGATTTGTTGCTGGCTGACATCTCAAGGAGGAGGTAGGAAACTAGTTGGGATTATGTATAGTTATTCTCGAGCGTGCTTTAATCAAAGTCTTCATCGGTCGACGTGCTGCTTGTGAATAAGCCCCGGACTTAGTCCGGGGCGAGGAATCACTTCCTATCTCCAAAGATGATTACCCAGCTGCCTGTCAAAAAAATCATGAAACCGAGACAGCCGATGGCAATGCACTCCCCGCGGCCAAAATCTGACAGGAGGAGTCCGACGTAGACTCCAACCAGGAGTGCGAGAAGAGAAAAGAAGTAGATTACGCGGAGGAACATGAGTAGCCCCAATCTCTGGTGTGATACTCGACACTCTTGTGTCGGGCTACTGATGGCCTGATCTGTAAGCAGCCAGTAGCCCGACGCGAGAAGATGTTCCTGATTGTTATTATACACTATTTTTGCGAAAAGTCTATACGAAAAGGTGGTAAATGATGGATACTGCGCGGCATATGAAAATTAGCACAGTGGCCACTGTGCTAGGCGTAGTTGTAGCCGCTATTGGCATACCCGCAACCTTTGTTGTGCCAGAGATTCGATGCTGGTCCGGATTGGATAAACCTGATAAATGTCAGGGACCCGTCGCAGTTCCTTCGCCGTTATCCCCCGGTAAAGAAGGGGGCGGAACGCCAACTAGCTCTCCGGCGACCGTTGAGCCCTCGGCAACAACTTTACAGCCCACCGAAACCGAAATAGACAGGACGACTGATGCTCCTAGTTCGATTCCCTCCAAAACTTCAACGCCCCCGATCGTTGATGAACTAAAAAATCCCCACTACTATATGCATGATAAAGAGTATACTGGTAGAGTATGGATCAATATTATTCCAACTTCGACAAATGAGGGAAAACAACATACAGTCAATATCATTTGGGGAACATATAAGTATGAAAATACCTTCAGAGTTGGTGACTCTTCGAGTCTTGTGCATGAGAAAACCAAGCCCGACAGTATCCGTATGGACGTTTATGTGGAGCCCGCAGCGCGAGTGGAGTTTGGAGTAGGAAGGCCTCCTAGTAAGCATGTCATTGACATAAACGACGGGTGGACTAAGCGGTAGATAAGACTGGTCGCATACTCTCTTGCTGAGTGCTTTCTCCTCTTGGGTACTCGCTGGAACCGATCTTCGGATTCAATGCTGAGACTTGCCCGCGGTCACCCTCAAGTGTTCCCTGACTAGGTGTTTCGGATCGACACACTACCTATGACCCAGGCCCCACAGAGTCCCTAAGCTACCTACTCAAGCCCCAGGTGAGCCTCAACCACATGCAGCCGCTTGTCCAGCGCTCGCCATTTCTTGTCCTGTGCGTCCCAGCCAACCGTGTCGGCGTGCTCGCGAGAGCCTTCCTCGAGGAATAAGTGGGTGCGCAGCGAAGCCAGTTCGGCCTTGAGATCACTCTGGGTAGCCATGACCTTCTTGAAATTATGATCGGTCTTCAGTTCAAACAGCTGGAAGATGTCGTCGCTGTTCTTGATGTCTTCGCGGATGGCAGCCTGGCCTTTCTCGAGATCGTTCAGGCGCTTGTCCATAGCTTCAAAGCGTTTGTCTATCTGCTCTGTCAATGTATTAATCTTCGCCAATATTTCGTCCATATAATATCCTCCTTGTATCTATTTTACCGTGAAATAGCCACCTTGAGCAATAGCATAAAGCCTATGCAGGCACTTCATTCTGGTATATAATCATAACCAGCAATGCCACGCCCAAATCCTGACCACAAGCCATCGCTTCATGCTCGTCTCCGCAAGACCAAAGCGGCGTTTCTCGCAACAGCCCTGACGCTGGCTGGCATCCTCCTCATCATGCTGAACGGCTGGCTCGCTGGCCTATCCTTGGGCGACTGGTCGTGGCTACACGCCCTGCCGCTCGGTGAGCTGGGCGGCACGTTGTTTGGTGCCGGGCTGCTGGGGACGCTCTTTGAGTATTCCTTCCGCAAAGACCAAGAAGCCGCCACAGCAAAATCCTCACGATGAAATTCCGCCCGCAAATTTCTCCGGGCAGAATTGCTTTGGATGGGACGGGATTTGAACTCGCAGCGAATTTTCCGGGCTAAATTTTATGCAAAAATCCGCATTAGACCTGCAAAATTTATCGTAAATTCCTCCGAGCGGTTTTCGCGCCTTATGAAATTTCCAGCACGATCTCCTTTTTTAGCCCGATCTGTTTGATCTCTAGCACGGAAGCGCCGCCCAAGCGCAGTGCAAGCACCTCCGCCTCGCTGCAAGCGCCCGCAAGAGCTATTTCGCGCAATACCTTGCCGCGCCAGGCCTTGGCGTAGTGGCTCAGCACCTTGCCGCCTTTGATGAAACTAAAACTCAGATATTGGCGCTTCATCTCATAAAATTTTTCGTAAAATCCCGCGCGCAGATCCACGACGCACTCATCCGCCAGATACCGATCCAGCGCGGCGGAGAAGCTATCGCGATAAAATTTCGCCGCGTCTATGCCGCCGAATCTCTCGCCCTGCTTGAGCTTGTAGTTCGGCAGCGCGTCGCCGCCCAGCACGGGGCCGAAAAGGTTTGAAAAAATTATCGTGTTTCGCTCCGCAAACTCCCGCGCCGAAGCGCTTAGCGACGCGTAGCCTAGGGCGCGATACGCGGTGCCCGTGTAGCGCAAAAGCGCCTTCGCGCAGCCTTTTTCAAAGATATTTTCGCGCAAAGAGGCATCCCATTTTTTCAGCCCGAAAAGCTTGCAAAGCTCCGCCTCGCTCGCTCGCTCCGTAAACTCCACGTAGGCGCGCAACATCTGCAGGCGCTTTTCGTAAAGATCTGCAAAGATGAAATTTTGCTCGCAAATGCGCGGGCCACCGCTTTGCTCGCTTTTCATCTCGCTTGGGGAAAATAAAATTTTCATACGCTCTCCTTAAAATTTGCTCATTTTACTAAAATTTTACTTGCATTCAAGCCCGCTCTAGCTCGCGCCGCCCGCTCAAATTTAAGCTAAGCAGCGTATAATGGCGCTAAAAATTCCAAGGACGAAAATGCTTTTAGAAGAGCCGCTTTTTTACTACCGCGAAATTTTAAAGACGCATCCGCAAAGCTACCTCGCAGAGGACGACGCTCAGGTCATCATCGGCATCGATTGCGATTATTTCGACGGATTTAAGATGAGTTTTGAGGCTTTGAGGCTTAAATTTGATGAGGTAAAGGGCGCAAAAGAGGGCACGAGCGAATTTAAAAACGCGAGCTTTGCTGGACTTTTCGGCGTTTTGGGCTACGACATCGTGCGCGCGTTCGAAAATATCGGCGCGCCGAAGCAGGCGCTGTATGACTTCCCGCCGTTTTTTTACGCCGATGCCGCAAACTATCTGCACTACGATAAAATCAGCAAAATTTACGATTTTTACGGCAAAGACACTAAAATTTATGAAAGCCTGCGCGAGCTTAATTCGCAAGCCTCGCAGCAAGGCGACGCCGAAGCGGCAGGCGCGCCGCAGAGCGCAGCAAGAACGGATGCCGCGATAAAGGGCGGCTCGAAATTGCAAAACGCGGCGAAACCCGCGTCGCAGAAAAAAGAGCTTAAATTTAAAATTTTAACCGATCTTGGCGCCGAGGAGTCTCATTTTAGCGCGATGGTCGAAGCTGCAAAAGAAAAGATAAAAAGCGGCGACGTGTTTCAGGTCGTGCTGGGCGAAATTTTAGAAGTCGGTACGAATCTCGGCAGCTTGGAGTTTTACGAGCGACTCAAAAAGAACAATCCGAGCCCCTATATGTTTCACTTCCCGACGCCCTACGGCTGCGTCGCGGGCTCCAGCCCCGAGCTGATTATGGAGATCAAAAAGGACGAAATTTTTGTCGCCCCCATCGCGGGCACCCGCAGCAGAGGCGCGAATGCCGAAGCCGACGCAGCGCTTGAGCGCGAGCTTTTAAGCGACGAAAAGGAGCTTGCGGAGCATCGGATGCTGATCGATCTAGCTCGCAACGACATCGGCAAATTTGCTGCGCCAGCCTCGGTGCGGGTGCAAAACGCGATGCGCGTCGTGCGCTACGAAAGCGTGATGCACATCGTAAGCGAGGTCTACGGCACCAAACCGCGCGGGGTAAGCGCGTTTGAGGTGCTTGGCACGATCTTTCCTGCGGGCACGCTAAGCGGCAGCCCGAAGATCCGCGCGATGCAGATCATAAACGAGCTGGAGCGCTACGAGCGCGGCATATACGGCGGCGGAATCGGGTTTTGGCGCTTTAACGGCGACGTGATGCAGGCGATCTTGATCCGCTCGGCGATCTTCGTAAATCGCGACGCGCAAAATTCCTGCTCGGACGAGAACTCTAAGCGAAATTCCAACTTAAATTTAAACTCTGCTTGCGGCGAGGGGAAGTCCGAAGCGACGGAGCTTTGCGGCGGTGAAAATCCTGAGACGACGGAGTTTTGCGGTGTCGCGACGCAAAAGGGCAGTGGCGAGTCGCAAAATTTAGCTCGCGCAGGCGGCGAGGCACTAAATTTAGAGAGCAAGCCGAGCTTTAGCCGCGCGATGCGGTTTGAGGTTGCTAAATTTAACGCGGAAAATTTCGGCTGCGAAGGGCTAAACAATCTCGTATTTATCGGCGCGGGCGCGGGTATCGTTTACGACAGCTCGCCAAAGAGCGAATACGCAGAGATCTGCAAAAAGCGCAAAAGCCCGCTCAAGGCGATCGAGGAGCTATGCGAGGAAGTTTAGACGCTTTAAATTTAGCTAGCCAGACGCGCCGCTTTTCGGTGCGAGTTTGATTCGGCTAAATTTAAAAGCGTGTTCGCTGCGAGAGCGTTAAAATTTACGGCTAGCTTCATTCGGCATCGTAAAGCGCGCAACGTCGCGACGCGGCAATGCCGCAGCCGCGAGCGGAATCTTAAATTTAGCCCGCTAGCGGCGCTAAAGCGGCATCGGATTTGCTCGCCGCAAAGCGGTTAAATTTAAACTATTTAGAATTTTAAAGAGGCGCAAACGCCCTAAAAAAGGATAAAATTTTGATTTTAATGATAGATAATTACGACAGCTTCGTTTTTAATATTTATCAATACATTTTGGAGCTCACGGGTGAGGAGGTGCGCTACTTCCGCAACGACGAGATAACGCTGCAGCGGGTGCGCGAGCTTGCCCCGTCGCACATAATCCTAAGCCCCGGGCCAAATCACCCAAAAGACAGCGGCGTCTGCTTAGAGATTTTGCGCGCGGATCTGGACGTGCCGATTTTAGGCGTGTGCTTGGGGCATCAGGCGATCGGATATGCGGCGGGCGCGGAGATAAAGCAGCTTGAGGTGCCGCTGCACGGCAAGAGCTCGGCGATCGAAATTTTCAATGACGGCGTGCTTTTTAGCGGGCTACCGCGTAAATTTGAAGTGATGCGCTACCACTCACTTTATGTGGACGAAGCCACGCTGCCGCGCGAGTTTGAAATTTTAGCAAAGAGCGAAAATGACGGCATTATAATGGCGATGAAGCACCGAAGTAAGCCGGTTTTCGGCATTCAATTTCATCCCGAGAGCTTTTTTACTCAATACGGCAAAAAGATCATCGAAAATTTCATCAATTACGGCAAAAAGATAATTTTAAAGGAGAAACTCGTGGTAAATTTCGCCCCGTTTATGTTGAAGCTACAAAAGGGCTTCCCGCTAGATAGCGACGATTACGCCGTCATTTGCAAGGCGCTTTACGAGCAGGATTACGACATCGTGCAGCTTGCGGGGCTGCTCGTGCTGATCAGCGAAAAATCGCTCTATCCAAGCAGCCTCACGGCGCTCGTGCGCAGTATCTTAAAATACTCGATCACCTACGACGATCCGAGCCCGATGTTTGACATCGTGGGCACGGGCGGCGATAGGCTAAAGACGATCAATATCTCTACGACCGTGGCCTTTATCGCGGCAAGCTTCGGCGTGCGCGTCGCCAAGCACGGTAACCGCGCGATTACTAGCAGATCGGGAAGCTCCGATGCGCTGGATGCTTTGGGCGTACCGCTACTTAGTGATCTTGCGCAGATTAGGACGCTGCTAGATCGCACGGGGCTAGCGTTTTTTCACGCGCCGTTTTTTCACAAGATCACCGCCGAGGTCAAAGAGGTGCGAAACCGCCTAAAAATCGGCACCGTCTTTAATATAATGGGGCCGCTTCTAAATCCAAATTTGAGCCTAAGCAATCAGATCGTAGGCAATTATCTGGAGGAAGTAAACGGGCTCATCGCCGAAACGCTGATGATTTTGGGGCGCAAGCACGCTCTGGTGGTGCACGGCATGGACGGCATGGACGAAATCAGCCTGTGTGACGAGACGCTAATCCACGAGGTCAAGAACGGCAAAATTTTAGAATACCGCGTCAATCCCGAGCAGTTTGGCTTCGCTCGGGCGTTTCACAGCGATATCGAAGGCGGCGACGGCGAGGCTAATGCCGAGATTTTAAAGCAAATTTTAAAAGGCGAGCTTAGCGGGCCAAAATTTGATATCGTCGTGCTAAACGCGATGTTTGCGCTATACTGCGCGGATGTCGTGGCAAGCCCTGCGGAGGCTAAGCCGCTCATTTTAGAGGAGATCAGATCGGGCAAGGTTTACCGATATTTTGAGGACTATACGCGAGGCAAAGCTTGAAGAATACTATAAAAGAAATTGAAATTGCCGAAAATCCTGCCTTTTTAAAGGAACAGCTAATTAGCTATTTGGGTAATAAACGCGCAATATTAAACGAAATTTTAAACGTGCTTTGCGAGATAAAGAGCGAACTAAAAAAACAAAAGATAAGTTTTGTAGACGTTTTTAGTGGTTCAGGCGTGGTTGCAAGAGCAGCCAAAGCATACTCGAGCCTCGTTGTTGCAAACGACTTAGAGGATTATTCGCGCGTGATAAACTCATGCTATCTTTCAAATTTCACGCCAGAGCTCAAAGAGCAAATCGACAAAAGTTTTAAGCAAATTTTAGAAAAATTTAAACCCAGCGAGAGCTTTATAAGCGAACTTTACGCTCCAAAAGATGACGCTAATATAAAACACGGCGAGAGAGTATTTTATTCTCGTGAAAATGCGCTAATAATCGGTGGTTTGCGTAAAGCAATAGAAGAAATAGATCTAGATTTTAGGCATTTTTTTATAGCGCCTCTGCTCAGTGAGGCTAGCATCCATTCAAATACAGGTGGTGTATTTAAGGGCTTTTACAAAGACAAGTATGGTGTAGGAAAATTCGGCGGTAGCGGAGAAAATGCGTTAAATAGAATTTTAGGTAAAATTACTCTTCAAAAACCAATTTTTTCAAATTTTACGAGCGAATTTGAAGTTTATCAGCAAGATGCCTTAAGGCTAACGGATATTTTATCCCCTTTGGATATCGCTTACTTCGATCCGCCGTATAACCAGCACCCTTATGGCTCAAACTATTTTATGCTAAATTTAATCGCAAATTTTAAGGCACCCGACCCTAAAAATTTAAGCGAGGTATCGGGCATACCAAACGACTGGAACCGCTCGAATTTTAATAAAAAGGCAAAAGCAGCAGATGAATTTTTTGCCTTATTGTCTAAATTTCCGGCTAAATATTTAGTCATCTCTTTTAATTCGGAAGGATTTATCAGTGAGGTGGAGTTTCTTTTAAATTTATCAAAAATCGGCAAAGTCATAAAACATGAAATCCGCTATCCAACTTACCGCGCAAGCAGAAATTTAAATAACAGGGCGCTTTACGTAACCGAATACATCTATATCGTAAAAAAGGTTTAAAGTGGCAAATAGTGATGATCTAAGGAAAAATGTAAATCAGCATAAACCTAAAAATATCGAGTCAAAATTTGACGACAAAAATATAGCGCAGGCCATGCAAAAAACTATTGATTATATAGAAAATAGATTTAGTCAAATTCCAAATTTTAACGGTTTTTACCTTGAATTTAGCGGAAGATTGTCGTTAAAAGGAATGATGGAAAATATAAAAAACGGTAGCATCAGAAAACAGTTTGATACAACATGGAAAGACAATACTATCATGCCTGATGGAGGCTTTTTGATACTCAAAAAACGAGGCGACACAAAATATCAAAAACTCCTTCTAGCGGCAGAAGTTAAAAGACAAGGCACAAATGATAAACGCGCTAAAGAAGGGTTAAAAAAGCAAGCTAGGGGTAATGCAATAGAGCGCCTAGGCAAAAATTTAATCGGCATAAGAGCTATGATGAACCACGAAGACATAACGCCTTTCGTATGTTTTGGTAGCGGTGACGACTTTAACGAAAATGACGCTAGCACAAAAAACGTATTTTCAAAACTTAGCACAATGAACGAATTTTACTACCTCAACAAAACTTATATTTTTAAGCTAGACGGTAACAGCGAGCACAATAAATTTTCTCCCGTAAGTATGTATTTTCGAAAAGAGGAGTGGAGTGCAAACGAGATGTTTAAAATAATGAAAGAGATCGCAGAGACTAGTTTGCGATATTATATCTTTTAGGCGAAAATATGAACGTTTTAATTAAAATTTGCGGTATCAAAACACCTGAAGAAGCATGCGCTGTGGCAAGTCTAGGTGTAAATTTTTTAGGCGTAATTTTTGTGTCAAGCTCCAAGCGCCGCGTCAGCGTAGAAAAAGCGCGCAAGATCGCGCGTATCGCGCATGAAAACGGCGCAAAGTGCGTCGGAGTTTTTGCTTTGAGCTCCAAAAAACACGGCGCCGCCACGTGCGAATGTAAAAATTTTAGTAGCAAAACTCGCGGCGAAGAAATTTATGAAGATAAAATTTACGCGGGCACGAGCGGCGGCGTAGAATTTTATGAAGCCACGGAATTCTGCGAAAAGCAGCGCGACGATTTGAACGTAAATTTAAACGCAAACTGCGCCGTGCCCGCCTCGACGGAGGATCTTAATTCTGAAATTTTTGGCACAGAAGCCCTAAACGAAGAGCAAATTTTAAAAATTTGTAGCCTTTGCGAGCTAGACTGCGCTCAGATTTACGGACGCATAAGCGCGGATTTCAAAGCGCGGCTTAGTTCGGCAGGCATAGAGGCGTGGCAGGTGCTAAGCATTGGCGCCGAAATGCCGCCGCTTGAGGGTTTGAGCTGCGATCGGATCTTATTTGACGCTAAAGGGGCGAACCTGGGCGGCAACGGCGTGAGCTTCGACTGGGATCTGTTGAGACGCGCAGGGCTTGGCTACGAAGGACAATACGGCGTGGCGAGCAGTGAAAAATACTGCGCGGACAGCACGATTCAAAGCATAGACGACACAAAATACGACTCGGCTAGCGGGCGATGCAATACGCAAAATAACGCATCAAGTGACGAAAAATGCTATGCAGCAGGCACGGCTCAAGGCTCAGACGGCGCAAGAAGTTATCTTAAACATAGCGCGATCTGTAGCGGATATAGCGAGGGGGATTTAAAGCGCGACAAAAACAACGGCTACAACAATTCCTGCGCGGAGCATAGCGAAAACGGAAATTTGAAGCTCCAGATGGTAAGCAACGTGTGCTGTGCTTCTAATAGTAATGAAGTGAGCGAGCGCGCACATGATATTGTTCGATCGAGCAATACGAAACAAGAAGCGAGCGCCGATCGTCGCGCCGCAAAGAATGACGATGAGTGCAAATTTAGTGCGTGTGCTACCACTCGGCTGAGTGGTGTAAGGCCCACAAGCGAAGACGTCAATGATCAAGGCGCAAGCGACTATGAGGCGGGTGCGCCAAATATTACGAATGACGGCGGAGAAGTGGACAAGCTGGGTGCCACAAAAGATGATAGCGCGGATAAGTGTAGCACTGCTTCCAAAGGCAGCGCGATCTCTTTTATTCTTGCAGGCGGCATCGGCGCGCAAAATATCCGTGAGGCACTCGCGCTGCGCCCCTACGCTATCGATCTAAACAGCCGCGTGGAGGATGCGCGAGGCATTAAAGATCCACAAAAGATAAGCGAAATTTTGCAAATTTTAAAAAATGCGCAAGGCTAATCTCTGCGTGCAAACTCGCGCGATAGTTATATCTAAATCAAGCGCGTATAAGGAGGAACCAAATGCGTAATGACGAAATTGCTAGGTTTGGCATAAGCAAAACGCGGTATGATGAAAATATAA
>ERZ773065.1604-NODE-1604-length-11292-cov-14.947317_pt1 | contig 11292 bp, 10 predicted proteins | sample MGYA00580623_ERZ773065 | MGnify/ENA primary metagenome ERZ773065 (study PRJEB29015, sample SAMEA2738017) | human oral metagenome | biome: human oral; feature: human-associated habitat; material: dental | place: China | collected 2047 ...
TTCTTCCATTTTCTTGAATAAGTGGTATAATATAATTATTAATCAGTGATAGTTACTGATAAATAGTATATAGCATTTACTGATAATATTTTCTTTTTATTTTCAATATAAAATTGCTATCAATATTACTATATATGCTATATAATAATATATATATATTTAAGTTTTTTTATTTTGAGGGAGGTTTAAAAATGGATATTCATTTCAAGACACAAGAAAAAATTAACAATGTAAAGCAAAAGATTAAAGAGAAAGTAAAATTAAAAGAGATAATCAAACAGAACTTCGGCAATAGTAATGCAAGATACAAAGAATGGCTAGATAAATATAACTCAAACTTTACAGCAGATGAGTTAGATTTTCTCAATTATACAGTTATTGTAGAAGATGTAGATGTAGATAGTATTCAAGAAAATAAAGAAATTAAAGAAGTTAAAGAAGAAAGCAGTATTTTAACAGTACCTGTTCCAAGTCCAAACCAAGTGGCACTAATGAGCAGAAAAGACAGAGAAAACTTTTTGTTAAGTAATGCAGTAATACAAAAACTTGTAAATCTTCTTACTACTCAAACTAATAATAATACAAAAGAAATAACAGAAATAGATGATATAATCAAAGATACAAGACATCTTAGAGATATAAAACAACAGAATTTAAGAATTTCAGAAGTAGTTTATAAAGAATTTGTAGATATTTGCAAGAAAAACAATTTAACTATCACTAATGCTATAAACTCATTATTATTAGATTTTATAGATAAATTCAAATAATGCTATATATTTTACTATATATTTTGTTATACATTATGTTATATATGTTGCTATATATATTGCTATATATAGCATATAATCTAAAGGAGCAGGAAGAAATGGAAAATGAATTAGAAAAAATAATTAAGAACTTAGAAAAGTTACTAACAAAAGATTTTGATTTTATCAACGCAGGACGAATAGTTCTAGTAGCAGATAGCAGAAAAGTAAATGAAAATATGGTAAATTCAATCTGTAACGAGCTAAGTATTCAAACTAACCATATAACAAAAGACCAACTAAAAAAGATAATAGCACGAATTGACTTAGAATTAGATTATCTAGCACCTGAAATACCAAAATTAAAAAGACTAAAAACAGATTAATACTGTAAATAAACCACCGTTTTTTTACAATATAGCAAGGTTATAGTAAAAAGTTCAAAGAAGTATAGAAAATTCGTTAGAAAAAGTGAAAATAATTATCAAGGGGGTTTTATTTCAAAAATGAATTGGGGATATGTAAGAGTTTCAACTAATATTCAAGATGAAACAAGACAGATAAATTCGTTGCTAGGAGCAGGAGTAGAAAGACAAAATATAATAGTGGAAAAATGCAGTGGAAAAGACTTCAATAGACCATTATATTTAGATTTAGTCAACAATAAGTTAAAACCATTTGATACTTTATATCTAACTAAGTTAGACCGATTAGGAAGAAATTCGGCACTTTTAGAAAAAGAAATAAAAAAGATTACAACTCAAAGGCTATGTAGTATAAAATTCGTGGAGCAATCTATGTTAAATTATATAGTTACTAAAGAAAACTTAAATGTTGAAAATGATATTTTCAAAGGATTACTTCTGTATATCGTATCGTTTTTATCTGAATGGGAAAGAGGAGCAATGTTAGAACGACAAAGGAGAGCCTACGACAATTTAGAGAGAAACGAACAAGGCAAGTTAATAAGCAGAAGAACAGGAAAAGTTGTAGGTAGAGAAAAGAAAATAAATAGCCTTACAGAAGAAGAAAAAAAACTTATAAAAGATTGGATTAAGGGAAAAATAACTTGTGTTAGAGTAATGGAAATACTTAAAATTAGCAGACCTACACTAAAAAAAATTAAAGCAGAGTATCTACAAGAAGAAATAGAACTCTAATAGTTATTTTAATTTTTCTTTTAATATCAATATAAAATTATATGTTATATGTGTGGTATAGTTATAACATAACATAGAAAAAGACTTTACACTTCTAAAAATCAAGGAGCAGTAAAGTCTTTTTTAATAAATCAAATTCCAAATAAATTAAAGACTTCATCTTCGAGGGGAGAACAAGAAGTCTTTATAATAACTACACAATTATTATAGCACAAGTTTAAAAAATAAAAATTACTTTTTTAAAATTATATAATAAAATTAAAAATAGCACCTATTGGAGTAAGTGCTATTTTCGTTCCATTTTTTTTGCATTAATAATCGTTTTCAAATTAATTATAAACTTTTATTTTTTAAATGTCAATGGTATAATTAATCGTTCCATTTTCCTCTTTTCTCTCCTTGAGAGGAGGTGTAAGATGAAAAAAGCATTTTTAATCGTTTTAGCAATAGCATTTTTCTTGCTATTGTTCTTTTCAAAAAATGTCTATATAACTATTAATCTGTAAAGGTTATTAGTTACAAAGAATTTTTTGAGGGTGTATAAGCCATTGGAGTGGCTTATATGCTCTTTTTTTTTATAGCCTATACAGAACATCAGAGCTATCTAAAAAACTTCAAATTTCACTATCCTAGACATTCATTTACCCATATTATAAATTAAAACACATCAAGGCAAACAAATGTATAAATATCAATTTCAATTTTAAGGCGTTTATATAGTGTTTTTTAAAGTTTTAATATTTAAAGGTAAAATTATAAGTCTATACTATATAAAATTAAAAATTCAGCTATGCTATGACTTTAAAATAGCATTTAAAATTAACATCAATATCATTACAGACAAAATATAAAATAAACTAAAGGGGGGAGGGGGGGATTGTCCTGTTTAAAGTCTTAGCCGACATAGTCGGGGCGTTGAAGATAGAAAATCACTTCTTTACTAGCGTATCGGCTCCTGAGCCGAACAGAAGTAATTTTCGGATTATATATAAAATTTATAGTTGCTTGTAACTTGGAAGATGAAAAAAGAAAAAAAATAAACGAAGTGAAAAAAGTCTAAAGTCTATAGTCAGTCTTATTAAATATTATTAATAATTATTCGGACTAGGACAACCGACCAATCGGCGTGGGTTTCAAAGGTGCTATAAAGACAAAATTGATAAAAATAAAGACAAAATTGATAAGGAATAAAGACAAAATTGATAAAAATAAGACAAAATTGATAAATCTTATTGTCTTTTTATTTTTCCTTTAATATCAAAAAAATTTTAATTTTAAAAAGACAAATAAATCTTGACATTGTCCTTTTAAAATATTATAATAAGGCATATAAAATTTATATGTACTTATATTTATAAATAATGGAGGAAAAAATGAAAGAAAAAACCATTGAAAATAAAGAAATAGTTAGATATAACAGCGATTTGAATACTAAAGTATTTTTAAAAAATTTTAATGCTTTAAACTTAAATACTTTTATAACTCTTGTAGCTTTAGCAAAGGAAAAAGGACTTGAAACTATCGTAATTCCATTTGCTATGCTAAAAAAAGCTATGTTATACACAAGCAATAATGAAGAAAACTTTATAAAAGTTCTAAGAGAAACAAATAGAAAAATCTTGAATTCTGTTTGTGAGATTGAAACAGATGAGAGAATAGAGCAATTTGTTTTCTTTACTTCTTTTGTAATAAGTAAGAAAAACAGAACATTAACTATAAAAGTAAATGAAGATTATATGTATATTTTGAATGATTTTAACAGATTTACAGAGTTTGGACTTAATAACTTTATAAAATTAAATAGTAAATATGTAAAAATACTATATAAAGAACTTATGCAATTTAAAAAAACAGGTAAAATGTTCTTAAAAATGGAAGATTTTAGGAAAAAATTAGATATTCCAAATACTTTAAATTTTGCAAAGATTAAAGAAAGAATATTGTTACCCTCACTTCAAGAGTTTTCACTTTTATTTAAAAAATACAGAATAATAGTTATCTATAGTAATGGAGATGAAGTAGAAATAACAGAAAATATGGTAGATAAAAGAGGAGATAAAAGAAAAGTAACTAATATTAATTTTTATTTTTCAGTTCAAAAAGAAGATTTAATTGAAGTTGCAGAAGAAGTAATAAAAGAAAAAATAGAGAAGAAATTAACTAAAGAAGAAAAATTTGAAAATATTCTAGATATTATAAAAAAAGAAACATTAGAATTTAAAGAAAAAGCAAAAGAAATAGAAAAAATTGATGAAAAAGAAGAAAAATTGAAGATGAAAGAGAGATTAGAAAACTATATAAAAATGCTAGATAAATTAGATGAAGAAGATGAAGTACAAGAAAATACAAGCGATATAGTCAATAAAATAAACGAATTCTCTAATTATTGGCAACTAACTAACAAACATAAAGAAATACTATTATCTTTAACTAATAAATTTAGTTCAGAAGAAATAGAAAAAGAACTTGAAAGAATTGAGGCAGAAACAGAGAAACGAGCAGAAATAGACAGATTAGGCTATGTTAAAACTTGTGTAAATAATTCAGAGGCAGAAATTACAAAAAGATTAAAGAAAGCAGAAAAGAAAGCTAAAGCAGTTGCAGATGTAGAGGCAGAAAAAATAGAAAAAATTACAGAAGATGAAACAATAGGCAATCTTGATAACTTTTTAGGTAAATATAAAATTTAAAGGAGAATAAGAGATGAGAGAAAAAGATAATTTTGAATTAAGCAACAACATAGATAAAGAGGTTACAGAACTTGTAATGTATATAATTTTCACTATAGAAAAAATTTTTGGAGATAATACTGAAGTATTAAAAGAGATTACAAGTATAGATTTTAAGTATCTTCCAAACTCTTTTTTAAAAGACCTAATATTAGAAATTGTTAAGTTGCAACTTAACAACAATAATATAACTGAAGTCTTAAATGTAAAAAATCTTAAAAAGAAAATAGATGAAGTAAAAGAAAAAACTAAAGATGATTTTAACTATTATTATAATAGTTTTTCTGTAGAAAGAGTAAAAGAAATTAAGAAGAAATTAGAAACATTTTATTATTGTAAAAAAGTTCTGAACTTATTTAATAACCAAGACAACAAAAATATAATGTTAGATTTCAAAAGTAACATTTTAGAAATTGCCAATGAAATACAAGTAAATGCAGAAGTTGTAAACCCTACGGCAGAACTTAAAGAAATACCAGAGATAGTGGACAAAGCACACAAAACAGAAAATACTAGAATACTAACAAATACGCCACTAGACCATTTTCTATATTTTCAAAAGAAAGAAGTCAACACAATTATGGCAGAAACAGGGTTAGGTAAAACAGCATTTGTATTAGATTTAGCACTAAGATTAACAAATAATAATTACAAAGGTATCTTCTTTTCGTGTGAAATGGACTTAGTTAAGCTAGGACATAGAATAATAGCAAATCAACTTCAAGTCCCACTAACTCTAATACAAAATAAAAAAATGTACGAAAAAATTATAGAAAGAGAAGATATAAGAAAAGAAATTAAAAAACTGGAAGAAAGAAAAAATTTAAAACTATATAGTGGAACATTTACAATTTCTAAAATAGAAAGTTACATTAAAAAGTTTAAATTAGCACAAGAAAATATAGATTTTATCGTTATAGATTATCTTCAACTCTTGAATTTAGATGAAAAAGGGGGAACTACATACGAAAAAACGAGCGAAATTTCTAAAAGTTTAAAGAGAATAGCAGATGATAATAATATCTGTATTTTCTGTATTTCTCAACTTTCGAGAGCATATCAAAGTCGGAAAGAAAATATTAAAAAAGGGGAAAAATTTCGTTTAAGTGTAACTGATATAAAGGATAGTAGCCAAATTGAAATGGACGCATCTGTAATAATTGGACTTGTAGCAGAAAGTATAGAAAAAGATGAACTAGGAGAGAAAAAACTTGTAAATTTACAAATTTTAAAAAATAGATTTGGAACTATAGGAACAGATTACTACATAGAGTTTATAACACAAACACAAAAATTTGATTACACAAGGCTAGAAAAACTATTTAATTATGTTCCACCAAAGCAAGAAGAAACAGAAGAAGATGAAGAACAAGAACTAATAGAAAAGGCTTCAGAGTATGGAGAAGTACAAAAGATGTTTTAATAATCTAGCCTTACAAGGCTATATTTTCAACGCCCCGACTATGTCGGAAAGGGGAAAGAATAATGCTTAATGAATACTTTAGAAATAAATTTAAAGTGCTAGAATACGAAGAAAATCTATTCAATGCTTTAGGGTACAATGTAGAAGAATTAGCAAAAAAAGATACATTGCTAAAATGTATAGATAAAGAATGTAACGGAAAGCGTGGAGGTTTCTTTTATAGCAGAAATGATAATTGTTATAAGTTTAGGTGTAATCGCTGTAAAAAGATATGGGATATAATAGATTTCTTCCAAACTATTAAGAATTTACAACATCTGAAAAAAAATGAAGTATGCAAGATTATCTTAGATTATATAAAAGATAGTAATATTCAAAAAGATGAAGTGCAAAAAATTAGGTGCAGTACCAAAGAATTTATAACAGAAAAAAGAGAAGAAAAAAATATTACTAATAATAGTTATTTAAACTATTATAATAAGTGCAGAGAGAACTTAAAAGAAGATTTTAGTTATATGCTTTCAAGAGGCTTTACAGAGGCAGAAAAAGAGCAAATATACAAACTAGGAATAGGCTTAGATAATAGTCATAAAAATAGCTTTATAGTGTTCCCAATCACGAATTACAGTTACATAAAAAGATATTTAAAGACTATAACAATAAATGATGAAGAAACTAGATATAGTAACTCTTGTAAGTTAAATAAAGATAGCCATTACTGTTTTAATCTACATAAGATTAAAAACCATTCAATCATTTTCGTTTTTGAGGGTATTATGGACTGTCTAACAATGCAAGTTATCAATACAAATTTTTTATCTATTGCAACTGGAGGAGCAGTAGCAAATATAAAAAGAGTTACAAAAGAACTTGTAAAAGCTAGTCAAGACAAGAAAATAGCAGTGTTATTATGTCTTGATAATGATGAGGCAGGAGAGAATGGCACAAGAGAATTTAAAGAGAAACTAAAATCTAAAAATATATATGTCTTAGATGTGAGGAAAAACTTATTAAATTTTAACATCTTCACAGAAGATTTTGAGGAAAAAAAGAGAAAGTTAGAAAGAAGATTTACAGATTATCAAACTTATTTTGTTAAGAATACAGATAACAGTTTAGAAAATAAAGATAGATATTGTTATAAAGACCTGAATGAGCGTTTGCAAAAAGACAGACTAGGATTAATAGCAGATATAAAAGAAGTAAATAGATTAGCAGAAGATATATTAAAATAAATTAAAAAAGGGGGTATGTTATTATATAGCTACCCTCTTTCAAATCGTTTTTAGAGGCATTACAGAGCCTCATTTTTTTTAATAAAAATTATTTTCTTGTTTTTCACTTAGATTTTCAGTTTTTTCTTCATCTGTTTCTTCAACTACTTCATTATCATTTTTTTCTACTTTAACTTCATCATCTGTTTTTTTAGCAGTTGTTTTTTTCTTTTTCTTTTTATTTTCTTCTTTTATTCTTGCTATTTCTTTATCTTCTGTTTCCTTTAAACTTTTAAAATCTTCTAGTAAAAAATTTTTAAATGTTTCTAGTGTTTCTTTAACCTTTTCTTTGGAAATGTACTTAAAGTTAGACATTGTTTCTAAAGTTTCTGTTATTTCTTTTTTTAACTTATTAATTTCTAGTATATCCATAGCAGTTTCAATATCTTTATTATCTAAACTCATTTTATTGTTTAGACTTTTCTTTATTGCTCCTAATAGTACATCTAATTCATTTTCATTTTTTTTATTTTTAGCCATTTTTTTTAGACCTCCATTTTCTTTGTTTGTATACAATATAATTGTATACTAAACAAGCAAAAATGTCAATCTGAAAAAATGGTATTACTTATTTAATTTCAAGATAAAATATGTTATAATGTTCTCACGAACATATAACAATTTTATTTTCATTAAATAGTAATAGCAATGCTTCTTGTCTTAACGGTAAACCGTTACCCTACGGGACGACAGCATTGTGAGGGGAATGTCCCCTCAACCCCTATTGCAACTTACACTCATTAAAAGCAGTGCTTTTATATTCGTTATCGTTGCAGTGGGGAGATTATCCCCACACCCCTTGTTTCGACAAAAAAACTCACACTTGAGGGGACAACCTCAACTGTTCCTTTTTATGTCGATTAAAAAGCTATTAATATATAAATTTTAGGAGTGATAATTTATGGTAGCAAATAATATAATTGTTAAAGAAAATCTTGAAGATGAACTATATAGAATTGAGTTTAAATTGGAGTATAGACTTGTAAAGCTATTAACATTAAAAGCAGAGTTAGAAAACACAAACAGAACTGATTATGTAAGGCAATTAGTAATCAAAGATTTAAAGAAAATAGTTAAAAGAAATAATGTAGAAAAAGTTGATACAGAAAATACAGATTTTAACAATCTAGTGGAGTATATAAAAGTAGCCAAAGAACTAAGCACAAGCATTAATAAAATGGGTGTTCTTCTAAACCAAGCAATTAGGTATAAAGTATTCAAGACAGAAACAGTTGCAGAAAAATTGGAAACAGACTTATATAGTCTTTATCTAGGAACACTAGAAAATATAAAAAAATATAAAAGACTACTAGAAAAAAATAATATAAAGATTAACTTTGATGAAGAAATTGAAAAAGTAATTAAAGAGCAAGAGGAAAAGGAGAAATAATGCCTATTTTTAAAGCAGTGGAAAATGGAAAAGGAATAGGAGCATTTAAGAATGTCCTAAACTACTTAGTAAGAAAAAATAAAAATGAAGAAGATAAAAAGGTTATAGTCAGTGGGATAGGTGTTAGTAGCGACCCTGAGAAAGCACTAAAGCAGATGATATATAATAAGCTAGTGCATAACAAACTTGACAAAGAGGCACTTTATAAACAGTTTACACAAAGTTACGATAGTAAAGACAGAGATAAACTCACGCCTGAGCTAGTGCATAAAATGGGTGTTCTTTTCGCAGAAGAAAACTTTGAGAAATATGGCTTTAAATGTATAGTTGTAACGCACTATGAAAAAGACCATATCCACAACCATTTTTTTTTGGATAACATCAATGTCGAGAGTGGACTTAAATATACTGTATTAGATGATAGAGCCAAGAGAAGTAAGCAGTATAAAAAAAGGATAGAAGAAAACAAATTAAAAGACCACGAGAGGCTATTGGAGGACTTAAAAAAATCTTCAGATGATATATCATTTTTTTTCGGAATAGATAGACTTGAGAAAGGCGATAAAAGTATCAATTTATACAATAAGAAGTTGTATAAGAGTGTAGAAAGTGGCTTTCTAGGGAAAGTTATTAGGAATTGGAACTCTATTCTATACGATAAAACAACGAATTTAAGTAACTTTGTAGAAGTGTTGCAAAGCAAAGGTATATATGCAAAGATAGATAATCACGAGGTTTATTTCTCTAAAAAAGAGATAAAGGACAACAAAAAAGATAATTATGTAAGACTAAGCTACTTAGAAAGTCTTCTTAATTATCAGTTTAAGCAGTCAGAAACACCAAATACTTTTGCATTTAAAAAAAGTATGGAATTACTAGATAAACAGAAGATAAAAGAAAAAAACATAAGAGAAGAAGTTGCAGTTGCAGATAATAGAAGTAATGGAAAAGAAAAAGAGAAAGCAGAAGTAGAAAAAGAAGTACAGTTAAATTTAAAGAAAAAGGGATTAATAAACTTAATTAAAGAGTACAAAAAAGAACTAGGAAAGACCATAGAAAGCTATTATACAAGTTACAGAATAGGAGAAGATACAGAATACGAAAGGAATTTTAAAAAAGAATTTAATCAAGATATAGGCTCTAGTTCTTCCAATCTAAAGGATAAATTTGAAAAAGAAACTATAAAATTTCTCTTAGTAAGCTATAAAAAAAGTACAGAAAACATAGATAAAAAAGTAAGTGCAGAGTTTTTAAAGTCTACATTAAAGAAAAGTACATTATTTTTCAATGCAGATGAACTAGCAAAAACTGAATTTGTGGCAGAAAATAGCAGTACAGAGAACACAAAAAGAATTCTAATAGATAAATATTTTCAAGCACCCTCTCAATATGAAATTGAAAAGATGAACGAAAAATCGTTAGAAAATGCTATAAATGAAGTATCTAAATCTTTTAATAATGCAGTTGCAAATGTCAAAAACTACATAGAAAATACAAAAGAATATCAGTTAAAATCAAGAGTAGAGGAGATATTCAAGAGCAACCTAGAAGAAAAAAACAGTATAGAGAAAGTTAAGGAAGATTTAATAGATATATATAAATATAGCAAATATTATTACTTTGAAGATATACCAAGCCAAGTAGTTAAATTAAATAAAGAATTGGAAGAAAAGCAAGAGGAAGACAGAGAAAAAAGATTTCAGGCATATATGGAAAAGTTAGAAAAGAAAAAAGATGATTATGAGTACACTTATAGCAGTTCTTCCTCTACAACAGCAACAACAACAACAGTAGAGAAGAAAGAAGAAAAGGACGCTCTCCAAGAGGCTATAAAAAATCAAAGATTGGCAGAAGAAGAAAGGCTAAGAGATTTAGCAAATGCAGAAAGCAACAAAAAGAAAGTTAAAACTATTATAGCAGAAGATAAGGGAAATAAGGGAAAAGATAGGGAAATAGAATAGGAGGTAATTATGGGTATTCCACAAGTAGCACCACCACCACAACAAAAAAATAACAGTGAAAATATATTTGCAGTTGCAGATAAAATAGCAAGTTCAGTAGAAGTATTAGAGGAAACTAATAGTTTAAATGCAGAACTAAAAGAAGATTTAAAAGAAACTAGAACTAGAGTTATCAGAGAAGTCGCAAATTTAAAGAAGTCTTTAAATAGTCATAAGTGGATAAGCACAAAAAGAGCCATTATAACGGCAGAGATTAACAATCTTCTAAGAGTTTTAATGCTATTTTTAGTAATGTATTTTCTATATAACATAGCACCAAATTTAACAAGCACTTTAACAGCTATACTAAAAATTTTTTCTGTACTTGTAACAGTCCATATAGCAATAAGCACTTATAGAATAATAACTATTTCAATAAACAAAGATGAAGAAGATTAAAACTTCTATAAAACTTCTGTTAGACCATTACAAAAGCCACTTGTTTGTGGCTTTTTTTAATAGTCTAACCTCTCTCTTTTTTATTTTATTTGTAGTATAATTTATATAAATATTATTTTGATTATCTAATATTATTTTTTACTTAATATAATCTATATTTCTATTTTA
>ERZ773065.1606-NODE-1606-length-11279-cov-10.699038_pt1 | contig 11279 bp, 6 predicted proteins | sample MGYA00580623_ERZ773065 | MGnify/ENA primary metagenome ERZ773065 (study PRJEB29015, sample SAMEA2738017) | human oral metagenome | biome: human oral; feature: human-associated habitat; material: dental | place: China | collected 2047 ...
TCGGAGAGGACGGAGTCGACATTGCCGGTCTCCACCCCACTTCTGAGATCCTTGACCAGCTGGTAGGGATAGAGCACGTAGCTCCTGATCTGGTTGCCGAAGCCTATCTCGTGCTTGGGTCCCCTCAGCTCGTCGAGCTCGGCCTCGCGCTTGGCAAGCTCGAGCTCATAGAGGCGACTGCGCAGGATGTTCATGGCAAACGCCTTGTTCTGGAGCTGGCTGCGCTCGTTTTGGCAGGTGACGACGGTGTTTGTGGGAAGGTGCGTGATGCGGACGGCGGAGTCGGTGGTGTTGACACCCTGGCCGCCGTGGCCTGAGGCATGGTAGACGTCTATGCGCAGGTCGCCTGGGTCTATGTCCACCTTGACATCATCGGGCAGGACCGGCAGCACCTCCACGCCCGCGAAGGTGGTCTGGCGTCGCTTCTTCGCGTCCGTGGGAGAGATGCGCACGAGCCGGTGCACCCCCTGCTCGCCCCTGAGCATCCCGTAGGCGTTTCTGCCCGCAACCGTGAAGGTCGCACGGTCGAGGCCGATGGCCTCAGCCACCGGCGCGTCGTTGACCGTGACCTTCCAGCCACGCCGATCGCAGTAGGCGAGATACATACGAAAGAGCATCCCGCACCAATCCTGCGCCTCGAGGCCACCCTGACCGGGCGTGATCGTGACGATGGCGTCACCATGGTCAAGCTCATCGGAAAACCAGCTTGCCAGCTCAAGTTCGGAGAGCTCTCGCCCGAGCGCGGCGACAAGCTCATCCGCCTCGTCGAGCAGTTCCTCCTCGCCCGTCTCTTGGCCGAGGTCGAAGGCGGCCTGGACGTCGTCGAGCCTCTGTCTCGCGGCATCAAACCGGCTGACCTCGTCCTTGGCCTGGGTCAGCTCGGCCATGACCTTGCTCGCCGCCTCCGCGTCGTCCCAGAAGCCGGGCGCGGCACTTGTGGCCTCAAGCTGCGCGACGACCTGGCGCTTCTCATCAAGACGCAGATAGCCCTCCACCTCATCGAGCTGATCTCGAAGGGCCGCTATGTCTGCCTGCGTGATCTCCGCCATCTATCGCGTCCCGCCGCCACGGTTCCTACCGTGGCAGTTCTTGAACTTCTTGCCGCTGCCGCAGGGGCAGGGATCGTTGCGCTCGACGTTCGCGTAAGGGTCGGGATCATCGGCCTTGCGGTAGGTGGCAGGCTTGCCTGGGGCGCTTGGGGCGGGGCCGGTGGCCTGCATCTGCGTGGTGCCTGTTCTCCTCGCAGTGAGACGGGCGGATACCTTGCCGGCCCCCTGGTCGCCGTCGACCTCGGAGGGACCGGAATACTTTGCCCCACGCAGGGCGTCGTCGCCCTCGGACCCGAGCGCTCGGGCTTGCACGACGGGAACCAGCTCGATTCTCAGGATGGTACGTAGAAAGTCCTCGTACATGGTATTGACGAGCTCGGCGAAGGCGGCATAGGCCTCGGACTTGTACTCGACGAGGGGGTCGCGCTGGCCAAAGCCCCTGAGCCCGATGCCTGCCTTCAGGTAGTCCATCTCCTGCAGGTAGGTCATCCACCGCGTGTCGATGACCCGCAGCATGACCTGGGCCGAGAGGGCCTGCATCTCGCCATCGGAAAGCTGGTCGGACTTCTCCGAGTAGCAGCTGCTGACAAAGCGATTCACATGGTCGATGACATCAGACTGGTCGAGGTCGTCGATATCGATCGGGTTACGACCCACATCATCGTTAGAAACGACTTCCACAGATTGACTGTGATGGGGTATTCCGCCGCTCTCGCCCGCCGTGCCCATGGCCTTTGCGCTATCCTTTGCCGCGACTGGGGGTTTAACGCTGATGGAAGCCTCATCATCCTTGTCACCAGGGAAGTCGGACGCCCCATCGCCCTTTGCAGTTCTCGAAGCTTGCGACCCAGCATCATCCTCATCAGAGGCGGATATGGAGGGCGGGGTTTCACCGTCTGAATCATCCTCACGCTCTTCGGAGGGACCCAACTTTCGTCCCTCAGAGACGCTCACTACCTCTGATGAAACACCCTCATCGTGGCTTTGCCCCTCATCAACTCGACCCCAGTCACTCCCGAACTCGGGCATGTCCTTGCGACCGGTGAGCCCCTCCACCCACTCTCGAAGTCCCATGAGGTCCCAGTCCTCGGGGTCCTGTCCCTCGGGGCAGAGCTCCTCAACCTTGCGCCGCACGGTGTTGTGGGTCACATCGTGGACGTGGCCCAGGAGGTCCTTTCCGTCCAGGATCTTGTCGCGCTCCTCATAGATGACCCGGCGCTGCTCGTTCATCACGTCGTCGTACTCAAGCACCTGCTTGCGCATGGCGAAGTTTATCTCCTCGACCTTGCGCTGGGCGCCCTCGATGGCCCTGCTGACAAGCCTAGACTGGATGGGCATGTCGGCAGGCATGTCGTAGCGCCCCATCATGTCGGCGATCCTGTCCATGCGCTCGCCCCCGAAGAGACGCATGAGGTCGTCCCCAAGCGAGAGGTAGAACTGCGTCTCGCCGGGGTCCCCCTGGCGGCCGGAGCGGCCGCGCAGCTGGTTGTCGATGCGTCGGCTCTCGTGGCGCTCGGTGCCCATCACACAGAGACCGCCGGCCTTAAGGACGTGCGCCCTCTCGGCCTCGCAGATCTTTCGCGCGGCCTTGCGAGCCTCCTCCCACTCCTCCTCGCTCGGCTCCCTGATCTCCTCCTCCTTCTCGGCAGGACTAAAGTATCCCCTATCGCGCAGCATGTCGTGCGCGATCCCGTCGGGGTTGCCGCCGAGGATGATGTCCGTGCCGCGGCCGGCCATGTTGGTCGCTATCGTGACGGCGCCCTTGCGGCCGGCCTGGGCCACGATCTGGGCCTCGCGCTCGTGGTGCTTGGCGTTCAGGACCTCGTGCGGGACACCGCGCTTGTCAAGGATGCGCGAGAGCCGCTCCGAGCTCTCGATCGAGACGGTGCCCACGAGCACCGGCTGGCCCTTGGCGTGGCGCTCGGCGATGTCCTCTGCGACGGCGGCGAACTTCGCGTCCACGCTCTGGTAGACGAGGTCGGGGTTGTCCGCGCGTATCATGGGCTCGTGGGTCGGGATCGCCTGCACGGGCAAGTTGTAGATCTCCCTGAACTCGCTGTCTTCCGTCACGGCCGTGCCCGTCATGCCCGAGAGCTTGTCGTAGAGGCGGAAGTAGTTCTGCAGGGTGATGGTGGCGAGGGTCTGGTTCTCCTCCTTGACGAACACGCCCTCCTTGGCCTCGATGGCCTGGTGGAGGCCCTCCGAGTAGCGCCTCCCCTCCATGGCACGGCCCGTGAACTCGTCGACTATCTTGACCTCGCCGCCCACGACCATGTACTGCTGGTCGCGGTGGAACAGGTACTGGGCTCTGAGCGCCTGCTGGAGGTGGTTGACCATCTGGCCGGAGAGGTCCGAGTAGAGGTCATCGATGCCCAGCTTCCCCTCTATCTTGCGCAGTCCCACCTCGGTTGCCGCGATGGTGTGCTTCGCCTCATCCATCTCGAAGTCGACGTCGAGGGTAAGACCGCGGACCGCCCGCGCGAAGTCCTTGTATGTGCTCGCGGACTTCGTGCCGACGCCCGAGATGATGAGCGGCGTCCTCGCCTCGTCGATGAGGATGGAGTCAACCTCGTCCACGATCGCGAAGGCGTGACCGCGCTGCACGCGCAGCCCTGCCCGCGCGACCATGTTGTCGCGCAGGTAGTCGAAGCCGAACTCGCTGTTGGTGCCGTAGGTGATATCGGCCGCGTAGGCAGGCCCCTTGAGGTCGAGCCTCATGCCGTTCTGCAGGCAGCCCACGCTCATCCCCAGGCGCTCGTAGATCCCACCCATCCACTCGCTGTCGCGCCTGGCGAGGTAGTCGTTCACGGTGACGACGTGGACACCCCTGCCGGGGATGGCGTTCAGGTAGGCCGCGAGCGGGGCGACGAGGGTCTTGCCCTCGCCGGTCTTCATCTCGGCGATCATGCCCCTGTGCAGGGCGACGCCGCCCATGATCTGCTCGTCGAAGTGGCGCATCCCCAGCACCCGACTCGAGGCCTCCCTCACGGCGGCGAAGGCCTCGGGGAGCAGCTCGTCGAGGGTCTCGCCCCCCTCATAGCGCTCCCTGAAGTGTGCAGTCATGCCGCGTAGCTCCTCGTCCGACATGGCCTCGAAGCGCTCTGAGAGAGCATTGACCTCCTCCGCGATTCCTTCGAGCTCCCTTAATTGTTTATCTGCCCCAAGGGATAGCAGATTTTTGAAGGAGCGAGAGATCATCCTGAGCGGACTTAGGATCACATTGGACAGGCGTACCCATAGCTCATTAGAAGGACCCTGCGCCCTTTCTTTGCCTTTGATGCTTCCCTGCCCGTCATCAGCCTTTCGAACAAGACCAGAGACCTTATCCGCAGGCACGGCACCCTCCTGCCCGTTCTCGACGGTCGACTCGATGGCGTCCGGCCCCTCCCCGGCCTCACCATCATTGGTTACGTCGGGACTTGCGTTCTCCTTAGCCTTCGAAGGTCTCTGCTGCCCGCCCTCACCGGGACCACCCTTTTGGCTGTCCTTATCCCCCTTGGAAGGATCCGACCCCTGGCCCTTGGGCGCATGTGCCGACCCAGCGGAAGCATCACTGCCCCCCTTCTCGCCACCACCCTGCGCCTCGTCCTCATGGTCCGGTGAGTCTTTGGCATCCTCCAGGACAGGGGGAAGGCCTACATTCTTTTTCTGAGGCCTCGACCCATCAGGTAGGATGGACTTTGCGACCTCACGGTCCTTGTTGTCTGCGTCACCACCTGGCTTCTGCTCTTTCGCAGTAACACCCGACATGCATTTTTTGTCAGGACGGGTAGCCTTATTTTTGCTTCCATTTCCTTTCCCCAAAGCGGGCCTACCCATCTATCTAACCTCCTGCTGTCAGTACCAATATAAACAAAGAATTAATTATATGTGTTATGCGATTCTGCCCAAACAGGTTTAATGATAACCGGTCCTTGGGATCACACCTATTTCTCTTCTCGATTTTTCTATTGCACAGCTCTATCTGACATTGAGCATAGGGTCTACGCCATCCTCATTGGCGAGGCCATGCCACCTTCTTGAGATGGGATGTTTTTGCAAGCATCCAGAGATCAAGTCACCGCTCGTTTCGACACGTCCCGCCTCATCTGGGGTTAATTGTCCCATGAAGAACTCATGTCACTAAACTCTACAGGTACATGAATTTTCAGCCGTAGCTTCCACATGTGAGACTCACGCCCGCAGTCCAGCAGAAGACTCGCATCCCAGCATCCCATGGAATTGAGCGTGACCGGGGAGCAGATGAGGATCTGGGCGCGGCTGCCTTTCAACGGGCGCTCATCACACTTGGGTGGCTACTCAAGTGTCCGAGCGCGACAAGTCGCGTCCGCTCCTCCTTGTCACCAGATGACATCTTGACAAAAGCGACCGTGTCCCCAGGTGAAGACCATCCCTCGGACGGACCTCCGAGCGCCCCGTCCGTCTCACCAGGCGGGCCGCAGCCACCAGGCGGGCCGCAGCCACCAGACGGGCCGCCGTCCCCAAGGGGGACCCGCCCCTCGGACGGGCCTCCGAGCGCCCCGTCCACCTTTGTAGGTGAGGGACAGCAACCAGGCGGGTTGCAGCCACCAAGCAAGCCGCCCTTGAGGGAGGCTTTACCCCGGAAGAGAGACCGGATCCGTCATCCATCCTGACAAGCGAGTCGGAACTGCCAAAGAGGGCCCTCATCTCATCGCGCATGTCTTTGGGCACTGCCTTCCAGTTCTCCCTGAACACCTGCTCATCTGAGAGATCCCCACCTCGGCCCTCATCGCTCGCGCCCGGCTCAGATGGGATATTGTGGCCACAGAGGGGCAGCCTGCCCACCATCAGGCGAAATGCCATGGCCCACATGGCGAAGTAATCCAACTGGGAGAGGACCGCACGGGGCTGCTCCCCCTGATCGATAGCCTCCTGGATCGGCCCTTTGGAGGAGGGGTCGATATAGTCGAACATGTGGCTCGACTTCACGTCCTTGCCCAGGACAATCGGTGACACGGGCTCATCGTGACCGTCTGGCAGATAAAGCGTCGCCATGCTGAAGTCAAGCCTCACCTCGTTCGTCTTTGGGTCATAGAAGATGTTCGAGCTGTCGTAACAGCCGTAACGGTAGCCACAGGCATGGAGCAGCCTCCATGCCTTCACCAACGACCACGCCAACGCGATGCGGGAGTCACGCTGATCGGCAGCCTCCCTCCCACGCTTGAGGAGCGACTGTCCATCATCAGGGTTCACCATCAGCTCCGAGAGCGGACGGAACCGCTCGGCGTCAGGCTCAAGAGGAAAGACGAGAAAGCCCTGCTTCTTGTCGCTTGTCATCGCCACGTCGACAGGCCAGGCGAACCTAAGGCGCATCGGGTGCAGCGGCACATCACGCAGCCACCATACTGCGACCATTTTATCATTGCGCATCTTGGGCGCACGCTTCTTTGGATATATGATGATGCTGTTCCAATGCTGCAGGATCTTGCGCCGCTCTTTCCGCTTGAGCTCGCGTTGCCCTTGTTGCTCTCGACTCTCATGCTCCTCTTGGGACCCAGATGTCACGTGCTCCTCTGGGGGAACGTACGGGATGCGAAACAGGGAGTCGATCGGAACAAGGTAGAGACGCTCCCCGGCAAGGGGCGCTCCGATCTGCGGAAGTCTATTAGACTTTTGAACGGCCTCCACAAGCTGGTGCTCGCCACCGAAGGAGGAGACGGTCTTGTTACGCCGCACATAGCTAAGGTGCGGCATGTATGTCACGCTGATAAGGTCATTGCCCCTAGCACCAGAATTAGCAAACACTTCGTTCTCCTTCGTTGGCAGCAAGACAAACACGATACGGCTCAGCTTGGACGGCAGAATGCAAGGCCCATCCTCGTCGGATTGTCTCTTATGACCATAGGTCCGCCCACAGCCTTCCTATATTAGGTCGCCCGCTTAATAGAGTCAACGCTATCCTCTATGGCCCGCCGCCGGTTCCAAGAGGCGGCCGACCAAGGTGATGCTTGGGCTCAGAGCTGGCTCGGCTTCATGTACTGGAAGGGTCTCGGGGTGGAGAGGAGCGACGCGGAGGCCTGCCGCTGGTACCGGAGGGCGGCCGACCAGGGCTACGCTTGGGCGCAATACAGCCTAGGCTACATGTACGAGAAGGGCCACGGCGTGGGGCAGGACCACACGGAGGCCTGTCGCTTGTACCGGCTCGCGGCCAACCAGGGCGACGCCGATGCACAGCGCAGCCTGGGCGACATGTACGAGATGGGCCACGGCGTGGAGCAAAGCGATGCGGAGGCCTGTCGCTGGTACCGGAAGGCGACCAACCAGGGCGACGCTCGGGCGCAGTACAGTTTGGGCGTCATGTACGAGATGGGCCGCAGCGTGGGGCAGGACCATGCGGAGGCCAACCGCCTATTCGCCGAGGCCCTCCGCTGGTACCGGAGAGCGGCCAACCAGGGCGACGCCAATGCACAGAGCTGGCTCGGCTTCATGTACGAGAAGGGATGTGGGGTGGGGCAGGACCACGCGGAGGCCTGTCGCTGGTACCGGAAGGCAGCCGACCAGGGCTACGCCCGGGCGCAGCGACGGCTTGGCAGCATGTATGAGTTCGGCAAGGGTGTTGAGAGAAGCATCCCCAAAGCTTGCCATTTGTACGAGCTGGCCGCCAGTCAGGGGGACACATGGGCCCAGGACGCCCTGCGCTCGATGAGGTGAGGGCGGGGCGGGAGGCGCCTGCCCGGGCTTCGGGAGGGGGCGTGGGCAGCCCCTACCCAGCAACGCGTCACCATGCGTTGTGAAAAGCTGCCGAAAGGCGGACGTCTTGAGCGAGCGGACGTATGGTCCCACGCTCGCGCCATCGGCCTGCCGCCGCGAGGCGGCGCGGCCATCTCCCCTCCTGGTCCTTTCCCGTCCGGGATCGATCGCGGAGGGCGCGCGGCGTCAGGGAAGCCGTGGCGGCAGGACTCGGCGCCGCGGAGGCGTGGGCATCGAGGGTCTCCTGCGACGGCGTTACGCGCCCGCCATGCGCGAGGGCGCCATACCGGCTGGCGGGCCCCGACGGGATCCTGGCCCCCAGGAACCTGTTGCTCCCCTCCCCGATGAGGCGGTCACGGCACGCCAGTCGCTGGACGCAAGACTAGCAGGCCGAGAGCGCGTCCTCGTCTGCGATCACAATGCAGTCCGGGTGCAGCTGCAGCACGGAGGCAGGGCAGGCCGGCGTCACGGGTCCGTGGCACATCGCGCGCACGGCGTCTGCCTTGGCCCTTCCGCTCGCGATCACCAAGACGCGACGCGCGCGCATGATGGCGCCGATGCCGAGGGTGTATGCCTGCCTCGGCACCTCGTCGATGCTCGCGAACAGGCGGCTGTTGGCCTTGATGGTGCTCTCGGTCAGGTCGACGCAGTGCGTGTCAACGACAAACTCGTCACCCGGCTCGTTGAAGCCCACGTGCCCGTTGTTGCCGATGCCCAAAAGCTGCAGGTCGATGCCACCGGCAGCTTCGATCGCCGCGTCGTAGTTCGCGCAGGTAGATGCTGCGTCCTCGTTCGACCCGTCCGGCACGTGCGTCCGCGTCACGTCTATGTCCACCTTCGAGAACAAATTCTCCCACATGAAGTGATGGTAGCTCTGCGGATCGTCGTGCGACAAGCCGCGGTACTCGTCCAAGTTGTAGCTCTGGGCCTGAGCAAAGCTTATTTTGCCCGCAGCACACATCTCGACCAGGCGCTCGTAGGCACCCAACGGCGTGCTGCCCGTGGCCAGGCCCAAGGTCGAGCTCGGTTGTAGGGTCAGCTGTGCTGCGATCACGCCTGCGGCATGCTCGCTCATATGGTCATAGTCGCGCGTGCGAATGATTCTCATGGCTCTCATCTCCCATAGTTTGACTCACCTATCCCAAGACGCACACGCGCATGATACTACGAGAAATGCGCGACCTACAGCTTGCTCGCTAGGTCAACAAGCGCATGGCGTCGGTGAGAGATGGAGTTCTTCTCGGCAGGCGTGAGCTCGGCCATGGTCCTCGCTGCGCCTTCCGCCGCGCCTTCGTCGAGCACGAACAGGGGGTCGTAGCCAAAGCCGCCCGTGCCCAGGCGCACACGGCCAATGGAGCCTGCGCAGTCGCCCTCGCCCGAGAGGACCCGCTCGCCCTCCCCATCCCTCAGCACGAGCACGACCGCGCTGTGGAAGTGGGCCGTCCGCCTTCCTTCGGGAACGCTCGCGAGCTCGGCAAGCAGCTTGTCGTTGTTGGCGTCATCGTCACCATGCCTGCCCGCCCAGCGCGCGGAGTGGACCCCCGGAGCGCCCCCTAAGGCGTCCACGCACAGGCCCGAGTCGTCTGCGACCGCCATGGCAAGCCCCGTCTCGTCGAGCGCCGCACGGGCCTTGATGAGGGCGTTCTCGAGGAAGGTCTGCCCACTCTCAACTGGGTCGGGAAAGTCTCCCAGCTCGCTGAGGGCCACAAAGCGCATGCCCTCCATGATGGGCGAGAGGATGGCCCTCATCTCGTCCAGCTTGTGGGCGTTGCCCGTCGCGACGACGACGGTCGCCTTCGGGTCCAGCCCAGTACGTCCCAGCCTGTCCGCATCAGTCATCATAGCCAGCCCTTCATCCTGCCTCCTCGTGGCCCTTGGCCCTCTCGCGCACGCGAGGGACCCGCGCCCCCCAGATCAGCCCGACGGCCTGTGGCCAGAAAACCCCGTCACCTCGCCCTGAAGCTCGATAAGCTGGGCTATGCCTGCCTGTCCTAAGTCAAGCAGGCAGGCGAGCTGCGAGCGGTCGATGGTGGCGCGCTCGGCGGTGCCCTGCACCTCCACGATGCCACCCGTATCGGTGCCCACGAGGTTCATGTCAACCTGAGCATTGGAGTCCTCGGGGTAGTCAAGATCAAGGAGGGGCCGTCCCTCCACCATACCCATGCTGATGGCTGCGACCTGCCCCGTGAGCGGCAGGCGATGGAGCTTGTCTGCCTCCACGTAGCGCATGAGCGCGTCATGCAGCGCCACCCATGCGCCTGTGATGGAGGCCGTGCGCGTTCCGCCGTCGGCCTGGAGCACATCACAGTCGCAGGTCACCGTAAGCTCGCCGAGCCGACGCAGGTCGACCACCGCGCGCAGGCTGCGCCCCACCAAGCGCTCTATCTCCATGGAACGACCCTTGCGCCCCCTGTACTCACGCCTGCTTCGCGTATTTGTGGCAGCCGGGAGCATCGCGTACTCGGCCGTGACCCAGCCCTGGCGAGAGCCCCTGCGCCAGGCAGGCACGCCCTCCTCGATCGTCGCGGCGCAGATCACGCGCGTGTCACCGAACTCGGCAAGGCAGGAGCCGTCGGCGTTCTTCATGACCCCCGGAGTGAGGGTGACGGGACGCAGCTGATCTTCCGCTCGCCCATATGAGCGCGTCGACGCCTGTGAGGACAGCTCGACCCCGCCACTCGCATTGTCCATGAGACTTCTCTCCCGCACCATAAAAACGGACCTCGCATGAGCGAGGCCCGGGACCGTCGTGGTGGGCGATGAGGGATTTGAACCCCCGACCTTGTGCGTGTAAGGCACCTGCGCTAGCCACTGCGCCAATCGCCCCTGCAGAGGCAGTGTAGCACAGGACGCGGCCTCCTTCGCGTCCTTTCACGTGGATACTGCGTTTTTGCCAAGCCGGGCCGTCGTTCCTCTTCCCACAGGCTATACTAGGCTTTATGAATACCACACTCTTGGCATTGGAGCGGCTGCTTTGCGCCAATGCCATCCCGGCGCGCACGGCGCACATCACGGATACGGCAGGCGCCTCCCCCCAGGGAGACGTGCCCATAGATGGAGCGGACTGCGACTCCCGTCTTGCAATGAGAGACCACCTCTTCATCTGCAAGGGGGCTGCCTTCAAGGCGGCCTACCTGACGGATGCGCTTGCCAAGGGCTGTTGTGCCTACCTTTGTGATAAGAGCCATGCAGACGAATTGGCGGTGGTCGCACCGGGGGTACCCGCCCTCGTGGTCGCCGACGACGCGCTGCGGCAGGCCATGGCGCGCAGCTCGGCGCAGGCGTGGGGCCACCCGGACCGTAACGTCAAGATCGTCGGCATCACAGGCACGAAGGGCAAGTCAACCTGCGCCTATATGCTGCGCGCGATCCTAGACGCATGCCACGACGACGCGCAGGCGGCCATCCTTGGCTCGATAGACACCTTCGACGGCGTCGAGCGCTTCGAGAGCGTCAACACCACGCCCGAGGCCCCCGACCTCTGGCGCCACATAGCCAATGTCCGCAGCTCGGGCCTTC
>ERZ773065.1612-NODE-1612-length-11263-cov-3.782031_pt1 | contig 11263 bp, 3 predicted proteins | sample MGYA00580623_ERZ773065 | MGnify/ENA primary metagenome ERZ773065 (study PRJEB29015, sample SAMEA2738017) | human oral metagenome | biome: human oral; feature: human-associated habitat; material: dental | place: China | collected 2047 ...
CCTTCTTGTCTTTCTCGTTAAGAAAGTCCGTCCAATTGAGGTCCAAACCCTCAGCTGCGCCTTCTTGGAGCTTCTTGTTGACTCCTCGGAGCTGGGCGAGAAGTTTCTCCGCCATGGATTCACCGTCGTCGTCGCGAATGTCCCACTCTTGTGCAGGCGGAGGCAGGATGTCTTCAGGTCCTTTTATGGTTAAGCGGTTGACCTTCACTTCGCCCATTCCGCGGGTTCCGCGGCTGCCCAGCGGGAGCGTCCCGGTTGCAAGTTCAGCGAGGGTCAAACCTAGGAGGCAGATTGCGGCTCGTCGGCGGTCGAGGTCTATTTGCTTTCGCTGGTCGTCTGCGCTGGAAGTGCCTTGCGATCTGCTGTCGGTTTGAGGATTGGTGTTGGCTTGAGGTTCGCCTTTAACTTGCGATTCGGCGTCGGTTTTCAGCCCGGTGTCGGCTTTCGGACCGCGATCGCCTTTTAATCCGCCGTCGCCTTTCGACATGGCGTTGTTTTTTGGCCCGTTCTCGTCCTGCGAAGGCCCGACAATTCGGTCGAGGTCGACCTCAATATGAAGCGGCTCCCAATCTGGGATTGGATACTCCTCGAAGTAGAGAGCCTTGTCGGCTACTCCTCCCGTCCATCGATCGCCGGCGTTGTGGGCGACGGTGCGCAGCTTTTCGGCTTTGCTGTCTTCGCCTAGCTTGGAGAGCGTATCGAGGACGGTTACCGCCCCGCGCCGCTCCGTCGTTCCAAACAGCGCGCGGACAAGCGTCGGATCGTTGGCGAGCTGGTCGTGGACGGGCACATTGGACCAATCCCGCGTCTCGTCTTCCCGCTTCCGGTAGAGAATCGTCCGGGCGATCCTTGAAGCACGTGCGCGAAGCGCGCCCCGGACCGAGCTTCCGGGCAGTACGAGAGGGGCCTTCGGCTCGTCGTCGGCCGTTTTGTGTGCCCGCAGCGGGCGCGCCACGTTCCCAGGGTCCTTTTGCCTATCGTCATTCTCGGCTTCGCCTACTTTCGATGACTTGTCACCTTCCCGGGGCTTTGTACCTTTCTGAGATTTGTCAGCTGCCGATGGCTTTGTGGCGTCCTTTTGGGTGTTGGGGCTCTTCTCGCTGCTTCGAGCGTTTTGAGGCGCCGCGTCTGAGCCCTTTCGATTCGTGTCTGAGCCGTTTTGATTCTCGCTCCCCTCGATGGTTTCAGTTGCAGAATCCTCGTTATTGCCTTCCTTGCTGGTTTGCTTCTCTTCGTCGGTTTCGGCGACGAGAATTCCGGTTGGGCTTTCCCATTCGATGACGATTGTGATTCGGTTCTCTGCGGCGAGCTTTGCCGGTTCGACCCTGATGATCTCTCCGCCCTTCAGCCACGTGCGAAGGCCTTCGACGTCGTCAAGGCGTGCCTTCGTGAGCGAGTAGCGAAGTTTGGGCTTGCCGTCCTTAATTTCCTCGTCGATCTTCACGCGTCCCCAGCCTGCGCCCTTGCGCTTTCCGAAGGCGACGCGGCCCGTGTTGAGGAGGCCGAGAATCACGGCGAATAGCTGCTTGACGTCTGCCTCGAGCTCTTCGATCGTGGGCTTATCTTCTTTCGCGAACCGGCGCGGGTCGACTTCGGCGGTGATCCCCAGATGGAGTTTCTGGCCTTCGGGGGCCACTTCGTGGAAGAAGAGCGCGCCGTCGCCCACCGATCCCCAGTAGCGATCGATGGCGATGCCCGGGCGGTGCATGAACGAATCCGCCTTCATGACGCCTCCGAGGGACACCGTTTCGAAGGTCAGCGCCGACGCCCAGCCGGAAGGCGCGTCGTCTCCGCCCTTGGCCTCTTCCCGACCCCACAGGTCCTTCAATCGGTCCTTCAGCCTTTGGCTGTTTGAGATTTCAGGGTCTTCGACAAGATCGCGGTCGAGCGCTTCGAAGAATGCAGCCCGCAGCGCACCCTTGACCGAGCGCCCCGTCAACACGGGCGTTCCGCTGGCGTTGCGCGCGAATTGTTGCGGGACAGCCTTTCGTTCGTCGTTGCCGATCGCTTTTGGCCTTCTGTCGACTTCCTCCTCCGGCCCGCCGGAGTGGATGGGCGACGTCGTCACCAGAACGACGTCGAGCCTGTATCGCGTAAGACTCATCGGTTCTCCTCCTTGGCGGTCTCTTTGGACGGCGACGTCGGATTGGCGCTGGTTAGTGTTGTTGGGTTGGCGACGCGCGACGTCGCCAGATTGTGGCCGATTTGCATTCTCAGATTGGCGACGTGTGACGTCGCCGAATTCGTGATGGATCGCTGGCGAGTTAAGGTTGTAGGTTTCATTTTTCTTCCGAAAGAAAGTCGTTGCTGTGCAGGAGCTTGACGTGGAACCCCTTGCCGTCGTTGTCTCTGATGCTCAGCAGGGGATCGCCGACGACGAACCTGCCGAATCCCTGAGCTCGCAGTTCGCCGATGCCCACGGTTTCCAGCTCGCGCAAGGCGGCGAGGGCCTTTCGTCGCTGCTCAGCGTTGTTCCCGAGGCAGACCTTGAGGACCGAGCCGGCCTGGACGGCGAGGCGGGTCGCGCGAGGCTGACCCTCGGCGGCCGCCCAAGAATCAACTCGGCGGTATCTCAATCCCGCTCGGTACCGATGGTCGCCTTCGCAGTCGCTGGCGTCTTGCTTGGGCAGTGTGCCGTTGTCGCATTTGGAGGACGATGTGCTGGCGCCGCGCTTGGGCGGCGTCATGCCGTTGTTGGCGCCTTGCTTGGACGCTACGGTGCCGTCTTTTCTTGTCTTTTCTGGAGAGAAGGGTTCGATGCGCGCATCCGCGCTGTTGAAGGCGTCGGAGCGATTGAACGCATCGATGATGTCGGTTGAGCTGCCTGCCGCGCCGAGCGACGGCGAGCGCAGGAGAAGGTCGGAGGTGAACCAGATGGTTGTGGCGCCTTCGCTGTCCCATCCATCGGTGTTGCCCGTGTTTGCATTGTCGTCCGAGTTTGCGTGGACGTGGGCATCTGTGACTGCGTCGTTCCCCGAAGCCGCGTTGCCGCCTGCGGGTGCGTCGTCGCCGCCTACGGCGCCGCTGCGGGCTGCGGCTGCGCCGTCGGACGCGTATTTCTCCGTCGTTGTGCACTCGGCGAGGCCGAACGTTCCGGCGAGCCTGCGCGATCCGAGGCGGGCCTGTCCGCGCAGGATCTCGGGCAGCATCTCGCCGAGAGTGCGTTGGCTGACCTGCTGTGTCTCGTTTTGCGGTTCTCCTGGCCGGTGCTCGCAGAGATTCTTGGCGACCGTCGGCCGGTGCCTATACAGGCTCTCGGTGATCGTGACCTCGGATCGCAATGTGAGACCCGCCGCGAGCGCCCGCACCAGGAAGAGCTGGCCGTCTTTCGCGGTTCCCCGAACGGCGTCGTGCGCGGTGGACTGGCGTCCGATCACCGGAGGCGCGCCCGTGCCGTACCTCGGCTTGCCGGATTCGCCGTCCCCGAAGTCGAAGATATAGCCCGACCGGACCGGAACGTGCACATCCTCCGGTTCCTTCGAGACGAGGCGGTTCCACAGCTCTCGCGTTGACTGGTCGGGGCCGCCGTCGGACTCGCTGGGGACGACCTTCGGATAGGAGAAGACCATAGGGACGGGCCTCCCGCGAACCCCTGCGACGCATGCCGTCGCGTCCGAAACGAACAGTTCGCCGTTGACCACTGCATCGCGAATCGTCTCGTCCGCAGGGAACTTCCCGCGCAGGCGCGAATGCACCCACGCCAACACCACGGTTCCGCGCAGGAAATCGAGCGAACGCACCTCATTGGACATCGGCACCTCGTAGGAGACCACCGGCGTTTTCAGCTCGATGTTCAAATCAAACGAGCGGTACGACGGCGAATCGCCCCGGCCGTCCGGTTGCCGGCCGTACGCTTGCCCTTTCGGCTCGGCCTGCCCTTGCTGATCGACGTGCCCTTTCGGCTCGGCTTGCCCTTGCTGATCGGCTTGCTGCGACGGATCCGCCTTCTCCGCACAGCCGATGCAAGGAGATTCGCCTGATGCGCCCACCCGAACTGGGTCGGGCGCCTTGGAGGGGCTCCCCGTCTCCTCGAGCTCCTTCAGTTTCTCCTGAAGCCACTCTTTACATGCGGCGTGGGCGGCTTTGGCTTGTTTTTCGACGGGACCGAGGGACCGGCCTGCGTCCTCGCCGGAGTCCGCAGAATCGTCCTCCGCGGAGCCACCCGCGTCAGAGTCCCCGAATTCGTCGTTCTTCACGGCCGGCGAGTCGCCGCCGTCGTCGCCCCGGGCAGAGAGATCGACGTCGTCCAAGAAATCGCCGACGGTGATCTCGCATCGCCCGTCGCCGTTCGTCTTCTCTGATCCGATCGCCGGCACGAGCGTCCCGGCCAGAGCCAACACGAACTTTGCGGCATCAATCTGATTGGCGGTCTTGTCTTGACTTTCGTTCCAGATCTCTGGATCGACGAAGTCCACGCGGCCCTTGAGCACGCAGGCCGGAGCCCGTTCGATGATTCGGAAATGGTCGGGTTTTGCAGTGCCTGTCTTCTCGTCGATTGAGACGCTCACGACTTCCGTCACTTTTGCCGTATCGTCATCCCGCGAGACACCCGAGTTTTCGGCGGGGTTCCGGTTGCCGGCGACTTCGGCGTCTGCTTTGGTGTTCGCCTCGGCGCCATCGGGTGCTTTCGCTTCTTCGCAGATGTGCGCATCGGAGAAGACGATCGCCCGCGGGACCGTCTGGTCGGCGGATGTGCTTGGTTTGTCGCTTTGGCCTGTCGGATCGTCACGGTCACGATCCTCGTCGGCGTCTCCGAAGTTCGGCGCGCCCCCGAAAAGCGAGCCGATGAAATCGTGCCACCTTCCTGATCGCCCGCCGTCGAGAGCCCGAGCCACGGTGAGCGCCTGCTCGCGAATCACTCCGGTGACGGCGGTTCCGCGCACCACGGGCCGGTTGTTTTCGTCGACTTCGACGACGGAGTCGACGCCGCCCGCGTAGCCGGTGCCAGTGCCCACGCCCCAGTCGGAGGTGAATCTAATGGTTACGGGGATGCTGTTCATTTCCTTGCCTCCTGGGAAGCGGCCACGGGGCCGTTTCCGTTCGTCGAATCGCTGTTTCCTCTGTCTGCCCTGCTTGTTTGGCTGGTGATGCCTTTTTGAACTGTGTCGTTTTGTTGGTCTGTCGCGCTCTTGTGGCCTGCTGCGCCTTCTTGGCCTGTTTCTTTTCTTGCCAGTTCCTCCAGATAGCTTTGCGGCAACAGGTCGGCCAACTCGATCAGATCGAAGACGAGATCTGGCCCGCCGATCGCGTCCAGCAGATTGCTTAGCTCGCCGCTGGAGTCCTTGGCGGCTTGCCACTCGGCGTCGATTTTCTCGTCTGACTTCTGCTTCTTGGCTTGGGCCTGCTCGGCGCTTGAAGCGATCTCCTCCCTGGCCGCGTCAGACTGGAGCTTCCTGATTCGCGCCGCCCTGGTTTTCGGGAAGGCCAAGGGCTCTTCGTTTCCGCCGGCCGGCTTCAATCCTTTGAAAAGCGCGGTGCGCTCGCACATCTCTTTCCATGCGGGGTGTTCGCGCAGAGCGGGGCGTTCATGCGGGTCCTCCGCTGCTTCCTCGGATGTGTCGGATTGGCGTTTCTTCGCCCTGCCTTCGGTGTCAAGTTCGGCAATCACCTTGAACGGCCGCCGAGTGAAAGACTTATAGGAGCGCAACAGCTCGTCGGGGTCCAAAACGGTTGAATCGAACAGCACGTGAAAGTTAAGAGTGGAGCATTCTTTTTCGGGCTCTTTGCCGAGGGCCTTCGCGCTCTTGATGAGCCTTTCCGCGAGGTCATAGGCGATGTGGAAAGGGAACTTCCTGGGGACGATCGCGACGCCCGCCGCGGCCGTCATTGGGCCTCCTTGCTTTTCACTCGCGCTTTCTGCATTCTTGCTTTCTCTTTCCGAGTCTTTGCCGTTGTTGCCTGCGCTTTCGCCCGCGTCGTCTGCGCTTCTGTCTTTCCCTATGCTTTTGGCGGTCCCATCTGCGCTTTCAGCTTTTTCATCTTCACCGGTGCTTTCTGTGCATCCTCCTGTGCCTTGCCTGCTTTTGGGGCCCAGATACTTGAGCAGTGCATCTTTGCCGGTCTCTTCTTCGAACGCGGTGAGGAACTTTTCCGTGAAAGGCAAAGCGTAAGTCGCATCGGTGATGACGGTGGCGTCGTCTCCGCCGAGGATCACCGGCACGACGGGGATCGCTGCGATGTCTTTGACTTCTTTCTCGGCGAGAAAGGCAACTTCTGCCCAAGCCGTGAGGAAGGACTTTTGCATCGCTTCCTCGAGGCGTCCGTTGATCTCAAGAAGGAAGCAACGAAGAGCATGCGATGGAACGTCTTCTTCTGTGGCTGTCGAGTAATCTTGGGCGTCGGGCACTTCCTCTTCGAAAACAGGTCTTGGAATGCGCATGAGTGTGCCTACGAGGTCACGCATAATCCCGCCGACGCCGTTGCCGTCAATATGAATGACCGCCACCTTCGATAGGCGCTCGTCCTCGGTGCGGTCCTTGCGATCTATAAGCTCGCCCTCGGTTTGGCCGTCACGTTTGCCTTCGGCCCGATCTCGATCGTTCCCTGCCTGGTTTTTGCGTTTGTCCGTTTCGTATTTCTTGGTGTCTTTGGGAACTGTCGAATCTATATTTCCTTCGAACTCTTCGAGAAGTTCCTTTACGAGCTTTCTCTTGCGTTTTTCTTCCAGCTTTTCTTCGAGTTTCGTTGGATCGCGAACCAGGAGTTCCTTGATTCTGGTTGCGTTCCAATGCCCCTCGATGACTTTGAGGAAGTAGTCTTCCGCAAGTTCGATGAACTGTTTACGCGCGTCGTTGGCCCGATATCGGCAAACTCTGCTTGAAAGCGAGAGAGCGGTTTCCCTGTCGTCCTTCGCCTCGTCGCAGACGCCCAATCGCGACGACGCCGGAAGCGCCGAGTCTCGTCCGCGCTGAAGGAAAGGCATCTGCGAGAATCTCGCCTGCGCGGGAGGACGATTGAGCGCATACTCGACGGCTGTCTTGTGCACTTTCCTGAGATCGGAATCGCTGACGTGGGGATGTTCGACGTCGCCGGAATCGTTGAGGTCGACGAAGACCCCGGAGACGTCCAAGCCGGGTGCGGCGGAAAAGGCTTTGCGGGTGACTTCGCCGATGAGCTTGCGTGCATCGTCTTCGGTTGCGACGGTCAGGATGACCTTGCCGGACGACTTCGAGACCCAGCCGAACTTGTCGATGCACTTGGCGGCTTGCTCGGTCCAGTCGGCAAGCTGCGTGATGAGGTAGGAGGCCCCTACGTTTTCGCGCAAACGCGGGGAAGAGAAGACAAACCGCTGATTTCCGTTGGTCTCCAGCATGATGAGTTTCATTCAAGCCCTCCTTTGGGCTACTGAGATGTACACGAGAAGCCTAGTACTTTTCGGCCGAGTTTTCACGACTTTTTCTTCGGAAAATTTTGAAATGGTATGGACGCTTCCGAAGCGGTAAGACTAGGCTTGTTCCGGGGGCCGGTTGCGGCCCCGTTCACTCAAAGAGGAGGCAGCGATGACGCTTATCATTCACGCAGTAGGCGACGGCGATCTGGGGATCGACGTCTTTGCCAAAGGACACAAAGAAAAAGAAGAAGTTCTTAGGCAGCGAGAAAAGCGAATATGTCATTTGTGGACGCTCATTGATTCAGATGATTGTAAAAAACTTGCTAGCGCCATTTTTGATCTGGATTATTCCCCTTTAATCGATAATATTACTAATAGATTTCCTTACGCTTCTTTGCGGCAAATGTTCAGCCATATAGGCGGCAAAATAGACCGAAATAATGGGTATAAAACTGTTCGTTTGAGAATTCTCTACACGTCTTCGGGCGAAAGATCGACTGAAACAATCTTTGAAGTGCTGCAGGCGTCTCTTGAGAAGCTAAATGACGCTGGCCTGATACGAGACGTCTTCGGATTCGACTTAGAAGTGGATTCTGCCGAAAGCAGCTTAAAAGAGTCAGAAATGCAGGAAATGAAGATTGGAGTTGAGTGCGGCGATGTACTTATCGATGGAATTTCGGGATCTCATAAAGTCGTTCTTTCTTTGCTAGGCAATGCAGATGCAGAAGGATTGTCCTGGTGCGTTCTAATAGCAACCTCGAAGCACAAAGTCAGAGAAATTAGTCGAGAAGACGCCGGTATCGGCGCATTTTACTGGTTGAGAAGCGTAGGACGCATAAAAGAATGTCTTGATATTGCACCGTCCGTCAATATCGAATTGTCGGAAGACGAACTTAAAGAGATGAGAAGTATAGAAGAGAGCTTGGATCGTCTTCAAAAACTAGAAGATGGCATCAGCGAAAACGATCTAGGACGAGTTGCGTTGGTCGATATGGTGCGCGCTGATGTCGGCGCAGGAATACCCGTGCGCGCTTGGATACAGAAGCACTATGAGAACTTGCTTCGGGACGAGGATCCGAAGGCTAGTTCTGTCTTCTGGTTGAAGGAGGGGCATGTTGAGGAAGGCTCTCCCTACTCGATCCAGGCGGGGGACGCAGTTAAGAATGCCGAACGCCGTTGTGAAATGATGGGCAGCAAGGCATACCGGGCCGATAAGTGGTTAGCTGGTCAGACGGACGGCAGGACCAGGATCTCTTTGCTTAATAAGGCCGGGAAGGACGCCACACACGAGGCACGTGAACCCTCGTCAGAGGACATCCAAGCGGTATTCAACTCGGAACTGCGTGAGATCGTGCCTTCGTGGATGAAACGCCCTGACAAAGGAAGCGTTTTAGTCGTTTTTGCCCAAGGCAATAAGAACCGACCTCCGACGGTTGTGCAGAAGATCCTGGGTCGAGAAGCGTCGCGTGAGATTGTGACTGCCTTTCCCCGCGCGACACTACGTGACAAACCCAGCATCCCCATAGATTTTATGATTTTGCATTCCTCAAACTGTCAGTCATGTGTGGCTGCCAAGGAATGTCGCGACTCAGTCCCTCAAAACATGTGGAATCGGTGGCAGAGAAATTCATTACCGACTTTGAAAATGTACGAGGATACGTCGGATACTGAGGAAACCGCATCGAAACATGCTGCATCACTGTCGACTGCGGCAGGCGCGGCTTCGGATAGATCGGCTGATGAGGTCTTTGACCAAGTAGAGCAAATCGTTCGTGAGAATCTTGAGCGAGTTAAGCCAGCGGTTGTGATACTAGGAGCGACGGGACAGAAGGAAGCGGTCTTTGGCGCATTGCGCGCGGCCAAATCGTGGTGCGCTATGCAGGCTGCTCCGCTTTTTCTTGTGAGTTTTGTCGACGAGGAAAGCAGCGGCAATCGATCGTCTTGGCCCGACCGAAAGGAGAATCAGCGCCAACAGGAACAGCCGAGGGCTTCTCAGCATGAGATCCAGCTTCATCGTTTTGCGATGGGGCGCGAATCCGAGAAAGCCCTGTTAGAGACAGCCTCCTCTTGTCTCGATAACTTCGAGCTTCTTTCTGCCATGAGAGTTCTAGCTGCGGGCGACGCTGATATGCGTAGCCTTTCAGAAGACTGCGAGTGCCTTCGAAACGGTTATCTTAGGGCATATAACGCGAAAAACACGGAAAAGGATCTGCACATCGAGACGATTCTTGGTGTTCTCGAAGTGGTTAAGGAACTATGGAGTTCGCAATCTCTCGGTGCGGATACCAGAGTTCGCCTTGCTGTTATGGTTGGAGAGATGCTTAAGCATTCTCCAGTGTCTGAGAAGAAAGTCGATGCGGTACTGAATCGTCCCCTCCTGGGTTCTCAGTCGCAACGCTTTGGAAAAAGGGCTTCGCATAAATGTCTGTCGTCTCTTGATGAGTTGACCAGTCTCGAGATCAACGGACTCCAGTGTCTGTTTCAACTGGTTAGAAACCGAGTGGCTTTTGCTCACGGTGAGTTTACGGCCGATGGCGCTGTAAAAGCGCTTATGAGGGAGCGGGGGTTGGCTCTTGATTTCGACGATTACAAAGGATTGCTCGAGAAGATGATCGAGAGCATAAAAATACGCTTGAGGGGACTGGATCCGGTCTCGGAGTCTCAGGATGAGACCACAGACGAAAGTTCGGAAACAGGTTTAGACTCGTGGAAAAGCACTTATCAAAAGACCCGACGGAAGATCCGGAACAAGCTCTCCGCGCTGTCGAGCCCTTCTAAACGCTGATGTGGCACGCGCGGGAAAGATCCGTTGAGAGTCAATAGCTAGGAGTGGATGATGCAAGCCATCAACTCGTCCGACGCCGTCGCTCCGCAGCAGGGCACCGGCTTCATTCGCTTGAAAGATCCCAGTCAGATGCGGATGGTGCTGATCGTCGAAGCTGTTGCGCGTTCTGGCTGGGAAGCGACTTTTGGTGCCGAAAACCCGCTCAACAAAGGAACGGAGGCTGTGGGCGTCTGGGAGGCAAGGCCTTTCTCCGTCAAGGTCAAGGGGTCGAACAACTATTTGTATAGACGCAGCCGAGATATGGGTTTTCGCCCCGAGGCTGCAAAACAGATTCTGGGGGAGGGCGTGCGCCGATCGCTTCGGCTGCCGGAACTTGTTGATCACGTCTGCGACGAAACGAGCCGCACAGCTCTGCGGATAGGCGCGCTCGAAGCGTTGTGGGTACAAAATGAGTCAGACGGGCGCAACAGCAGTGGGCGCAACGGGTGCAGGTTCCTTCTGGCCGTTCACGCCGTCGCCGGAACGCCGCAAGTCGGTGCCGTTGCGAACGTTTCGGAGCGCGCCGCCGCTGCGGGCACGTTGGAAAGCGGCGTCGCTGGAACGCCGGGAAACGCTGGAACGCCGGCAGGCTGCTCGCCAGACTATCCGAGTCTCTATCGAACATTGCGGTGGCGGGAAAAGTTCCCAGAATTCGCGTCCACCCTCACCCGAATCCTTGAAACCCACGGCGGATGCCCGGCGGGCAGCGTCGTGTTTCCCGGCGCGAACGCCGAATGCCCGTCCGATGTCCCCTCGATCTTCACGATAACGTGGGTGCCGCGCGCGGAAACGGCCGCGTGGATCCTCGCTTCCGACGTCGGAAGCGAGGACGCCGCCGCACGGCCCGCTGTTTCCCCCGCCGTTCCGGCCGCGGCTTCCGAGCTGCTGGGCGACCCCGCCGGCGCGGCTGTCGCCCTGGGCTTTCCCGCTGATCGGCCCGCCGGAGTCGCCGGGCAGGGCGGCTGCGATGCTAGCGCTGGCCGCAGTGCGAGTGACGGCCGACATGTCGGCGGTGAGGACGGTGCCCGTGGTCCCCGTGTTGGCCGCGGCGCGAGCGTTGCGGGTGGGGACCGCAGTGTCCGCGTTGGCTCCGATGCGAGCGTGGCGGG
>ERZ773065.1613-NODE-1613-length-11261-cov-22.019811_pt1 | contig 11261 bp, 14 predicted proteins | sample MGYA00580623_ERZ773065 | MGnify/ENA primary metagenome ERZ773065 (study PRJEB29015, sample SAMEA2738017) | human oral metagenome | biome: human oral; feature: human-associated habitat; material: dental | place: China | collected 2047 ...
ACTACATACGTATACTGCTAGGCTACCAAGTGGGGTGGGGTTTTGAGATTTAGGTAAATGAAAATAGCCCCGCACCTTGATAATGCGGGGACGCCAGACCTTCTGGCGATTTATTCACGCTGCGCTTATGCTGGCGCAGTGTATTTATTGGACACACTTTATTTTTATATAAAGTATGTCCTCGGACCTCAGTATTGCATGCCCATCTTTCAGGGGGATAATGACAGGATTTACTAGACCTGTCATTATATCTATGCAAGTACCAAGAATCTCTGATCTCTTGATGATAGTCTCTAGTTCTTCTCCGCTCCTAAGTAAGACCGTTGCTCCTACTTCTTGCATTGCTATCTCCTTTCAAGAGAAGTTTTGCTCAAAGCTAAAGGGCGACTTCTGCCCTCTATAAGAACTTTGAGCAAAAGCTAATATATATATCATACTGGAATGAAAAAGTCAATACTTTTCATTAAATAATAGAGCTAGCTTGGTACTCAGTCATCACTTTATCAGTTGCTTCAACCAACTCCCGCACCACGGTGTCATAATTCTCATAGATCCGAAACCCAGACGCATATTTATGACCGCCACCGCCAAAATAGCCTGCCACAGCCTCAGCAATTGGCGAATTGGAGCGTATCCGGGCGGTTACTTTGCCGTCAGGATAAGTTTTCAGCACTGCAGAAAGTTCTACGCCTTCCACTAACCGCAATTCATCACCGATTAGCGCCCCTGGATTGTAAGCATCGCTATACTCTTGAATTTCCTCAAATGGCACGTGCACCAAGGCTAATTTTCCATCCAATAAATATTCAATCCGTTCGATCAACTTAGCTTTATATGCCAAAATCTCAGGTGATTTTTTCATAAATTCACGGCGTCGATCCTCAATCTCAGCATTAGAAGCGCCCAGCTCAGTCAACTCACCAGATATAAAGAAACTTCGGGCGGTGGTGTTGGGTGTGGTTAGTCCCAGGCTGTCTGACATGATGGTTATTAAGAGGTTCTCTGCGGCTTGACGGTTAATTGTCCAATTGGCGGTACGAAACAAGTCAAATAAAACCTCACCGGTAGCGACAGCGGGTTTGGTTAATAAAATATTATCAAAAGTTAAAGTCGATTCAGTGGCGTGATGATCAATCACGACAGTGGGATGAGTTTCCAGAAAATGGCGCACTCCCGGTGCTTCAAGTGCTTTACCGAGCAGTAATTCTGCGGTGGTATCAACGATAATCGCCAAATCAGCGTGATTATTAAAGTCTATTTCTACTCTGTCCCAGCCGTTAATATAATGCAGATATTTGGGGATATTGACTGGACAATACAAGCTGACTTCTTTACCGAGATCGCCCAATACCTCTTCCAGAGCTAAGGCTGAGCCCAAACTGTCGCCGTCTGGGTTTTCGGCTTGGATGACTACGATTTTTTGCGCTTGATTAATGGCGTTGATGACTTTATCTAACATATAGCTAATTATAACAGATATAAATCAGGGGTGAATAGCGCTGATTGACTAATTTTTAAGCATAATCAGTACATTTTGATAAATATTATTGACAAAAAAGAAAATTTGTGATAACATTGAAGTATAAGCCCTGGTGAGAGTTGGGCAAAAAAGGAGTTTTTATGAATAAAATTAGCAAAATTATCGCTTCAGTAGTGGTGATTGCCGCTATTGTTGGTGGTGGTTGGTGGACAATCACTACACAAGCGGCGCAATGTAGCAATTTCAATGTGGTGGCCTGCGGTACCTATAATATTTATAGCGTACGTGAAGCTTATGGCCGAGCTAACGTTAAAGGTGCTTATAATCATGCGGGAATCACCGATAATATGATATATAACACTTGGCCAAAGACTGGTACGGTTGACCGACATGGTCGCATCGTGGTTGATGGTCGGGTGGTTGGTACGGCTGCTCGTACTTTTCAGGCAAAAGCTGGTACATTACAGTATGCGCCAGAGGGTATGATTCAATACGGCGGTACAATGTATTACCAATATCCAGTCAGCCATAGCTTTGTGAATAGGCATGGCACAGTATTGAGTGATAATGAGGAGATTTATGCTTGGTTTGATAATAGTGGTAAGTTTATCGCTGGTGTGATTAAATCTTGTGGTAATCCAGTTTGGACATATAATCCAACTCCTCCACCAACACCACCAAAGAACCCTTCTTTGACTTGTGATGCTTTGAGTGTTAAAGCTTTCTCACGAAATACCTTCCGATTTAACGTGACTGCTACCACCAAAGATGGCGCAAGTATTAAAGACTATACCTACGATTTAGGTAACGGCCAGAAGAAAACAACAACTGCAGCAACTCTCGATTATACATATGCAAATCCAGGAACCTACAAGGTATCTGTAACAGTCAATGGTAATGCTGGTGGTGCGGTTTCGAAAACCAGTACAAATTGTCAGACTACTGTTGTGGTGAAGCCTAAAGAAGAGCCAAAAGTCCCAGCAGTTGATATTGATAAAAAAGTTGATAGCGTAGAGTATAAATTGGTTGAATTGGATACAGAATTTACTTATCAGATCCGTGTCAAGAACACTGGTCAAGTAGATTTGAAAAAAGTTTTGGTGACAGATAAGCAACCAGCAGGTGTAACTTTCATCAGTGCTAGCCACGGCAATATTAAGGACGGTGCTTGGAGTTATACGATTCCAGAATTGAAAATTGGTCAATCTATGGACTTTACAATTAAAGCCAAGGTGCCAACCTATAAAGCTGGCAAAATCAAGAATACGGCTTGTGTCAATGCGCCAGAAGTAAATCCAAATAAGCCAAATGACAATGATGATTGCGATGACGCAGATATAGAAGTTGTCCAACCAAAGAAAATAATCGTCTGTGAGATTAAGACTAAGAAGATTATTCAGATTGGTAAGGATGAGTTTGACAGCAAACTGCACGCTGACAAGGACTCTGAGCTCTGTAAGGAGACCCCAGTTACCCCACCAGCTACCCCAGTCACACCAGCCCAATTGCCTCATACTGGTGCAACGGATGTGATGATCGGTGGAATTGGCTTGGCGACAATGATTGGTACGAGCTTGGCTTACGTCGCTAGCCGTCGCCGACTATAGGAGATTTGACCGCTCTCGAATAAGACTTCTGAAGCGATCAAGTTTCAGGCAAAAATACCCACTTTAGCGAGTGGGTATTTATTTTGCTGATAAAATGGTGGGCGATGATTATAAAGTTCGCCTGCCCTCTAGGGCGTGTGTCAAAGTGATTTGATCAGCGTACTCCAAATCAACGCCCACTGGGATGCCTCTCGCCAGACGTGAGACGGTGATTTTAATACCAGCCTCTTGAATAAAACGCTGTAAAAATAAAGAAGTAGATTCACCTTCAACCGAAGCGTTAGTAGCGATAATCACTTCCCTGACGTCGTCTTTTTTAATCCGTTCAATCAACTCTGGGATATGCAACTGTTCTGGGCCAATCCCATCAATTGGTGAAATAACCCCGCCTAATACGTGATAAGTGCCAGCAAATTGACCAGTGCGTTCTAAGGCGACAATATCTAACGGTTCTTCAACCACGCAGATTAAACGGCGATCACGTGAAGTGTCAGTATAAAGTGGCGAAACTTCATCGTCAGCATCAATTAAAGCAAAAGTAATTGGGCAAGTTTTTACTTTTTTGTGCAACTCACTTAATGATTTTGCTAATTGATTAGCAGATTTAGCGTCTCGCCGTAATACTGCATAAGAATAGCGTTCAGCTGTACGTGGGCCTACTCCTGGTAAACGTCCAAAGTCCTCTATTAAAGACGATAGCGCCTTTGGTAATATATCAGACATAATTTAGAATGGCAGATTTCCCAAACCACCCATCAGCGGCTTCATGGTTTCTGCAGCGACTTCTTGAGCTTTCGCTAAGCCATCACGCACTGCAATTTGAATCCAGTGTTCAAGTTGCTCAATATTATCTAAATCGACCATTTCTGGATCAATTTTGACAGATTTAATTTTCAATTCGCCAGTCACCTGTACAATAACCGCTCCGTCACCGGCCTCAACTTCAATAATTTCTTTAGCTAATTGTTTTTGCGCCTTACGTAACTGATTCAGCATTTTTACTTGGTCAAACGCCATGTTCCCTCCTTAGATTAACTCTGTTAATTGTAGCGTATTTTTGACTATTTGTACAGATAGAAGCGGTCACTATTTTGACTGCGATCATTAACGATGATTTTTGTTAATTGCATTTTATGATTTTTTGGTAATGCTGATTTGGCGGCAAGGCTGACATAAATTGGTGAAGTTTTTTCCTCTGGTGAGTAAATTGTTTTGACGGTTAATTGAGGCAGGCTGTGTTTAGTCAAGGCTTGGTAAAGTGGTTGCTCTTTACTATCTACTAAAATGGCGATTCTGTTATTATTGCCAGCGACTTCTTTGGCAAACACCATCAAATCTTGACTAAATTCATTAACGGCTATAGGGTAATTTCTATAGCTATTGACGTATTTGGTTAGACCACCGACGGTTAATACTAACACTAAGGATGAAATTAACACCAAACCAGTAATTCGAGCATAAGGGTTTCTAGGGAATAAACCATACCATTCACTAAGTAGCGATTCAATGCCGATCGCCAATAGAATGAAGCATGGAATTATCAATAAAGCTGACAGTTGTGGTTGAAGAATAATTAATGGCAATGTGAGTAGTAGCCATGACCAGACCATAAACGAGCGTGCCAGATAAAAATGCTGTAAGGTTTTAAGTAGTCCGAAGATAATTAGAAAAATGACGGAAAAATCCATCACCGGAGTGATGTGTCCATTGACAATGTAAGGGTTGATGTTGAAATAAAGATAGAAAATGGCGCGTAAGTTCTCTAATAAATTAAAGTTAAGCGAGTTTATGCCTAGTAAATCTTGTAATAGTTGAGGTGATTTAATGCAGAGATAAGCTATCATTGCTACAAAAACTACCGCTACGCAGGTGGCTGGTAGCCATTGAATATGGTATTTTCTGGAGAAAATGAAGTGTCTTGGGTGCGGATGGGCGATAGCGATTGCTAATAGTCCTAGATTGATATACCAAAAATATGGCGTAAAGAGACTGAATATAACTGTTAATGCCAGGGCTATGCGCCACAATTGGCTGAATTTGGCGTGTTGAATAACGAGAGTGGCGAATAGTAGCGTTAAGGTGGTGTAAGTGATATAAAGAATCTCAACGGTGGCGTTTTGACCAATGAAGAGGAACTGGCTGGTAGCAACCATAATGATCATTGATAAAACGGAAACATTTGGCTTGAACCAGCGACGCAAAAGGAAAAACAGGGCTAACCCAGTGATAATTGACAGTAAGATGGTGGGGGCTTTGATGGTGATTAGGCTGACGCCAAATAGCTTAAAAAATAATAATTGTAAAAGATGAAAAGGTAGATTAGCAATTGATAAGCCGTTCAGGTCGAAATGAATAGAATTAGTCACAGCGATGGTGTCGATTTCAGCCTGAGACAGTCCACCTGGCGCATAAAGTGCTGCTGTAACGATGCCGATAAAATAAAGTATGACCAGCAAGCTATAGCCGATTACATAACGCCATTTGTATAAAAATAAATCGGTGATAAATCTTTTTTTCACTGTTATTTAGTATAGCATTATTCATGTTTACGGTCGAGAGACATAAAGCGGAGTCTTTCTGGATGGAAGTAAAGTTGAACTTTACCAACTGGGCCGTTACGGTGCTTAGCGATAATTAAGTCGGTGATATTTTGGACGTCAGGGTTGTCAGGTTCGTAGTAACCTGGACGATAGATAAAGGCGACCAAGTCAGCGTCCTGCTCAATAGAGCCGGATTCTCGCAAATCGGCTAGCTGTGGAATTGGTGGTGTGCGACTTTCAACAGAACGGCTAAGCTGTGACAGGGCGATTAGTGGTACATTTAATTCACGAGCGATTAATTTCAAGCCACGTGAGATTTCTGACACTTCTTGAACACGGTTGCCGTTATGATTGCCGGTTGCCTGCATCAGCTGTAAGTAGTCAACCACGATTAACCCAAGCGGATTTTCATGAGCCGCACGGCGTGCTTTGGTGCGCATTTCTAGCACCGATAATCCCGGTGTGTCGTCGATAAAAATCGGCGCCTCGGACATTTCTCCCATGGCTTCTGACAATTTAGCAAAATCATCATCAGACAAATTGCCAGTGCGAATATTCCAACTGTCCACACCCGAAGCGTCCGCCAACATACGATCGATCAGCTGTTCTTTACTCATCTCTAGGCTGAAAAATAGCACTGGTTTTTTCTCAATTGTTGCGACGTTGTAAGCTAAATTGGTAACCAGCGTCGTTTTACCCATGGCCGGTCGAGCTGCTAGAATAATCAAGTCACTACGCTGTAAGCCGGCGGTTATATTATCAAGGTCACGATAACCGGTTCGAATACCACGCAAGCTACCCTTATTTTTATGCAATTCTTCAATTCGATCAAAACTATCCGCCAAAATATTTTCTATACTGATTAAATCTTGTTTGAGGGATTGATCGGAGACGCTAAACAGTTCAGCTTCAGCTTTTTCTAGTAGTTCTTGCGTGGTGGTTGACTCGTCATAGCCAAGTTCGGTAATGTCAGCACTAGCTTTAATCAGGCGACGGCGCACTGCTTTTTGAGCTACCATCTCAGCGTAAGCTTCGGCGTGAGCGGCGGTCGGGACATAATTGGTCAGGTCGGTTAGATAAGCTGAACCACCGATTACTTCCAGTTCGCCTTTTTTTTGCAACTCTTCAGTCAAGGTTAAAAGATCGACTGGTTTATGCTTTTCAAATAACCTGAGCATGCTAGCAAAGATTAGACCGTGATTTTTATCATAGAAATCAGCTGGCCGAACGATTTCAGTAGCATCCGCTAAAACTTCTTCCTCGATCAGAATTGCACCGAGCAAGCTTTTTTCGGCGTCTAAATTTTGTGGCGGTAGCTTCCCTGTTGCCTGTGTCGTCTTGTCAGTCGTACTCATGAAATATCCTCCAATTTTATTTCTTCCCCACCACCCATCATTGCGGCAATTTCTGCTAATTGAGAATCTTCTGGGGGCTTTTTATCTGGCTTGACCGTGAAAGTTATCTCATGGTTGGTGATTTTCTGAGCGATTTCAATCAATTGCGGCCTAGATTTGTTGTCATTGAGTTTTGTGGCAGCAAATTTTGTGCCAGCGTAAAGAATAAGATTTTCGCCATCAAAGCTATAATCACATTTGGAAATTTGAGCATAACGTCCAGCGTCAAGGACTGTATTGGCTTGGTGGAGAAATTCTTGCCAATCAAAATCAGCAGGTTTTCTATTTTTATTATTTGAGGCTGATTTTTGTGATGGTTTATCTGTTGGCTTAGATTTTTCTACTGATTTATTCTTTCGGGTTGAGAGTTCTTTGACTTGTACGTCTAATTTATCCCTGGGCGGGATACTCGACTTAGGTTTGGTCGGTATAGGTGTGGCTTTCTGGCTTGCGCTCTCAATCGGATGATTTTGACTAGCAAAAATAGTTAGTAGCTTCAGATCAGGGTGCGGATGATTTGTCACCTCAATCAATTGAGAAATCAGTTCAACTAATTCTGGTTGCTCTGGTAAACGCTGTCGGATTAATTGCAATAATTGCCGAGTTAGAACAACTGGATCTATACCATCAGTCTCTAGTTTATGTAAAATATCCAATGATTTGACGGCGTCGTTCACTGATCGTGCTGTTAATAATTCATCTAAAACATTTTCATTGCTTAGCCCTAAGTGTGAGGCGACTTTCTCAGTTGTTAATGATTCTTTGACGGCCAGTGGAGATAATTGATCTAGTAAGCTAATTGCATCCCGAAACCCACCGTGAGAATGTTCAGCGATGAGCTTGGCAGCATCTGGCTCGATTTTAAAACCTTCTAACTCAGCGATTCGGCTCAATTGCTTGGCGATGACGTTAGCTGAAATTGGGTGGAAATAAAATTGTTGCACTCGGCTAATAATGGTTGCCGGTAATCTATCAGCATCAGTAGTCGCTAAAATAAACACCACATGCTCTGGCGGTTCTTCCAAAGTCTTCAGTAGTGCATTGAATGCCTGTTTTGATAACATATGCACCTCATCAATAATATAGACTTTCTTGGTGGCAGAAACGGGTGCTACTTGAGATTTCTCACGTAAATTACGGATATCGTCCACGCCGTTGTTACTGGCGGCATCGATTTCAATAATATCAAGATGCGTAGAGTCTTCATTGTAAGGCAACTTGTTGATTTCATACGCTAAAATTCGCGCCACGCTGGTTTTACCGACGCCACGTGGGCCAGTCAATAAATATGCATGGGCAATTTTTCCCTGCTCTAGCGCCGCTCTTAAGATCTCCGTGATGTGATCTTGTCCCAAAACCTCATTTAAATTGCGACTGCGGTATTTCCGGTATAATGCTTGGCTCATCGCCCCTTGTTCTCCATAGGTTTATTATAGCAGAATATGGCAATTTAGCGTATTTATGGATGCTGTGAGTCGACCTTGTGCTTAGTCTCGGCGACATAAAAACGATAATAACTATCAGTATCTGCTACAGTCGGATTTTCAAGCATCTCGTCATTTTCTTTTATCTCAATATGCTCATCGTTGTCGTACGGTTTGATAAGCTTAGTAAACTCAAACGCATATTCACCAGAGATATTCTTTAGTTCTCGGCTCTGATCTATTGGATCGGCATAGTCGGTCATAACTAGTACAAGAAAGTACCCATTCTTACCGCTGAATAAATGAAAAGTCGTATCTGGACTAAGTGGTATCAGTGATGCGAACTGTCGAACATAACCCAATTTTTTCAGAACTGGAAATGCTTCAAAAACTACAGACGGGAATATAAAATTTGAGTAATTGTTCATGTCAATATGTGATAATCTATTTGCTAAATTTATTTTTACCGTATTCGATAAATTGATCGATTGGCTTAGCGAACTCGGTAGCCCATCCGTCATCTTCCTTTTTTCTCTCTGCGTTGGCTAGTACGGTTCCTGTATATTCTTGCAATGACATACCGAGTCCATCCGCTCCCTCCTCTCCATTGTCATGTAGTCGTGTACACAACATGCCAAAAATTGCCAATGCTATTTCGTTGGCATGTGTCAAAACCTTAATATTATCAAGATTTTCATCTGTAAGTCGCTTGACTGCTTTAACCAGCTCCCAGTCGGATCTGGTGTATGTCTCAAAATCTTTTTCTGTCCATTCTGACATAGTAAATCCTCTAGTTAGTTGAGTAGTTTTATATCATACTCAGGATAAGACATTTTTCAGGTCATGTCCAGCAGGCGGTCTAAGAAAGAATATGCGGCCTAGCTTAAAAGGTTTTTGTAGTTTATAATCAGTTCTTCAAGTTTATGACCAATATCCTTACGCTCTGAAGCCCTATTTTTATCTAAATATTGTAAAGCCAAGTTGAATAATTGACATTCAAGCGAATTGTCATCAGATAATTTTTCGTCAAATTGGCTGTTAGTGCTAAAATACGTAATTATATCTCGACTTAATTTGTCAAGACTGTTTGATTCGTTGATGATATTTTCGAAATTATTCATCTGCATAGAAGTATCTTCGTTATATAGTATAGGATAGATGAGCCAGTTTTACATCATAGCTCAGGATGTGACAGTCACTGGTAGTCGTGGTGTTCTGTCATATTACCTTCCAGGTCAACGGAGATGTGTTTGTGTTCTCCGGAATCCTTATCGACGAGGAGGAAGTCAGTGCGGATTTCGTCACGGCTGTAATCACCGCTGACCTTGCTGTCTTGATCCTCATCTTGGGTATACCAAGGCATAATAACTCCTTCTGGAGTCGGGCGGAGAAAATAAATTCTCCACAAAGCGGTGCGTCGATTTGACGCAAGCTAACACATGTTGTGGAAGCTAATACATATATCAATAATAGAACCCGCTGTCAAGCAATTTTACGAAAATCGCAGTAAAATGTATTATTAGTCTATGGACTTAATCTACGCGACGACCAATAAACACAAATTTGCTGGCGCTAAGCAGGCGCTGGCAGGAACGGACATCAACTTGATCGCGCCAGACGAAACCTTGCCTGACGTGCCAGAAATCCAGTCTGATGACCAAGAAGCCGTCTCTGTCGATAAAGCGCTAAAATATTACGATCTACTCAAGCATCCGCTGGTGGTGGATTCAGGTCTGTTCATCGACGAACTGAACGGCTTTCCCGGCGTTTACACCAAATACGCGCTCGACACCGTCGGTATTGACAGGATAATTCAGCTGCTCGGCGGCGGCGCACGGGCGTACACGCATCGCACGATTACTTACTTTGACGGCAACAAACCGCAAATCTTTACCTTAAAACTGCGCGGCACGTTATTAAAAGAACCGTGCGGCAACAACGGGCGCAATTACGACAAATATTTCTTGCCAGACGATAAAAACAAAACACTCGCCGAAATGATTAATGAAGAGAAAGCGGAACTGACTGCGGAAGTTTGGAAAAAGTTGGCGGCGCGGCTGTAAAAAAGCAGCAAATAAGACTTATATATTTAATAAGCGGAGAAGTACCACTTACTATCAAATGAAACCCCAGCTCCTGCCACCCCATACGGCATATCCACCGCTAAAAGCATATCCTGCCAAAGTACCAGTCGTCTGTGCTACAATTAAATTATGAAGATTGTTGATACCATAACCCTCGCCGAGCTTCGCCCGATGGCCGAGAGAATGTACGGCACGATGGTCAAGGCGGATGTCGATGTTGCTAAGAAAATTGTGGTAATCGACATGGATATGCATGCTGATGGCGAGGCGTATCTGTTAGAACGTGGATCGCAACAAGCAGATCTATGGGGGATTAACCTATATCCGGATAAGTTTGGCACCGATGAATTTATCGAGTTTGACAGTATGATAAATATCCGACCGCGGCAAAACAATCCGTCGCGCGATGTGCTCGACCCAGCGGTGCGGCAGCAAATCATCGATATCATCGCCGGAGTCGTCCGTGAGTGAACATGTCTTTGATCGAGAGAAGTGGCAGAGCTTAACGATATTCGAGCAAATGGGCAACATCGGCTCAGAGGTCGGACGAGCCTTTGCCGCCCGGCGCCGCGGCGATACGGCGGCAATGACTGGCGCCTGGCAGCGCGGCTTGGACTTGTTAGACGCCACCGCCGAGCAGCTCGCCCGCCAAAAATCACCAAAACTCCGCGAAGTCATGCGCGCCCGCGAACTATTCGCCGGCATGGAAGATGAATCGTTGGAGGATTACTT
>ERZ773065.1614-NODE-1614-length-11258-cov-4.334018_pt1 | contig 11258 bp, 8 predicted proteins | sample MGYA00580623_ERZ773065 | MGnify/ENA primary metagenome ERZ773065 (study PRJEB29015, sample SAMEA2738017) | human oral metagenome | biome: human oral; feature: human-associated habitat; material: dental | place: China | collected 2047 ...
TTTTGATGGCAATAATTTTACCATTCTATGTTGCATAGGTTGTGAGTTAATACGTTAAGCTTGTAATTATTATATTTTATGTTATTATATAAAAATCTACTTAGAGTACTTTACAAAGAAAGGGAAAACTGTGAAAAAGAGAAAAATACTTGCAGAAACATTGGTCGAAATTCTATTGCTGTTTGTTTTATCCTTTATCTGTCTGTCCACCCCAGCACATGCTAATAAGCTTGATGCAAGAAAGCAACTTCTAAGATCTGAGTCAACTGACAATACTGATAAGGATTCTCTATCTTTTAAGAAATTTTTAAAAGATAGAGGTGCGAGCAAGGTCATTAAGACTATGGTTGATCAAACAGACGATTATGCTTGGATCATGGCGAAATTTGAAGGTGATGTTGTTGTTAGTTTTGGCTTCTATAATATGGAGTCAGATAAGTATATCTTGAAAAATATTGCTGTTTTCGAGACGGATAGTCGTTTTTCGCTTGGGCAAGATCGCGAAACAGGGATACTAGATTGGCGCACGTCAATTTATCTTGATCAGCAGGGTATAGCTGATTGTTCAAGAATTGATGATAGTGACATCAAGTATTCCGGTTGTTATAGCAAGGAAAAGAAAGTGATTACATATCTTCTTCCAAATGAGATTGACGCTATCTTTACAGACAAAGTATCTCCATTTTTGCAGTAGGACTAGTTGGACCCCCAAACAATTTGGGGGCCTTTTTTTATTCCTATAATCTTAATCTAAACTATTTATTAAATATCTCATTATATCTTTTTGTTTTTTATTCTTATATTTTACTCTAAACTACACTTGCAAAATCATAAAAACATTATGCTTATGCTTGCAAAATAAAGCATATATAGTATAATGTAAACAACTAATTCGGATGAGGACTAGAGAACCTTAAAACACTAGTCTTATATTTTTCTCATAAAAGGGGGTAAGAAAATGAAGAAAATGGTAACTTTACTGATGATGCTCGTGGTAATCGTTTTTACTTCCGCATGTTCAGGCAGTAGTACCACTGCGAATAGTTCGCAAACCTGCAGCAAAAATCTTAAGAAAATAGAGGCATACTTATCAAATTATGATAATTATAGCAGTGGTACTGTAGAGAGCGAAGCAAATAGTGAAAGATATATAGCAGATTTTGATTTTAATCAATATCTACTAGACAGTGGCGCTGTTGAAATCAAACGTATTGAGGATCGTCAAGATTCTGAGACAAGGATAGCGGTTCGCTATCCAAATAATATCATCACGTTATATGGCTTCCGTAGTGATAGGACTGATCCATTTAGCTACGGATGGTTAGATAGTATAAACATATTTGTAGCTGAAGAAAGTTGTGATCTTGACGTCTTATACAATGGTACCTCAGAGAGTGAATTTGGTATTCACTCAGATTGGACTCATCTTCTTCACATGTATGAAAGTGATTATGGTGAAGGACGGGATAACCTCTACGTAGTTAAGCCAGAAAAGATCTACTACATATATGGTAGTGATGGTCAAAAAAACTTTCTTGCTATACATGAGTTTTTCCCAGACGTCTTCCAGAACGTAATTCTCCCTTATATTAATTTAAAGGACCCTTCATATGTAAGAGATCCTTTCGATGGCAAAATTGAGGGGGATACTAATTATGATTAAAAAGTAGATATCGACTAGTAGAACAATTAGGCTCTCGTTTGAGAGCCTTTTTTATTTTATGGAATTTTAATGAGAATTATAATCCTTATGTTATAATCAAAAATAAGATGGGTCCGCAAACAAATAATTCATTAAATAATACGAATGGTTATAAACTCTCTAGTGAACAGTTAGGGCTAATTTCAAACAACAATGATCTTACAAAAAAAAATAACAAGAAAAAAATAACTACGTTTATTATTGGTATACTTATAGCTACTTTCTTAATCGTCTTAGCATTAATAATATTTTTTTCTCAAAAAAAGAATGGCTCCGGTGATATAAAAGATTTTACTGCATTTGTTAAACTATATCAGTACGGCGACGAAAATGAAAAAAAAGATGTAAACCTTAATCTACCAGCAAATTACACCTATGCCTATAAAATGTTATCCGGATCAGCGACTTCAGTAGAAAAGTCAGAATATGCAGCAAGGTTAACTAGCCAATATCTAAAATATAGTAATCAAGGACCAATCAATTCTTTTTTAATGCTCTTTGGTAATTATCTCGAATTCACTGAAAAAATCGCTAAAATCAGATCATCGTATTCCCATGATGAGCAATCTGCGAATGAATTAGTAAATAAATATGTTTCACAGATAAAGAAAACAAATATAGCATATGTTAATGATAATCTCAGCTATATTTCTGAATATTATAATAAATATAAAGGATATTTGCAGCTTGTTGAGAAAGCTGGATGTATTAAAAATCAGGAAATCGATAGTAACTGTGAGGTAGACACAAGGCGTAATTTTACAGAACATGAAGATTTATATGACACATATATGGAATTGTACGGCTTAGAAAAGGAAATATACGACAGTTTTATGAATTCCACAGTCTATTTAGATAACGCTATCATAACATTATATAAAACAAAAGCAATTGTTAAGAAAGATAAGAAATGAAAAAACTTGTAAACCGAAATAAAAATATAAGACTAGCTATCTTCATATTTGCATTAGTTATTTTATTACAGGTCATCTTATCCACTATAGCTAATGTTGGTCCAAGAAGGGATGTATATGCTGATGGATTGTCTCCACAAGACTCCCTTCTGTTAAAAGTCTTAAAATCTGGATTTAAGAAATGTATCGAAAGCGGTGTTTTGTCTAAAAATCAAATAAATAATTCTAAATTTGATGATAAAGATATATTTAATACAACTCTTCAGGATTATGAAAATGATAAGAGTATACTTTTACCATTAAAATACGGATCAGGCAATACTATTGACGATGGCGATATCTCATGTAAACAATTATTTAATGGGTATGACGACGATAAGCTAGAAAATAGTTTTAGAACCTTTGATTCATTAGGAGGAAAAACTGTACCACCTTATACAAAATCCGGTAGAACCACTGAAGATAAAAATACTTTTCTTGAAGGCTTAGGTTATACGTCTGATAATAGAAATAATACTCAATTATATTGTGCAGCATTAAATTATACATTAACTGATAAAAATAATGTTGGGACCACAAGAACTACAAATTCCGTATGTGTTAATACAGTTGATGGGAAAATTACACCATCACAAGGAAAAAAGATTACAGTAAATGATGTTGTCGTTAAAAATATAACAAAGGATAAGTATATAAGTCTCACGTTTGATAGTAACTCTAAGAAAATAGCCGCTAATCTTGATTTATCAAGTATATCAAACGAAGATTGTAGCTATACTTATACAAAAATTGACAAAAGTGAAAGTGATAGCTTAGATAAATACATTGGTCAAAGCCCTGAAAGTTTCTTTTCAAAATATTTTGGTAATATTGAAACAAAGCATGTGCTCAACAGCGCTAAAAGTGGTGGAACGGTTACTTTGCCTGACTCGTTTTCCACTGGTAGTTGTTACAGTGATGTATTCCCGAAAGCTCTTGGTATGAAATCCGTAGTAACCAATAGTACTGGCTCAATGGAAGCTAGCTCTAATGTAAATGCTGGATCAGGAACTGAAGTCAATAACGCTCTTACAAAAATATATACTTATAATGGCTCACCTGATTATGATAAGCTTATGAAATCTTATCTTCCATCGTATGCACCGACAGGTCAAACTGGAGGCTTCACGGCCGTGGAAAGGGCATATAATTGGTACCATGTACTAAAAGATAATTTTGATGCTATATCTGTCAGTGATGCTACAGGATGTAGTACAACACGTCCTTCAAATGGAGTTTATTTGCAATATTTAAAGACTTCAGAAAGTGATCCAAGTAAAACTGAAGTGCAATATTGTCCAATGAACGATGCTGTTCTTGACTTAAAATCAAATGAAATCTTTATGCAACATGCTTCAAACGGTAAAGGTGTAGTAAATGCAGTTGACGCGACAAAGGATATTATTAGACCACAAACAGCAAGAGAGATCTTAAATAATCTAAACTCGATCAGTCTCCCTGCTCTTTGCGCCACCGATTCGAGCTTCCCACTCTGTCAATCAACACCACTTGATTGTCAAAAAGATCCAAATAGTGCTGGTTGTAAAGATATTAATGGGGCAAATGCGACAGAGAATGAAGATGACAAACAAAATAGCGAACAAGCTGTTTGTATGCAGAATGCTGGATCTCTTGGATGGATCATCTGTCCACTAATATATAATCTGCGTGATGCGGCTAAAGGTGTTTTTGAAAAAGCTATCACACCATTATTAAAGGTACATGAATCAATAGTTAAAGCTCTTGCCGAAAACTCTGAGTCCTCAACTATGTATCAAGCTTGGTCATTCTTTAGAAATATTGGCAATATCCTCTTTGTATTAGCAATGTTATTTGTCATTCTTTCTCAGATTACAGGTTTTGGTATTGATAATTATGGTATCAAGAAAATCTTACCGAAACTGATTGTAACTGCAATAATTGTTAATTTCTCATATATTATTTGTGGTTTCCTTGTTGATCTTTCCAATATCATGGGCGACGGAGTAAATAATCTCTTTGAATCAGTTGCTGCAAGCTTAACAGGATCAACTGCATCTTCTTCTAGTAGTAATATTGCTACTAATATTACCGGACTTGTTGCTGCAATTGGGGCGGGTGCAGGAGCAATTGGGGCGGGTGCAGCAGTCCTTAATGCTGCAACTTCTGGCTCCTTGATCGCTTTAATTATGCCAATTTTGGCTTTTGTCGGTTCTGCTTTAATTGCCGGTTTATTTGCTATGTTGATGTTAGGCCTTCGCCAAGCACTCATTGTTATTATGATTGCTATTTCTCCAGTTGCTTTTGTACTCTACGCTATTCCAAATACAAGTGGCATCTTCAAAAAATGGCTTCAATTGTTTAAAACTCTATTAATTTTATATCCAATTTTTTGCTTCATGTCCGGTGGTGGTTTTCTCGCTTCTAACCTGATCATCAAAGGAACCGATGAATTTTATATGCAATTAATTGCTGGCTTAATTAGTATCGCGCCATTCTTTATGGTCCCGTCGATGACAAAGAGCGCCATGAAGGGCTTTGATGGAGCTGTAGCTGGACTCAGTACCTTGCAAGGTCATGTTAACAGAACTGGCGGTATAGTTAATCATCGTATAATGAACTCCGACATGATGAAAGCCCAAACAGAGAACGCCCAACTTGGAAAATATAAGCAACTAACTAGAAAATATGAAGGAGTTGATACTTCGAATCTTACTCCGTGGAAAAAACGACAGCTTGCAACAGCTTATTCAGTACTAAACAAAAGCGCACACCAAGATGCTGTGCTTGACGCTGCAAAGAGCCAATATCGTTTTGATACAAATCCAGTAAATAAAGAAAATGCTAGGGTTTCCGCTATGCGTGAAATCGATGAAAAGAATAAACAACAGATCATGAGTGGTTACGCGGATAGAAATATGTCTGCTGGAGAAGCATTAGTACAGCTAGATACTGCACAGCGGGATTATAAATATAGCGATCATAGCGAACAAGAGAATCATGATCACGATGTAGAACTTGCAGCATTACAATCTCATCTTCTTTCAACTAAAGATGGTCAGAAGATGTATAACAGTTATCTAAGCGGAAAAGAAATAGATACTGGCGTAGTTGGCGAAAATGGTAATGTAGTCAAAATCAAAGCAGGTGCCACTTCCGATCGTGCTAAGGCAGTCCTTGCTAGGGATTATGTAAATAAGCATTCTGATCTCAAAGATAAATATCAGATCTCCTTCGCCCAGATGAGGAATATTCAAGGAGCTGGACCAGTTGAAAAGATGAAAACAGAAGTTAGTACAGCAAATTCGTTGGCAACAAATCGACAAAGCGGTGTGAACTCCTTTGCAGAGTCTATTGATCTCAAAGATATTGATAAGTTAGGTAATAAGGATGCTGAAGAGTTGGTCCAAGCTAATCTATCCGGCAGCAGCGCCCAGAATACCACAGCTGCTGTTAATGCCATTGTTCAACAAGCTGAAAGTGATCCGTCAAAGGCAGGGACTTACACTCCTGAAATCAAACGACTTATTCGACGCTATAGTAGCAATCACACTGATTTGGATAATCTCGGTAGCCGATCATTCGTCGTTCGTGATGCTAGTGGTAACGTACAACAAACAATTCGGCTAGAACAAAATAATAACAATAATAATAATCAATCCTCCTAACCCTTAGATTATTGGATCTTGATCTATCTCCAAAGCTAAGATTATTAGCCGTTTGTCCTTAAATTTATCCTCTAGACCACTTGCCGCTTAATTTATCCTATGTCAAAGTTAAGTATCCCCTGATTATTTCTATTTCAAAATTAAAACAACGATGTAACGTAAAATATTACAGATATAAAAATATGAGCTATTAGCTCATATTTTTATTGTTCATATTTGCTGCAGTCAGTACATTTTCAAATAATACTCCGACCGTAAGTGGTCCAACACCGCCAATTTTTGGTGTAATCGCAAAAAGATCGGTTCGTTCTCGAATTTCGTCTGAAATATCACCCACAATCTTCCCACTTTCACTAGCCGTTCCTGCGTCAATAATAATTGCCCCTGAACTAATCATTTCCGTTTTAATTAAGTTTGGTACTCCTGTCGCAGTAACAATAATCTGATAATCTTTTAGTTTTGTAAAATCGGAGCCACGATGAAAAACTTCAACAGTCAAACCTGAATTTTGCCACATTATCGCAAGTGGTCGTCCTACTAATTTTCCACGACCGACTATTGCTATCTTTTTTCCTATTAAGTTAATGTCATATCCAGAAAGTAGCCAGTTAATCGCAGTAGCAGTAGCACTATCAAATTTACCTTTCATAGATAATCCATCTACGTCTTTTTTAGGATTAATTTTGCCAAGAACATCTTCTATAATTTCTGGATTCACAAGCGGCAGCTGTACGATTATGCCAGATACTGAACTATCTTTGTTAGCATCTTCAATCGCCTGAATCAGTGATTCTGCGGTTGGTTGGACTTTTTTATCAACAACTTCCACGCCAATATCTTCTCCATAGCGACACTTTAATTTTACATATTTTTCAATCACTGGATTATTTGAATCACGAATAATCACGAGCTTAGCTTTTATTTTGTTACTTCTTAGAATTTGTACTAAGTGAGCTTGTCTCATTTTTACAAAACCAACAAGTTCTCGTCCGTTTAGCTCTTTTGTCATCAAATCCCTCTCTTTTTACTTATCAAGCTCAATAGTTAATTAAATTATTGATCATTTTTATGAGTTATTCTTGCTTTGGCTCCTCACCAATTTCATCTGGTTCTTGTTTAAGTTCAAATCCAAACTTATCAAATACAATCTTTGCAATCTCATCCCGCGCAGCTGCCAAATCTGCATAAGTCTTGGCAGATTCATTAATTAAAATCAGGGCTGCCTTATCGCTCACTTTCATTCCATGAAATACTTTGCCTTTGAGCCCAGCTTCTTCGATCAGCCAACCGGAATTTACTAGATTGGTTCGTTTCTCTGGGGAGTCAGGTCCCACTTCTTTTGCATTTCGCCAAACTTGAATCCCTCGCGCTTCCGCCGCATCCGCTTCCTCATCTGTTAAATACACATTTTTAAAGAAGCTACCAGCACTTGCAATCTTCTCTGGGTCCGGCAGTTTACTATTTCTCACAGCCTTTACCATTTTTGCTATATTTAGTGGAGAAAAATCCGTTTCGTGATGCTCATCGACATGAGCTTGGAGGGATCGATAAAATGGTGGTTGGAGTTGTCCTTTCTGTACACGAATCGTCGTCGCATATATAAAATATCGTCCGACATTTTCACCAGAATTAAAAATTGATTTGCGGTAACTCATCTTCATTTCATCTGCAGGGATCGTCACGAACTTGTCTAATTTTACATCATAAGCATCGACTGATACGATAACTTGTGTAACTTCCTGTCCGTAAGCCCCAATATTCTGTACGGGCGCCGCACCAGCCGTTCCAGGAATCCCCGCCATTGCTTCAATCCCTGAATACCCACGCTCAGAAACATAAGTAACAAGATCGTCCCACTGTTCTCCACCATAAGCTTTGAAATATGCAATCTCGTGAAAAGTATCTTTATCAATTTTTGCTTCCTCTTTTCCTAAAATAATATCTTCGAGTGAATCTTTAGCAACTTGTTCAATCCCCATGATTTTATCAAGGAGAATTGCTCCATTAAATCCTTGATCTTTCGCAAAAGTATTTGCGCCACCGCCAAGAATACAAACTGGAAGATTGTGCTCTACGGCAAATTTATAAGCTTTTGGAATATCTTCTTTTTCAGTTACTGAAATTACAAAACGAGCAGGACCACCAATTCGCATCGTGACAAGATCCCTTATTGGTACATTTTCTTCAATCTTTAACATTTTTCTCCTCTCATATGAGTATCAATACTTAATTTTAGCATATCTTTTCTCTAGTCTTTGATATTTAAATATGATAAAATGACCCAAGAAAGGTGAAAAATGTCAGTTAAGAAAAAGAAAATTGTGATTGCTAAATTAAATCGAAATAACAATCACAAACACAGCGAGAAACGCAAGCATAATAAATAGTAAAAAGTCGGTATGTATCCGAATTTTACAACATAAAACATTAAGATAAAAATAAAAGTTCCGAGATGGGACTTTTTTGTCTTTCCATTTTTTCCATCAATTATCCATGAAAGTAAGAAATAGACCTAAGCTCTCATTTTTTGTCTTTTCGCTATTTTCTTGCTTTTTAGATATTATATATTCTTTTTTGTTATGATCTATGTAATACTGGCTGTTCACCTGTTTTTATCTATCGTTTGTGGTTTAACTAAATAAAGAAAAAATGAAGAATATGTTTTCTCATACTTAATGTTTGGTATCTCAAAACCGTTAGAAATGAAATATAAATTTTTCTTTAGCCTTGTTGCTTCTTTCTGTATTTTTAAGTAGATTTTGTTAATATCTTTCGAATCACTGAATGTGTAAATAATAGTCGTTTCAGGAGGGAATTTAAAATCTAGGTAATTTTTACAGACAACTTTTGGTAATGGTCTAATTTTACGTAACCTAATTCGTGATAAAAATGAGAGAACAGGATGCAATTCAATTCCTAAGGTTTTCGCGCCAAATTCAGCCCCAACTTCTAGCACGATGCCGTCCCCTGAACCCATGTCGATCAATAAATCTTTTTTGCTTAGTGGATATAATTTTTTGAACATTTTTCGTAATTCATCTGCGAGACTTGGCACATAAGGCGCTCCAAAAAACACAGTGATACCCAAAAACATTACAATTCCCATAATAACTAAACAAAAAATTTGCATCAATTTAAATAAGTCATTCATGATCCTATTCTAACCTAAATTTCAAAAAACATAATAAGATGACAGATATTAAAAAACTGTGTTAAACTAAATACTAGTTGCACCCGTAGCTCAGTGGATTAGAGCATCTGTCTTCGGAACAGAGGGTCGTGGGTTCGAGTCCCTCCGGGTGTACCAAAAAATTCGAAAATCGTTTATTCTAGTTTTTAGATGATCTCGAAAGTTATCCTGCATATCAAAAGATTCGAAAAAACATTTATCGTCGTACTCTACACATTAGCTATTAATCATCGTGTTTTCTATGTTTTATCAATAATACGCCACAGGCAGATCTCCTTATTTAGGTTTACTTACTCTTAAATATGAATCTACCTATTTTTGTTGGCAAGAATTTTGCCAATATTTGTTGCGAAGGTGCTGAGCTATTATGCACTGTGGACAATATCTTGAAAAAATGGTAACATACTTAGGAGTCGGGCCGGTAGCTCAGCTGGTTAGAGCACGAGCCTCTTAAGCTTGGTGTCGTGGGTTCAAGTCCCACCCGGCTCACCAAATGAGATTTTTTCGTTAGAAACGCCTGCAAAGGCGGTTCTTTTTATCTGTAAAACACCAGGCAATAATTTTTATTAGCCTTTGTTTTAGTTTATTCATTTCTTTTTACTATTTTTTCATAGTATCGTCCAAATTTGATATGATAGTTACTTTTAAGAATTCTTTTATGTTTTCGTTAATCTGTATATTTTCTACGTAGTTGATAAACTTATTGTCCACTTCTTCAATATTATAGTCCATATGCAAGCCGCGACATTTTGGATAATGGTATTTTGGATAATACTTTGTGCGACTTTCTGGCGACGAGGCAGTCATTTTGTGTCCATTTCTATAAAACAGTATTCCACGTAGTGGATATTTTGGATTAACTTTTACGCATCTATTCCCGTGATTTTTATCTCCATTGATTATTAGGTAATCTTTAGTATTTCGCGCTAATCTATCAATTTTGTAAACTAAAAGAAGATCTATTTCGTCTTTATGTTTAATGTAATAATCAATCATTGATAGGAGTTGCATCCTATCTGCCGCCTTTGCGCTTTCTTATCATTCTATACGATTTAACTTGACCGCCTGCGATTTTTCATTTCTTCTACAACGTCCATATTCAAGTGTTCGGACGGAGTGCGTCCGGGGCGATTGCTTATATAGATTTCGGCTTCCATATATCTATTGTTAACGCTTATAGATATATACAACATTCAGAACCTATGCAACATTTCAGTAGGAGTTCTATACTCTAATCCTAAATGTATACGTTTATAGTTATAAAAGTCAATATAACTAAGGATTTTATCATCTAATTTCTTTAATGGCTCACTCTCTAAATAATAGTCTCCTGTACATTCTTCTTGTATTGTACGGTTAAACCTCTCAATATGTGCATTATCATTAGGTCTACCTAACCTAGTATGGCGAATCTGAATCCCTTTAGCCTCTAATTTCGTTTCAAAGTACCTTGCAAATTCTAAACCGTTATCGCTCTGTACCATCTTGAAATTAAAGCCAAAATATTGCTCTGCCTCTAGAATAGTATCTAAAGAATGAATGGGTTTTAACTCCTTATAAACCCTAGCATAAGCCATTCTAGTGTATAGATCTATCACCGTATAAATATAACGTTTCTGCTTGCTAATGGGGTTAAATAAATGAATTGTATCGATCTCCACTAAATCTCCTGGATTAAGTATTTTTGGTCTAAGAAGACCCTTATATCGCCGATTACGATGATATTTTGGTTTGGCTATTCTGTGGTGGCGTTTCAATATTCTACG
>ERZ773065.1615-NODE-1615-length-11256-cov-7.056602_pt1 | contig 11256 bp, 8 predicted proteins | sample MGYA00580623_ERZ773065 | MGnify/ENA primary metagenome ERZ773065 (study PRJEB29015, sample SAMEA2738017) | human oral metagenome | biome: human oral; feature: human-associated habitat; material: dental | place: China | collected 2047 ...
TCTCATGACTAACACCCTACGAGTGCTAGAGTCACGAGTGTTCTTGCACTATTTAATAAAAGAAAATAATATAAGAAAACCATATACTATTACTTTTAATATATTAAAAAAAATTTTACTGAGGCTTTTAAAATTTAGCATTTCAACTCCTAATTTACTCTAATCTAAATTTCCCCTTTGAAATAAAATTATGTATGTATCTTGCAGTTCCTATTCTCTTGTTTAGCTCATTGTGAGTGATAGGAATTAGTATCTTATCTTTAGCAGCTGGAAAAGCAACATCCTTCATTTCTATATATCCATCATTATAGTCACCTAACCATTTACCAAAGAATCCCGAACTTTCTCTCCCTATTATAAGTCCAACTTCTATATCCTTGTCAAAACGTCTTCTATCTCTTCTTGTTTTAGAGTAGATTGCAAGTGGTTTAAAAATTAAGTCAATAAAAGGAAAAGTTCTTTTTAATCTTCTATGTAAAGTAGAATCGTTGATTGGTGAAGACAATAAGATTACCTTATCCACTATTCCACTCACTTCTTCCAATTTTAAAGTTTCTCTTATTAAAACTCCACCAAAACCAAAGCCTATTAATACAATTTCATTTTGTTTATTAATTTTTTTCTCTTTTAAAGATAAAAGATACTTTTTTAAGATATTTATTGACATGTCAATAGAAGGAAAAGTTAGTGGAAAATTCAAATTATCCACTGTGTAACCCATATTCATAAGGTTATTTTCTAACTCTTCCATATCTTTATAATTTCTAAAAAATCCATGTATTAGTGCTATTCTATAATTCATTTTAAACACCTTTTTTATTTTTATTTAATACATTATATCATAATTTTTATTTTACTTTTTTGGCTTTTTTTATTTCCTTATCATTTCTGTATAAAGTTTCTTTAATTACTTTACCTGTTTCATCATATTCTTTTCCTACACCTTCTCTTTTTCCATTTTTAATAGGAATAGATTCTTTAACTTTTCCATTTTCATAATAAGTTTTAGCCTCTCCATTAGCAGGTAATTCAGCAGCTAGATTACCATTATCATGGTATTCTCTAAGTAATATTGCTGTAGAGTTTTCAAAAACCATTTCTTGTACTAACTTATTATTAGTATAAGATCTTGCAGTTCCATTTTTTAAGCTATTATCTTTGTATTTTATCTCCATTTTCACAGAGCTGTTATCCTTATTATACATAACAGCAGTTTCTGTTAAGTTTTTAAATTCTTTAGTCATAACTAGTTTGTTATTTTGATATCCTTTTGAACTTTCAATTTCGATGTAAGATTTATATTTTGCTATTAATTCATCATTTTTTAAACTTAACATTTCCTTCTTTTCAGCTTCTGTTAGTTCTCTTTTTAATATAACTTCGTCTATAATTTTTATTTTTTCTTCTGCAGGACCCATGGTTCTTTCCATATAAATTTTAGGTTTACCATTATTTTTACTAATAGTAACATAAGTAGGATTTTCATAAGCTTCTTTTAGCATTTTCTTTACTTTTTCTTTTTCTTTACCTTCTTCAAAATTCAAAGGTAAACTTACCATAGTCATAAATTCATCTGGTAGTTTTTCTTCATCTAGTAATGTACCATTTTCTGAAAAAACTTCCATAGCTCCTTTTTTTAAATTTATAGCAGCAGAATATTTTGCTACACCTTTTTTATCTAAATTCTCTTCAACATAATTAATAAATTTTTTATATTTAGTGCTATTTTCGACTTTAGTCAAGCCTAATAAGAATTTTAAATTATTATCTAATTCAACTTTTTCTTCTCCTAAAGGTATTCTCACACCTACATTAGTATTATCGGCAAAACCTAGTAAACTAATAAAAACAAATGTTAAAACTATAAAAATCTTTTTCATGTTTCCTCCTTCTGGTACATAATTTTTTGTTTATTTTATCTTTTTTACTTTATTTCCATTTTTATACAAAGTTTCTTTAATAACTTTCCCTGCTTGATTATATTCTCTTAGAATACCATCAACATTACCATTTACAAAGGGGGTGATTGCTCTTATTTTTCCATTCTCATAGTAATCTTTTACTTCACCATGAATTAAAGCATCTTTCAGAGGTATTTCTCTTGCTAGTTTTCCATTGACATAATATTCTTTTTCTAAAACTATCTTTTTATTTTTATAAAATATTTCTTTAAGTAATCTATTATTTTTATATTCTTTGGCTACTGCATCTAAACGATTAGCATCAGTATATTCAAGCACTTTTTTTGATACTTCATTTTTTTTATATAGAACAGCTGTGTCAGTTAAGCCTCTAATTTCTTGAAAAAATTCTAACTTATCATTTATATAAGTTTTTGTAGTTTCACTTTCTAAATAAGTTCTATATTTTTTTAAAAATTTATCACTATTATTGTCTTTCAAATAAATCAAATCATTTTTTTCAGCATCTGTTAATTCTCTTTTTAGAACAACTGACATAATATTTTTTATTTTACCTCTATTTACCATATTTTCTTCTGTAAATAAGATTAAGTTTTCCTTGTATTTACTTATAGTCACATTAGTATATGGATCTTCATAGATATTTTTAATAGTTTTTTTAATTTCTTCTTTGTTTTCAGCAACTCTTATAGACCTATCCACAATATCTAAAAATTCCTTTGGAAGATTTTCTGTAAGTAAAATATCTCCCTTCTCAGAAAAAAATTCTACTACTTTTCTATCTATATTTATCTTATATGAATACTTAACTTCACCTTTTTTAGCTAAATTTTCATCAATATAATTTAAAAACTTTTTATATTTTGGATTATCTTTTTCTTCTATCTTAGTCAATCCCATCATAACTCTTATATTAAAATCTATATCTGCTGAATAAGAAAAAATAGAAATAAATAAAAATATTAAAATAATTAAAATTTTTCTCATCTGTATTGACTACTCCCCATAAATTTGCTCGATAAATCTATCATTTTTATACAATCTTTCTTCAGTTAAATTTCCATTTTGATCAAAATCTTTGTAATGTCCATTTTTTTTCCCATTTATATATGAAGAGCTATATTTTAACTTCCCATTTTCATAGTATCCCTTAAGCTCACCCTCTATTTCACCTTTATTGTAATGTATTTCAGTCATTAAAGTACCATTAGGATAGTATCTTTTAACCAAGACTGTAAAAGGAGTTTCAAAAAAAGTTTCGTGTTTTAATATACCATATTCATACCTTCTAAAAACACCTTTTAAACGACTATCATCAGCATACTCTATTTCTTGCTTAATGCTTTTATTATCTTTAAACATTCTTTCAAAAACCATCTTTAAATTTTTATCTTCTTTTATTATTTCTAATTTTTCATTATCGTATCCTTTTAAACTTTCACTTTCCATATATTTTTTATATCTATATAGTAAGTCCACTTCTTTTAAATTTAAAAGTTCTTTCTTTTCACTATCAGTCAATTCTCTTTTTAATATATTTTCTATTATGATAGTCGTTTGACCATATTTGTTTTCTGCAGTTTCTTTAACTGATAATATTACTTTTTCATTAAGTTTTTTTATATTAACATTTTCAGTTAAGTTGTCAAAAACATTATCATTTTCTTGCCATTTTCCATTAGCAATTAGTGAAAGGTTTCTCGCTAATTCTAAATTATTGCTCAAAAACTTAGTAATTTCCTTTGAAATTTTGCCTTTATAAAGTAAATCTCCATTTTCAGAGAATACTTCTATGAGTGATTTTTTTAGATTTATATTAGTTGTATAACTTACTTCACTTTTTGAAATTAAATTTTCATCAATATAGTTTACTAACTTTTGATATTTTGAATCATTCTCAGCTTTAGTTAATCCCATCATTAGTTTCATATTAAAATCTAGTTCAAAATTTTTCTCATCATATAGAGTTGTTTTTGTCTCCTTAGCTTGAGAGAAATTTGATAGTCCACAAAAAATAAACATCAAAACTATAAATATTTTTTTCATCATTTCCCCCTATTCTTGCATACCAACACCATAGCAAATTCCAAGACAACCTTTTTTTATATTGATATTAATTTCAGATTTACCTTGTAATTTTTCAAATAATTCTTTTTCTAATAAAAATTTTCTTTCTTCTCCATTCACATCTAAAGTGATATGATAGAACATTATACCCATTTTTTTACCTAAACTTTTCATATAGTTTTGTTGAGTATTCTCCATTTTAACAATTCTATAAGTTCCTTTGTTAGAAGTTGAAAAAAATCTATTTATACAAAATTTTATTCTGATATAGATGTATTTAGCAAAGAAGTCACCTATCCAAGTTCCAATACAAATAGAGATTAAAGCCATAGTCATTAAAGTTTTAGTATTTTTCATATCCATATAAGTACTTTCATTAAAATAAATTCTTAAAAATAATAGGGTTGAAAACAGTACCCAGAATATTGCCCTTGTTGATAGGAAAATTCTATTCTCAAACATCTGAACTCCCTTAGTTGAGAAATACATCATAATAGTTAAGATTATAAGTGGACTATAGTAGTAATTTTTATAAGTTAAATAAGAAAAAATTACTAAAAATATAAGTGAAAGTCCTCTCACTGTTTTTTCTGAAAAGCTAGTCATTTTTTGCTTCCTCCTGTTTTTCTTTTTCGGCTTTTTCTCTATCTCTTTGTTCTTTTTCTACTTTAGAGAAGATGCAACCACAATATTCTTGTCTATACATATTTAATTCCTTAGAAATTTGTACAGACCTTAAATATCTATTTTTCTTCTTAAAATCTGCAAATAAAAACGGTATATCGTATTCTTTAGAATACTTTTCACCTATCTCATTTATATAGTTTACATTTTTCATTGGACTTATACTTAAAACAGTACTAAAAAAATCATAGCCTTCTTCTTTAGCTTTTTTAGCAGTTTCTCCTATTCTTATATCATAACAAGAATAACATCTCTGTCCACCTTCTTTTTCATTTTCAAGACCTTTTATCTTTTCAAAAAAATCTTCCTTTGGATTATAGACTCCTTCTATAACGTTCATATCATAGTCTAATTTTTTTAACATTTCTTTTTGTTCATCCATTCTAGCTAAATATTCATAGTCAAAAGTTATATTTGGATTATAGAAATAAATATCTATTTGAAAAAATTCTTTTAGATATTCTAAAACTGACGAACTACAAGGACCACAGCAAGAGTGAATAAGTAATCTTTTTTTCTTTCCACTCTGAGTAACTTCCTTTAAAATTTCTTCCATTTTTAAATCATAATTTACTTTCATTTTTTCCTCTACAATTCTATTATCTTTTCTGCCATTTCTCTAAATGTATCATCATGAGTAACTATTATACTTTGATCTAAATTCTTTAAAATTTCTCCCATATACTCAGCAAGTAATTTTTTTCTTTCAGTGTCTAAGTTATTTGTAGGCTCATCTAATATCATAAACCTAGAGTTAGTGAAGTATTCTGTCATTGTTCCTCTTATTGCTATTGCAACAGAAACTTGTTCACCACCTGATAATTGCTCAAAGGCAATTTTTCTTTCTTGTCCCACCAAATACAGAACATATTTATCTTTTTCATCATTGCTCCATTCAATTCTTTCTGTTCTTCCTGTAATCTTATTGAAATTTAAACTAGCGATGTTACTGATACCACTAAGCATATATTTAGAAATGGCTCTACCCATTTTTCCTACTTCATTTCTAATTAAATTTGCTCTATTGGATTTATCTTCCAATTTCTTTAATTCATTAAGCAATTTTTTTTGTTTTTCTTCTTGTGAAGCTATTTTTTCTAATATTTTCTTATAGTTTTCAATCTTTTCTTGAGATGAACCTAATTTTTTACTAATCTCATTTAATTTTTCTTTAAGAATATCATATTTTTCTCTAAGTTTGTCTATTTTTATATTTTTGATTTTATCTTCTAAGCAAAAAACTTTCCCTTTTAATGAGTTTTTATTTAGTCTTAAAGAATAAAGCTCTTTTATACTTTTATTTACTTTTAGAAGTAAATTTTCTAAATCTTTTGCTAAGATACTATTTTCAATATATTCACTGTATGGAGTTTTTAAATCAGTAAGTTTATTCTCAAAAACTGTTATTTCAGATTCTATATTTTCAATATTTTTATCCGTATCTGTTTTTATTTTTTTTGAGTACTCATCAATTTCTTTTAAATTATTTTCTATTGAACCTTGATTTCTTAAAATCTTTTCTTTTTCAATCTCTAAACTTTCAATAAGATTTTTTAAATTTTCTCTTTTCTCATCTAAGTTTAAATTTTTAAGCTCAACTTCTAAGCCCTTCTTATGCTCTTTTAAGCTTGTACTATCTTGAAATTCTTGCTTTTCAATAAGCTGTTGAATACTTATATCCAAACTTTTAATATTTACTTCTATTTCCTTTAGATTGACTTCTTCAGTTTTTAAAGAAAGTTCTAAATTCTTTATAGTTTTATCAAGTTCAAAATATTGTTTTTTCTTATCTTCACATATAGATTTTTCAGCTAAAATTAGAGATTTTTCTTCTATAGTTTTTTTCAAAGTTTCTACAGCTTCAGTTTTTAAAGAAATTTTAGAAGAAAAATAATCATCTGCTTCCTTATCTTTAAGATTTTCACAATTTTCTTTTAGATAGGGACAAATCTTAGAAGAAAGCTCATTACTAGCATTCTTCAATGTATTAATTTCAATTTCAAAAGCAATTTTGTTTTTCTCTAAAGATTTTATCTCTTTTTCTAAGTCTTTAAAATTACTTAATTGTTTCTCGATATCTTGAATATTAATAGCCACAAATAAATCTTTTTTTGAAGATAAATCTTTCTCAAGAATATTGATTTCAGTTTTCTTTTCTAATTGCTTGTCTGAAATCTTTTTCTTTGTTTTTTCTAAATCCTCTAATTGAGTTAAAAGACTTGCATACTCTTTTAATTTAGAATTTAAACTTTCTTCTTTATCTTTTAGAGTAACTATCTCTTTTTCTAAAATATCTTTTTTTTCAGAATTTTTAAAAATACTTTCTTCTAAGTCAATAATATCATCTTTCAAATTTTTATTAGAAAGTTCCAATTTTTCTATGTTATTTTGATATTGAATATTTAATTTTTGTTCTTGCAATAAATTAGCATAAGTTTCCCTAAAATCTTTTAATTTATTTTCAACTTCTAAATATTCAAAATAAGCTTTTTCATTTTCTTCAACTATAGTTTTAGCTTTTTTAGCTTTTTTAGCTTCAGCAATATTTTCTTTTAAAAGAGTTGAATATTTCTTTATTTTATTTTCTTCATCTTCAATATTAGAAGTCAGATTTTTTAGATTTATTTCATCTGCTTCATAATCTTTTATTTCATTTGATAATTTTGTGCTTATTTCAGTAGTTTTAGAAAAATCCATATTTAGCTTTTCTTTTAAAGTTTCTTCATCTTTAAGAAGTTTAGAAATTTCTTCCTTATCCTCCATATTATCTTTTAAAGAATCTATATCTTTGCTTAAATAGTCAATTTGTTTTATATATTTATCTGTAGCTTCTTTTAAAAAGCTATCATACATTTCTTTATAGATTTGAGTATTAAAAATCTTATTAAATATTTCTTCTCTATCTTTAGGCTTTGCTTTAAAAATATTTATAAACTCATTTTGCTTAGCAATAACTATATTCTCATAAGTTTCTTCAAAACCCTTTTTTATTCCACAAAGTTCTTCTAAGTTTTCTTGGATATCTTCTTCACAATCTATTCCATTAAGGTCTTTTAAAGTTTGTCTTTTAGGTTTTGTTTTAAAAAATTCAGTTTTTAAAATATAGTCTCTACCATCATTAGCTGTAAATTCTATTTCAATCTTTCCAGATTTTTCACCAAATTTAATAAAGTTTTTTCCTGTTTCTTTACCAGATCTATCTTTTGTATTGAACATAACTGAACTGATAGCTTCAAGTATAGAGGTTTTTCCCTTCCCATTCTTTCCTAAAATAAGATTTACTCCCTTGGAAAAATCAACAGTTGTATTAGAATGAGAACGATAATTTTCAAGTTTTACTCTTTTAATTATCATCTTCATTCACCTCCAAAGTTTTGTCAAACAATTCTAAAAAACTATCTTTATCGCCATTTGAAAATAATTCTTTAAGCTCAGTAAAGTTTTCAGAAAATTTTTCAATGTTTGAGATATTCCAATCAGCTATCAGATTTTTTTCTAGCTCCTCTATGCTTAAATCAGAATTTCCTTCCTCACTGTTTCCAACAGATAAGATATTTTTAATAATTATATGAGTTTTTAAAGCTCCATTATTCTCAGCAATCTTTTCAAGAGTTTCAAGATTTATATATTCATAGTTCTTTATTCCCATAGAAACAACTAAGATTTCTTCGCCACTTAAGTTTAATTCTTTAACAAAGGCTTCAAATTCAGCTTCTATATTTGTTGAGTCGTTGTATATAAAGTTTTTTTGTACTCTTTTTCTATGGTTTAACTCTATAAATTCATGCTTTAAACTATCAGTATCAAATAGAATAAAGCCCTTTCTATCCGACCTTTCATTTTGTACATTAGAAAACTCCAAAGACCCTGGAACAAAAAAGAAAGGTTTTTCCTTTGGATAAGTTGAAAAAGAATGTATATGTCCACCTGCAACATATATAGCTTTATCTTTAAATAAATCCAGTATAGAAGTTGAAACTAATCCAGGAAGAGTATTTTCTCCAGCTGAAATTCCTGTGTGGACTATAACTATGTTCTTTTCATAAGAATTTAGCTTTACAGAAATTTTAGTTAAGGCTTCATCTATCATAAAACTAGGATAGCCAATAGGATAAAAATTTATATCTTCTATTTTTAAGTAATTTTCTTTTTCAAAATTTTTATTGAAATAGAAAACTTTTAAAAGAGACTGTTGATGTAAATATTCTAACCAAGAATCTTCTAAAGTCTTTGAATTATCATGGTTTCCTTCAATGGCTATCACTTCTTTTTTTACATTGGCTCTTAATTCTTTAAATAAATTTTCAGTTTTAGAAAGTATGTCAGGGCTTATTTCTTTCTTATCAAAAATATCCCCAGCAATTATGCAAACATCAGGATTTATTTCTTTTACCTTAGCAATAAAGTTTTCAAAAGCCAAAAAGAAATCTTCATATCTTTTTTTTACATATTCTCTATTTCCACTGACTTTTTTACCTAGATGTAAATCTGAACAATGCACTATTTTCATTCCAGCCCCCAACAATAATTTTTAAATTCACAAATTCCACAAATATTATGATTATAAGGAATTTTAGGGAATTTATTATCTAAAATATCCTGAGTTGTTTTATTGATATTTTTAAAATCTTCTTCTAAGTCCTCATCTGTAATAAATATTTCTTTTTTAGGCTCATCCTCTTCCAAATAGTATAGATAAGTTTTTATCTCCTTATCATATTTTTTTTGAAGAAGTAGCTTATATAATGATAATTGTTGCCTATAGCTAGAAGAATATTCAATCTCATTATATTTCCCAGTTTTAAAATCTATGATTTGTATTTCATTTTCATCCTCTAAGATTAAATCTATCTGCCCATATAAAATATAGTCATCTTCTATTCTAAATTCTGAGGCTTCAACTTTTTTAATATATTCAAAACTATCCTTTTCTTCTTCAATATATCTCTTTACTATAGATATTATTCTTTCATAATTATCATCTAAATCTATATTTTGAAATTTATAGATATTCTTTAATAAATTTTCTAGATATTCATTATCAAATAAAGGATTTTTTTTCTGTAAAAAAAGTTTATTTATATGCTCTATAGCCTTGTGAGTAATTATTCCTAGGTTAAATGTCTTTTTACTAAAAGTAGCATATTCTTTTTGTCTTACTAAAAAGTATCTCATAGGACAATGTCTATAAGGAGCTATATCAGTTGTATAGGACAAAACCTTTCTTTCGTCTTTTTTACTCACTTCATCTAAGTTAACTTCCTTGATATCAAATTGTAAGCTATTTACTCCACGAACTGAGTAGAAAAAAGGTTTGAAGTTTTCAGATACTCCCATTTCATAAGAGCTTAAAACTAATAAATTCTTTGCTCTAGTGAAAGCTACATAAAACTTTCTATAGAAATCAAATTTTTCTTTATCATTTTCAGAAATTTTAGAACTTGAATTGATAAGTCTATCTATACTTGTCTGTCTTGATATATCGTCATCTTCATACCTTTTGGGTTTAGAATTTAATGAAAATACTATAACTACAGGAAATTCTAGCCCTTTTGATTGATGTATAGTTAAAAATGGAATACACTCATTTGGATAATCTTCTTCGGAGAAAATCTCATCAACTCTTGAGTCTCTTAAAATATCAAGATAGCCTGTGAAAAAATATTTAACTACAGAAAAATCATCTTCAGCAGTTATTTTTCTATAATGTACATACTTTTGAAAATTCTTAAATATTTTACTAAGTATGGCTAAGTTATGATTAGCTCTTGCATCAACAGGATTTTCTTCTTTTAAAATATTTCTATAATAAGTAAAATTTAAAAGTTCATAGAAAATTTCATTTAAAGAGTCAAAATTTTCTTCTGAAATATTTTCAATTTTTTCTTTTATCCAAGTTAAAAATTCACTATCTTTTTTAATTTCGAGCCTTGCAAAATCTATACATTCAGTTAAATATACATCTATGCTATCTTCTGGGAAATATTTTTTGAAACAAGCCAAAATTATTCCTAAAGTTAATTTTATTTCATACATATCAAAAAAGACTTTAGTTCTAGGAGAATAAACTTCAATATTTTCTTTTTTTAAAGCAACTTCCAATTTCTTTGCAGAATTGTTTTTGAAATTTGAAAAAAGAACTGCAATTTGATTATAGTTTGTAATTTTATTGTTTTGTTTTAACTTTTTTATAAAAATTACAGTATTTTTAATGTTCTCATCCATAGTTTTTCCTGAGATATGAAAAACATTTTTTCCTAGTATATCTTTATCTCTCATAGATACTATATTCTTTTCAAATCTATTATCCTGCCAATCTATTGAAGTAATCCACTTGTTATTAAATTCAACTATATCAGCTACTGAACGATAGTTCTCTTCTAAAATTATAATTTTACATTCATCTTCAGCAAAATGTTTAGAGAAATTTAAAATATTTTCAGAACTTGCTCCTCTAAATCTATATATAGATTGGTCTTCATCTCCAACAACACAGATATTCTTTTTGGTTTTTGAAATAAGAAGCAGTATTTTCTCTTGAATTTTATTACTATCTTGATATTCATCTACCATTATGTATTCA
>ERZ773065.1617-NODE-1617-length-11250-cov-4.642340_pt1 | contig 11250 bp, 2 predicted proteins | sample MGYA00580623_ERZ773065 | MGnify/ENA primary metagenome ERZ773065 (study PRJEB29015, sample SAMEA2738017) | human oral metagenome | biome: human oral; feature: human-associated habitat; material: dental | place: China | collected 2047 ...
GAACCACAATCCGCTACTCTAACCAACTGAGCTATACTCACCATTTTTTGAGGTTGCAAAATTAATATATTTTTTTTAGTTTTACAAAAATTTTTTTTGAACGCAATACTGACCGTAAATTGTTGTTTTTCACTGTTGTTTGGTCTTGTTGTAAGTAGTGAAAAAAATGAGAAAATATAAATTCGGTGCTTTTTCATACATTTTTTTCGAAACTTTGCGAGCAATATGTCAGTTTGTATTCAGGTAACCGAATGGAGAAATATCAGTATACGTAATAGATGAAATCGAGAATAGAGATAGAGGCGGGAATCAATGGTTGTCTACTGATTAGCGATAATTTTATGTCTGACCTGACATCGCTTACAAAGCACGCCATAGGTTTTTTGGAACAGCAGTTGGCAAATCAGGATAAGAGTAGAGTGTTGATTGTTAGTGATATAGATGGCGACGAATTGGTTTCCGAAATGTTTTATCTGAATTTGCAGAAGTTCCTCGAGAGCGGTACAGTCGACGATGTCGTATTCTTGGGTAGCGAGCTTCGGGAGCGGGCACATTTGTTTCGGGTGTCCAACAAATATTTTTTCGATACTACCGACGAGTTTCTACGTTCCGATGTTGTGGGTTCATTTGCTAATCGTGCTATTTTACTAAAAATTGCTCCGGAATTTAGTCCCGAACTTGTGAAGATGTATCTGCAACTTTTGCCGCACGATACGACGTTAGAGATTAATTTTGATGCTATGTTTCATAATATCAGATATTTCCGTTCGAAGTTGCGTCCGCAGACAAAACTGATGTGTATGGTAAAGGCGTCGGCGTACGGTAGCGGCTCTATCGAGGTAGCTTTGGCGATGCAGCACTATGGTTGTGATTATCTGGGTGTTGCCTTTGTAAACGAAGGAGTGGAGTTGCGACAGAGTGGCGTGGAGATGCCTATAATGGTGCTTAATCCTATGGAGAGCGCTATTTATCAGTTGTTTAAATATAATCTTGAGCCTGAAATATGCAATTTCAGAATATTGCGACTGATAAGCGATTTTGCCAAAAAACTCGGAGTAAAAAACTATCCCGTGCATATAAAGACGGATACGGGAATGCACCGAGCAGGCTTCGAATACAAAGACATACAGCAGGTTATAGATTTTTTCAATTCTCAGGACGAACTTCGTATAGCTTCTGTATTTTCGCATTTGGCGTCTGCCGACGAAGATACGCCCGATATGCATCAATTTACCCTCGAACAGTTGAGCCTTTTTGGAGAGATAGCCCGCGAAATAGAGCACGGAGTAGGCTACAGTGTTATCAAACATATTCTCAATTCCGCAGGTATAGAGCGATATTCGGACTATCAGTTCGATATGGTTCGTCTCGGTATAGGGCTTTGGGGAGTGTCGGTGTATAATCCTGATAATCTTCGAAATGTGTGCTCGTTGTATACGAAAGTTATCCAGATAAAAGACGTGGAGGCGGGGCAAACCGTTGGGTACAATAGACGGGGTAGGGTTGAGCAAAAAAAGCGAATCGCCTTGTTGCCAATAGGATATGCCGACGGTATCAGCCGTAAACTCGGAAATGGTGTGGGCTATATGCTTATCGGGGGACAAAAGGCATATATAATAGGCAATATATGTATGGACCTGCTGATGCTCGACGTAAGCGATATAGATGTAAAAGAGGGTGGTAAAGTGGTTGTTTTTAGCAAAGAGCGGACTTTTGCAAAAATAGCCGAACAACTTGAGACTATACCGTATGAAGTATTAGCTTCCATATCGCCACGAGTACGCAGGGTATATTTTACGGAAAATACATAAATACAATTTATTTACATCGAATAAGATATTTCATCGAACTGTTTAATCGTTGAGATACGGACGGTGTAGATATATGCCGACGAATAGTTCCTCGCCTCTACGGGTGTAGGTATAAAAAGGCGACGAACACACAACGAAAGTAGTATGAGGTATGCAAAATACCCTTATGATTAAATGTTTAAACGCTAAATATATAATACGTTAATACAGTCGAGTATCTTCTCTATCAACGTCTTTTAGCGGCTCTATACCGAGACCTTTGTCTCGCTCAGTGAAGTACTCGTTACGCTCTTGTCCGTGCTTCAATATCAGGTAGTTTTCCAAATCCCTATACGTGATATTACCGCTGTCCATAGCCGCCTTTGCCGCTCTCTGTAACGGCACACTCCGCTCGGCTTGGTACTTCTCATATTCCGCCTCATTCTTACTCGCAAGGCTGAATACATTCATATACCAATTGTTGTAGTCCGCTATATTGTAGCCGTGCTTGTTAAGTGTTTCAATAAAGTGCTTCATTGGCAAATAACAATCGACAGCGTGCTCCGCTATCTTAGCCCGACGATTTTCCGTCTTTCTGTTTATCTCATCAAATATCTCCTTGTTTGGCATTTTCTTCGGGTCGCTCTGGTTCATCTGCTTGCGTAGTTTCACCCTCGCCTCGTATATCTCTGCCGCCTTTTTACCCATTATCTCGTCTTCTCTGTCGAGTTGGTCATTCGCCCGTATAGAGTACCGCACCATATCATTTGTGGTGTCGTCGACAACTTTTTTCTCATTTATTGGCGGGTTCTCAAAATTTTCTATTACCTTTGTAGCCGTAATAAGTTCTTGTTGTGTTTGGCTTGAAGCCTTAGGAGCTTCCATAGCAAACCAATCAAGAGTTTTTTCTGCACTTGCAGACAGATTAAGTTCTCCTTTATCTTGTGCCTCCGCAATTGGAGCGGAAATGCGTAGATAATCGAGAGCTTTTTCTTTGTTCACATAGAGCGTTTTACCCTTATTTATCCAGCCCACAACATTCTTGTTGTATTTGCCGTAAACAGAACTTACTATATTGAAATCTACATCGTTACCTTTGCCTACCGATAGGGTAGCCAATACATTATTATCTCCGACAGACAACTCTGTAAGTATGGCAAAACTGCCGTCTTCTGCTCCCTCGAATATCGCTATCGGGTCGTGTATAGCCTCAGGCAAATCCTTTACATCTTTAACGTCAAAACCGTGCTTCTTCGCCTTAGATTGTAGTTTATTGCCATAAAGCTTCAAAGGACTGTCCTTTATCCCAACTGCAAGCATTTCTGCCGACGGTTCTCCTAAATAAAATATAGTACTGTCGGCGTTCGACTCCGTCAAATGCTCCAACTGCTCGTTAAACCGCTCGTTAACAAAGTAATCTGCACCCTCCACCGAGTACCTTATATCCTCATCTTCCTCATTGAAAGTGCCGATGTTGTCCGTCGCACTCTTGATTTGATTTTTATCCACAAGCGATATAAAAATATCGCCTTCAATATCACCTACTAAACCGTAACCTCTACCACCTGTGTCGAGCAAATCTTTTATATATACCCCGTCATAATTCAGTTTTTTTGCGTGCTCTACAATATCGCGGGTATCCATATTACCTACCCCCTCTACTCCTTTTACCTTTTCCTTAGGAATATACGCCCACATACTACCGCCTGCGTCTATGTCCAATACGTTACGAGCATTGACAAACACACCATATATTCCTGCGTTTTTATCAATGACATTTTCTAAATCGGCGTTGTCCCTGAGCCAGTTTTCCACCTTTTCCCAAGAAAACTCCTCATCGGTAAGCCTATATGTATCTCCTGTGTAATCAGAGCTGAGTGTAAGCACTCCATCTTCGTCGTCATACTCGGCAGTAATACCTATATCCTCTGTTATATAAGGCAATATATCGTTGGCAACATCCCAGCCGTTCGTATGTGAAGATATATCTACATCAGCAAACAACATCGATAGCATTTCATCTTTCGAATAACCACCGGCAGTATCATCATCGTACAAACTTCGTACGTCGGCATTGACTCCTGCATATCCTTTGGCTATATCTACTCTATCAGTGAAAAAGATACTCGTTTTATCGTCCGAAAACTCCTTATCAAACACAGTGAAACCGAATTTATTAGTTCCGTGATATACCACCATCGGCTCACCGTTCTCATCTACCACTTTTGAGGAATTTGTTTGCAGGAGTGAAAATAATCTATTATCTTTGTACTCCGAAAAGGCATTAGCATTTTTAGCTACGGAGGTTGTTGTTCCGTTAAGGCTATCTATGATAGTGCCTTTCTCTATTTGGGTTAATTCGTGGTCGTAATATGTTTTACCATTCTTCTCTCCGACAACGATACGTGCAGTATAAGGCACTCCGTCTACATTCAATCCAACTACATAATATTTGTATTTGTCGTATTTGTTGTTGCTTTTATAATTGTCCGTCTCCTCTATAAATATAGCATTCTCTATCATCTGAGGGATAACCGCAAATGATTTTAAATGAATGTCCTCACGCTCCCCGTGTGAGGTAATTTCATTAGCCGACACTCGTGATAAATTCACTTTCTCGCCAGTATCTTTTATTGTATATGTGCCTCGCAAGTTGTCCAATATCCACTTGTGCCCCGATTTTACATTCAGTTCGTACTTACCCTTGTACTCCTCGCCTGTTATCTCTATCGGTTTCGTCTTCTTCAACTTCTCTATACGTGCCGTCTTCTCCCAGTCGCCAAACCACTTTTTAAACGCCTTTGTCCGTACCTGCAACCACTGCCGCTCAGTAAGGTTCGTATCTTTACCGTTCGGAGCTTTCATAAATGTGCCGTCCGCTATCGACTTCGCCTTTATGTCGGCGGTCTCGTCGGCGATATTGTAGCGGGTAGCTCCCCCTCTGTTGCCATTCACTCGCTCCGTGAGGTTCTCCCCACTCAATAGCTCACTCGTAGCCATATCAGTGAAGTCTTGCAGTGTAAGGTTGCTTATCTGTTCCGATGTAAGATTATCTATTCCGAACACTCCGCCTATCTTCTCCCATACCTCTGCTATCCAGTCAAGTATTTTCTCGAGTAAAGTCTTGTCGAGTTCCTGCTCACCTCTGTCGCCGATAGCCCTTGCCATTGCCTCGTCTATCTGTCCGTCGAGGTCTAAGTGTTGATAATTCGGGTCCGCTTGTACCTTTCTCAAATAGTCGCTTTCGAGAAACAACTCTTTACCCTTCGCCCACAATTCAGGAAAAAGCCCCTTCACCTGACTTACCCACAAGTGCCCAAACTCGTGTATAGGCGTGTTCAGACTTACCTCATCAGGATTGAGGTATATGGTGTTGCCCTTTACAAAACCAAGTACCGTGCCGTTCGGACGCATATACCTTATATCCTCGTTTTCCCCGTCGAACGTGCCTATGTTGTCCGTCGCACTCTTGATTTGAGCGGGAAAACTGGTTATAAAAACATCTGTGTGAAAAAACGTTTCCTCATCAACTGAATCTGTGATATTTTTTATAATCACGCCATCATAGCCTTTTTCGATAGCAAAACTCCAAAAATCATTTGTCGTAATGTTTTCGTTATCATAGTAACTTTCATACTCGTATGGCGTTATATCGTCTAAATCAACATCGTTATCGTTATAAGAGGCTTCTTCGTATGCCATATCCAATGCATATGTTTCTGCGTCTTGTTCATACATTATATCATCCATTACAATATCGCCATCGTGGTCAATGATACGATAGCGTTTATAATCTTCGAGTTCCGGTCGTAAATCGCTCCAATTATTATATGCTGCATTTTCAATCAGCGGGTTCGTTAGTTTTAAGAACGATTGGTAGACTACACCGTTTTCCCCTGCATAACCTTTCGCAACTTCAATATCACGAGCAAAAAACATTCCTCCATCATAAAACGTAGTTATGTTATTAACCCCACTTCCGTGATATACCACCATCGGCTCTCCGTTTTCGTCTACTACTTTTGAAGAATTTTCTCGTGCTTCTCTTGCAGTTTCGAAAAAATGTTGTAACTTTGCATCTACAAAGCGGTTGCGGTTGTCGTTGTCAATGGAATAATCTTTGGCGGTTACGGACGAACCGCTTTCGTCGTATATGGCAATATCCGATACAGCCATATTATGAAAATTACTTTTCCCTTGCTTCTCGTTTTGCTTCCAAGAGGGCGTTAATTCCTGTGTGGTAATCCTAACATAGTAGTCCTCATCGTTTACACGTACCTTGCCTAAATAGTTATGGCTGCCTACAATGTTTGTCGATTTCAAAGGCTCTCGCTCTTCCTCAAAATAGATTGGAATAGCACTCTCAAATAAGTCATTGAGTTGTGGAATTATATCAAGTATTAACGCCGAATTTTTGTGTCGTGCGATTTTGCCGAAAGCATTATTTACAAACTCTATACGCCTATTATCGTATCTATTTGTTTTGCTTGTACCTATCTTTTTGTATTCTTCCTCTGCCCGCTCTCTCGATAACCCTTTATTGTCTACTCCTATTGGTTGTAAGTTTTCTATCAACTCCAACTTATAAGCATTCTCCCAGTCACCGAACCACTTTTTAAACGCCTTCGTCCGTACCTGCAACCACTGCCGCTCGGTAAGGTTAGTATCTTTGCCGTTAGGGGCTTTCATAAACGTGCCGTCCGATATAGCCTTAGCCTTTATGTCTGAGGTCTCGTCGGCAATTGCTCGCACATCGGCTTCAGTAGCCTGCTTGCCTATCATAAAGCGGCTACCCTCTTTATCTCCTATCTCTGCCAAAGCATTATAAAAGTCCTCCCCCGTCTTTACGTCGGCAAAGCCTGTTTTTTTTAGCAACGTTACAAGCTCTTCGAGTTTTTTGTTCTCTTGCTGGGCTTCATCTCGCTCTGCCTTAACCCGTATGTTTTTTTCTATTTCTTCATTGACATTGTCTCCGTATTTATCATTTATTTCTCGGGTAGCGCTTTTCATTTTCTCCACAATGTCTCTTTCTGCAAGGAAATGTTTTTGTCGCAAACTAAACTGTCTCTCTGCAAGTTCTGTCGCTTTTTTTACCTCAGGCAGACCTCTCCATTTTAAAGAAACCACTCTTTCAATACCATTTAGCTTATTTTCGATTAGACGACTTTCTGTCCGTAATTCTGTACGCTCTGTTTCTATTTTCTCAATTTCAGATTTTAGCTTTTCAATAGTATCTTGTTTAGACGAACGAGATAATACACTTTCTTTTTTAAGTATAAATGTTCGTAAATATCTTAATTTCTTATTTACATCTCTTTGTCTGTTCTCCAATTGCTTTCTTTGTTCGGCAATATCAGGAAATTTATCCGAGAATATACTTGTTTGACTCAAGGCTCTGTTTGTTCCAAATTTCATTATGAGGCGAACATCTTCTCCCGCATTATTTATATCTCTTTCTAACTCATCTTCAGAGTCTTTAATCTCTTTGAAATATTCTTCTCTTACCTTCTTGCTTATAATATGTTTTTTCTTCTCAAGTTCGGCATTCTTTTTAGAGGCAAATTTTATGTTTTCATCTTTCCAACTCTCTGTTATACCGTCCCAAATAGGCGTAAAGTCTGACACATATTCAGGTGTTACATATTGATGAAAACTTATCTGTCGCCCTTGTTTGTCTCGGAAGTAAACAATATGGAATCTCTCTACTCCATTATAATCAAAGCCTACATACTCGTCTCTATTATATAGTTCTTGTGCTATCTTGTTTACTGCCCTCTCTTTAAGGCTATATATCTCATCGTTTACCAACTTCTCGTCTACGTTTAAATAATAATAGCCTTTATTAGCCATATTATTCAGTTCGGCAACGCTACGGAGCAAGTCATATACTCCCTCTGTATCCATTCTTTTGAGTTTCAATAAACCTCCGTTTATCTTATCCACCAAAGGTTTTATCTCACTTATATCCGATAAAAACCGTGTCTCCTCGTTTTTTTCTCCCGAAAGCGTCGGATTATCGAAATCTTTTATTACCTTTGCAACATAATTCAAATCGAGATATTCCACGTCAGCGAGATTTCTTCGCTGTTGGTCTATTGAGATTTGGATTTTTTCTTTATTGACATATAGCAATTTACCCTGACTAATCCAATTCAACCATTCGGCATTATCCTTTGGATACAAACCACGTATACTTGATATTTCTGCACTTCCTCGTTTCCGATTGAAATGTATTCCTACAACAAAGTTTTTGCCTTCGTGTTGTATTTCTACAATAACATTCTGCGATTTTTTTTTGTCGCCATAGGCAAATACTGCCATTGGGTCTTGCAATGCTTTCACAAGGCTTTTTATCTCTTTTAGTTCAAAAGGATGTTGGGCTGCAATAGATTTCTTTTCCAAGTGAGAAGCAGACAATTCAATAGGCACATTAGGAAATCCCGCACTTCTCAGTATATCGTTAGGCATACCCAGACTATACACGTGCCCCTTCGGTAGTGTGCCGTCTATCTGTTGTTGTAGCTCCTCGTTAAAGCGGTCGTTTATATCCTTTATAGAACGGAAACGGATATTACTATACTCTCCGAATGGTTTACGTTGTTTTGCTCCGTCATATAGCCAATCTCTGAATGTGTCTACATCTACATACGTAATATCCTTAAATCCTTTCCAGTCTTTTGAGTAGTTCGAAAGATACGCTTTTTTGGCTTCGTCTTCCGTATCGAACCCAAGCATAACTTTACTTTCGTCAAACTCTTTTGTCTTCGGGTTTACTTGGTCTACTACAAATATTCTTTTGCTATTGGGATTATCTCCGATAAATACATCTATATGGTCGCCATCTTTGCCCTCTGTATTTTTGAAATATCCATAGTGGTTTTTCATTTCGGTGCTCCACGCCTTGCCATTGTCGTCTACTCCTTTGCGTATAGCACCCTTAGGGTTTTCTATCGTTATATCAAAACCCTGTATTTTTACGTGTCCTTTTTTGTAATTACCGGCTTTCTTCTGTGCTTCGGTCGGCTCAACATCTATTTCTTTTACCGCTTCTGCAATATCTGCCTCAGTTCTTCCTCTATCGTCGGCTGTTTCTGTTCCTGCCTCAGATTGTTCTTGTTGCTCCTTTTCTTCTGCGTTATGTTCCTCACTGTCCGCTGCTGCTTCCTCTATGGTATGTCTCAACATAGCCTGTTCTTGTTGCTGCCACTCGTTAAGATAGTCGGCAAACACATCTCTGTCTTGCTGTAACGCTGCAAGCTCTTTGTACTCTGCTACACTCTTACCCGCCTTATTCGTCAGCTTCGCTATCTTCTCACTTAACGCTTTCGACTGCTCCGCTACATAGTCTCTTACCAAGTCTGCCCTCTGTCCAAACTCTATCTGTGCGTACATTATCTTCTGCTCCGCACTCATTTGGTTCTCGTCTACCTCGCCCTTCTTGTTTCTTGGCAAAGAATTATAAAATTCTCCTTGTTCGTTTAAGTTATTTATTGTACCTTTGTACTGTAAATCCGAATTAGCTTTTTGTGTAGGAACAATGTCCGACTGCCCCTCGTGGGTTTCGGTTAAGTACACATCAGAACCGATAGAAGTTAGTTCGGGTTTATTGTATATAACAATACCATTGGCTAACTCTTTTCTTATTGCCGACTTGTCTACAATATGGCTACTGATTGATACCTCAAGCCCTCCTTTCTGGACCGTTACATTTTCGAAATGTACGTGCTTTTGTCCGTTCTCGTCTTTAAATGTCTTTACAAACAAAAGTTTTGTGTTCCTTTCTGCATTATCGGCTACTGCTGTTTTCTCTATTATTACATCGGGGTTAATCAATGTGGGCTTTATCATTCCAAATTCTCTCGTCCTTTTCTTTAAGAATAGTTTCGCCAATTGATTGTCGCCCATTTTTACATCACCTATCGGGGTCGAGACGGTCCTGTTTTGTCCAAACTCCGCCACCCAATTATCAGGCGTAAGTTCGATGACGGGCATAGCCTCTGCGTTTTGCTCCATAGCCGACATTAGTAGGTCCGCTTCTTCTTCGCTCAGGACAGTGTTTTGTATATTCGAATAACCGCCGTTTTCGTCAAATTCTGTACTATCTTTTTTCTCTGTAACTTCCTGATATTCATTCGGCGTTACACTTTCCGCGGGGGCACTCTGCTCTACATTTGTTTGACTGTTATTTATTGCTTGCTGTATGTTGTTCTGCTCTTGCGGATATAGCTCATTGTCTACATATTCCTCAATAGGCACATCACTCAACACTTTGCCAAACTCAGTACGGCGTGTTTTCAGATAAATAGGCTTCGGCGTGCCGCCGTCTACCTCATTGCCGTCCTTATCATATACTTTGTAATATATTGTGTCATCGCTTCTATCGTAGTCTATATTGCCGTCTTCATCATATACAACTTTTCCCTTAACAACGTACGCAATATTATCAGTACCCGCCACATTACTCAACTGTGTTATGTTGCCTGTGTCTACATTCATTACAGGACGGTATTGTTCGTATATCGCTTGTCGCTTGCTTTCTATTTCGTTATCGACATTCTGTTGTTCGGGGTATAAGTCAGCGGCACTATCAATAACCTGTACGCTTTCACCGTCCGCTCCAAGTAACAACACATTGCCACGTCTTAATGGTATACTTTCTTCTCCGACCTGATAATCGCCGTCTTCATCAGCAACATCACCTACTATCCATTGAGCATTGTCATATTCTACCTATCTTGTCCCATACCTCCGCTATCCGCACCTACGGAAGTCGATTAGAGCGATGTCTTTATCGTCTCGAAGCTGAGCGAAAGCCCGTCGATTAATAAAATGCGGTCTATAAGTGTGGGCTTGCCGAGTATAACCTTGATAGTCTCCAGAGCCTCGATAGTGCCCACTACTCCGGCGAATGCTCCCAATACACCGCTCGGCTGAGAAAAGTTTGCTACCTCGTCGGCATCGAACAGGAATAGGTCTTCGTACGACGTGCTGCCCTTGTAGTTGAAAACGGCAACTCGTCCCTCAAACTCGCATAGGCTTCCGTGTACGAACGGTATACCGAGTATTTTTGTGTGTCGGTCTATCACGTAGCGTGTCGCTAAGTTGTCTGTACAGTCGGCTATTACGTTGTAGCCGCAGAAAAAGTTTAATGCGTTGTCGTCGGTAAGTCTACGGCGATATATCCATATCTTGCAGTCGGGGTTCATCCGCCTTACTACATCTGCCGCACAATTTGCTTTCGGCTTGCCCTCCTGTGAAGGATAGTATAGAATCTGTCGGTTAAGGTTGCTCGCCGATACCGTATCGTCGTCGACGATACCGATAGTGCCCACTCCTGCTGCGGCGAGGTACTCTATCAGCGGCGACCCGAGCCCGCCTGCTCCCACTACCAAGACCCTTGCTTGTCGTAGCCGCCGCTGTCCATCGATGCCTATGGCTTCGAGCGATGTCTGGCGGAGGT
>ERZ773065.1618-NODE-1618-length-11249-cov-5.689923_pt1 | contig 11249 bp, 7 predicted proteins | sample MGYA00580623_ERZ773065 | MGnify/ENA primary metagenome ERZ773065 (study PRJEB29015, sample SAMEA2738017) | human oral metagenome | biome: human oral; feature: human-associated habitat; material: dental | place: China | collected 2047 ...
GCCTCGCGGCGCAGCGAGTCCAGGGTGTGCTGGACGACGCCGGGCATGGCGCCGATCGGGACCGGCTCGTCGATGCCCTCGCGCACGAAGGCCGGCAGGATGAGCTGGGCTGGGCTCATCCTCGTCTGGGCGACCAGCCCCCGCAGGGCGGGCGTTCGCCGCAGACGGCGGGGCCGCACGACGGGCACCACCGGCCCCGGGACGCCCCTGCTCACGAGGACGTCGGCCGCCGGTGACGTGGCGGGGTCGGAGGGGTTGGGCAGGGCGCCGGCGCGCAACTCGGCTTCGGGGCCGGTCTCGGGGCCGCCTGCGGTGTCGTCCGCGGGGCCGGCTGGTGGACCGGAAGCGGGACCGGTTGCGGCGCGGGCGGCTGAGCCGGCTGCGGTGTGAGCGGTGGGGCCGGCCGCCCGCTCGGTCGGGCGGGTCGAGGAAACGGTCATGGGGCGTGCCTTCTCATGCGGGGGCTGGTGTCGCGAGGGTGATCTGGTTGCGCTACCGGTGGCGGGCGCGCAAGGGGCCGGTGGGCGGTTCGTGCGTCCGAGGCGGGTCGCTCTCGTGCGGGGCCGGTTGCGGCGCGGGCGGCGGGTGACGCTCGGGGGAGTTCAGGGGAACAGTGCGGCGATGGCGGCGGCGCGGACGCCGGGCGGGGTGGGAGAGGCGGCGACGGCGTCCACGACGAAACCGGCCTCGCCGGCGGACGCGGCTGTCGGGCGCCCGAGCGCCACCACTCGTGTGGAGACCGGCGGCGGTCCGACCAGCTCGGCCAGCGCTCGGCTGGAGGAGCCGGCCGTGAGCACGACGGCGTCGAAGACCCCGTCCGACCAGCGCTGGGCGAAGCCGTCGGGCAGCTCCGCGGGACTCAGCGATTCCATCGTGTAGACCGGCACCGCATCCACCTCCCAGCCGACCGCGGTCAGCCCGTCGACCAGGGTGGTGCTGCGCAGCGCGGAGCCCGGCAGCAGGATCCGCCTCGCCGCTCCGGCGGCGCCCGGTGCCGGACCGTTCGACAGGGGAGCGAGTTCCAGGAGGGCGGCCGAGGAGCCCCCTGCCACGAGGTCGGCCCGGCGCCCGATGACCCGTGCGACGCGGCGAGCGGTGGCGGGGCCGACGACCGCCAGGCCCGTACCGGCCGGAAGCCCCGTCAGGTCGACGTAGTCGAGTGCGCGTGGCGAGGACACGATGAGCCAGGCGTAGGCGCCCGTCGCCAGCGCCGCCTCCGCGCGGGCGCGCGGCTCGGACGGCCCGGCGATGGCGCGGGTCGCCTCGATCGTGTCGACCTCGGCTCCCGCGGCGCGCAGCGCGGCGGCCAGCGCGTCCTCGTCCTTGACCCGCGGAAGCAGAATGCGGCGGCCGTCCAGCGGGCCGCCGCGTCCCGTGGGAAAGGCGGAGGCTACGCCGCTCGGGGCTCCGGCGGCCCGGGAGGAGCCCGTGGGGCTGGCGGCCTCGGACGAGGCAGGGACCGTGGGCTCGGAGGACGCGTTGGGGCCTGCGGGGCTGGCGGCCTCGGACGAGGCGGGGCTTGCGGGCACGGAGGACGAGTTGGGGCCCGTGGGCTCGGCAACTCGGGAGGGGCCCGTGGGCCCGGCAACTCGGGAGGGGCCCGTGGGCCCGGCAACCTCGGACGAGGCGGGGACCGCGGCTGGGCCGGTCACCGCAGGTCCCCCCTGGTCGGAGTGCCCGCCCGCAGATCCGCGACCGACGCGGCGCCCGCCGCGAGCAGGGCCTGCGCGACGCGTTCGCCCAGCGCCCCGGCCTCGTCCAGGTGCGCCATCGCCGACTCGCGCACCACGGTGCGCCCGTCGAGCGAGGCCACCACCGCCTCCAGACGCAGGGTGTCGCCGCCCGCCACGGCCGGCGCGGCCAGGACGCCCACCGGTGCGGCGCATCCCGCTCCGAGTCGGGCCAGCACCGCGCGCTCGGCAGTGACGGCCGCGCGGGTGCCGGGGCTGTCGATGTGGGTCAGGACCTGCGCCAGCTCGGGGTCCTCCCGCTCCAGGTCCTCACGGGTCTCCACGGCGAGTGCGCCCTGGCCCGCGGCCGGCACCATGACGGAGGGCCCCGTTCCCGTGCCGGCCGGCAGGATCTCGCTGACATGACCGCCCAGCTCGAGGCGCCGCAGACCCGCCAGTGCGAGGACGACGCCGTCGAGGTCCGGCTCGCGCGCCGCCCCCATCGGACCGTCCTCCCGCACTCCCCTCCCGAGGACCCGCGACAAGCGCGTGGGCACGTTGCCGCGCATCGGCACGATCCGCAGGTCCGGGCGGGCGGCCAGCAGCTGGGCGGCGCGCCGCGGCGACCCCGTCCCGATGCGCGCCCCGGGCGCCAGCTCGGACAGGCGCCTCCCGTCCGCACCGCCCACTGTGCACAGGGCGTCGCGCGGATCCTCGCGCAGCGGCGCAGCGGCGATGCGCAGCCCTGGCGCGGGCGCCGTGGGCAGGTCCTTGAAGGAGTGGACCGCCAGGTCGCAGTCGCCGTCGAGCAGCGCCTCGCGCAGTGCCGTCGCGAATGCCCCGATGCCTCCGAGCCGCGTCAGCGCACTCGGGTCCACGTCGCCCTGGGTGCGGATCTCGACGATCTTGACGGCGAGATCGAGGCCGAGCTCCGCTGCTCGCTGCGCGATCATGTGGGCGACGAGCCCTGACTGGGTGATGGCGAGCGCCGAGCCGCGCGTGCCGAGCCTGACGGTCCTGGCCGCGGGTTCTGTCACAGGTGTCTCCTTCCAACGAGAGGCGCCGGGGCGGCGGGGGTCATGAGGGCCGCGTGCAGGCTACCCGTGCCGCCGGCGGTCACGGCACCGGCCTGGCGACGGGCGTCCTCGACGACGGCGGCGACCCCCGTGCCGGCCACCCACGCCCCCGTGAGCGCAAGTCCCGGCAGCGACCGGACCCGGGAGCGCAGGCGCAGGACGCGCTCGCGGTGCTCGGAGGTGGCCGGCGGTAGTGCGTCGTCCCACCGCACCAGTGCCGAGTCGATGACGTCGGACGGGTCGATCCGCACGCCGGTCAGGGCCCGGACGTCGGCCAGCGCGAGATCCAGGTCCACCTCGGGACGCGATTCGCCGAGGCGCCCGTAGGAGAGGCGCAGCGCATGAGCGTCCGGGCCGTGCAGGGCGGCCAGTTCCGTCCCGATCCACGGCCATTTCACATTCAGGTGCGACAGGGCCTTGGCGCGCACCGGGCGATCCCCGCCGGCGTTCGCCACCAGCAGGCCCGAGCCCATCGGCGCGCCCGCCAGCTCCGGGGCGCGCACCGCCAGCATGAAGCGGGCGATCGGGGCGCCGATCGGCGCCGTCGGGTCCGTGCGGCACCGGCCCTCGCCAGAGCCTCCAGGGCCTCCGAGAACTCCGGGGCCGTCGCGGAGTCCTTCGCCCCCCTCCGCGCCATCCACGGCGCCGGCGAGCAGCCGCAGAGCGGCGGGCGCCGAGCATGCCAGCACGACTCGGGGCGCGCGCACGATGCGGACGGGACCGATGGGGACCGGCTCGTCCGAGGGGGTCGCGCCACGACCCGTGGGGGCGACGGCCACGTCCCAGGGGATCACGCCGCCGTCCTCCACGCCGACGGGTGCGCCGCCGGACTCGTCGGCGCGCAGACCGGTGGCGGGCTCGCCGACGGCGGGTCGCAGCCACTGCGCGCCCGTGCGCGTGAGCACATCGCCCCCCGCGGCCTCGACTGAGAAGCGCAGGGCGTCGGCCAGGCGCGTGAGCCCGCCCGCGGTCGTCGCGTCCGCCGTGCTCCGGCCCCGCCCGCGGGCGCGCCGCCGCTTCAGGACCTCGCCGACCGCGGCCTGCAGGGAGCCGAGCCGGGCGGTGGCCTCTCGCAGCCCCGGCAGGACCGCGTCCGTGGCGAGCACCGCCGGGTCCCTGGAGTAGATGCCCGAGACGATGGGGCTCACGAGGCGGTCGAGCGCGCCGTCGCCCATGCGCGTGCGTACGAAGGACGCCAGGTCCGTCGGGTCGCCGGGGCGAGTGCCGGCATCTCCCAGGCGAGAGTCTCGGGCGGCCCGCTCGGCGGCCGCTGCGCCGATGATGGCGACGACGTCGTCGGCGAGGGGACGGGCGGGGATCCCGAGGAGGGCGTCGCGGACGAAGCGGTGCAGTCTCCACCCGCGGGCGGGGTCGTCGTCGGGGACCGGCTCGCCCGGGCCCGGGGGCAGGAAGAGTCCGGCCCCGCCGCCCGCGGGGCCGACGATCTCCAGGCCGAGGGCGTCGACCATGCTCGTGACGGCGTCGCCCCGTACGGCGAAGCCCTCCGCCCCCAGGTCCACGCGCACCCCGGCGAGCACGCCCGCGGCGACGAGCCCGCCGGTGTAGCCGCGGGCCTCGACCACGAGCGGCCGCAGTCCCGCGCGGGTCAGCTCCCAGGCCGCCGTCAGTCCGGCGACGCCGCCTCCGACGACGAGCGCATCCCGGTGCTGGACGGATGTCCCGGCGGTCGGGCGGTCGGAGCGCCGGGACGGTGCCGAACCGATCTCGGCGCGGGTTGTGACCGATCGCGGCGATGCGCCGGGGGAGTCAGGGTGAGGCGTCATGATCGTCCTGTGCATGGAATGTGCAGAATGTGCAGAATGTGCAGAATGTGCGAGATGTGCGGAACGCGCATGGAACCCGGGCGCGGAACGGTCCCGAAGCGGTTGAGGACGTCGCGGGCGTCCTCAACCGGAGACTGTACCGGTGCCATTGCGAGGGCCGGGCACACAATGGGCGCCGGTGCTGACGACGCGCTGGGGACCCGCTGAGAATACGCTGTCGGAGGCGTGCCGATACGGGCATTGACGCTGCGTAGCCGGTTCGTTAGTTTTCAGGGGTGAGTTCCCTGACTCCTGATAATCCCGCCTACCATGACGACGAATCGCTTCCCGACGATGCGCCCAGGAGCGCGGTTTCCGCGTCCGCAGCGGTCTCTGCCCCTCCACCGTCCCCGCCGTCCCCGGCGCCCCCGGTGCTGTCGGCTCCCCTGGCCCCTCGCACGGGCGGAAGACCGTCGCGCAGGCGTGTGCTGGGGTGCCTGCTGGGCGGTGCGGCTGTCGCGGCGGGGGGCGCCTGCTGGATGTACGGCCCCACGGGGTACTTCGCCGAGGACGCGGTCAAGCTGCGGGCGCTGAAGGCCGACCCGATGGCCTCGACGGTGCTCCTGGGTCTGCAGGCCTTCGGGATCGAGGAGTCCGAGCCGAGCGGCTGGTTCTCGACCGAGTGCACCTCGTCGATGTGCCTGGTCCGCTGCTTCCGCGACGAGGGGTCCACCTCGAAGGACCTCATGAGTCGCCTGGCGGCCTACGCCCAGGAGCAGGGGTGGACCCCGATCCGGACCTTCTGCCCTCATTGTGGACCGGTAGCAGGCCCGGTCCCCTGAAGGGCAGCAGGATTCGTCTCTCGATCACTCGGTACCCGGAGGCCCCGTCGTCGGATCCGCTCTACACGCTCGTCCTGGTCGAGCTCCTCTATTAGCGGCAGCGGCGAGGGCGGGGTCGGTCGCCGACGTCGTCCCTCTTCTGCCTCCCATAGCCTCCCATTCGTCTCCTCCGCTCCTGTTGGTCCTCTCGTCCTCGCTGCTCCTCGTTCGCTCCTGCCGCTCCCGCCGCCCCTGAAAGGTCCCTGATGAACATCATGAAACGCGCGCGTCCCCTCCCGGTGCTCCCCCTCGTCCTGTCGGCTCCCGCTCTCCTGAGCCTCCTGGGCCTTCTGAGCCTGAGCATTCTGAGTCCGCCCCCGCTCCAGGCGCCGGCGCAGGCGGTGGATGCCGGGCAGCAGGACGTGACGCTGAACGTCGCCCTGCTCGGGGACTCCTACTCGGCCGGCAGCGGCGCCGGGGACTACGAGGCCGAGGACCCGGACGATCCGGGCGGCAAGGCGTACCGCAGTCGCAATAGCTGGGCGCATCATTACGTGGACTGGCTCAACGAGCGGGGCGCGCACGCGACTCTGACGAATCTCGCTCACAGCAGCAGCACGACCGGCGACGTCATCAATGAGCAGATCGGCGAGATGCCGTCCGACACCGACCTGGTGATGCTCACGATCGGCGGCAACGACGTGCACTTCCCGGACATCGTGAAGCGGTGCTTCATGGTCGGCCTCCGCAGCGCATCGGGCTGCCGGGAGACCGTCCAGACGGCCGACAGCCGTCTGGAGAGCGAGGCCGTCGAGGGCGGCGTGGCCGTGCCGAGCGTGAGGTCGCAGACCCGGAGCATCCTGGAGAAGCTCGACGCCAAGCTGGCCGACGGCGCGCAGGTGGTGCTGGTCGGCTACCCGTATCTGTCCATGGGCAGCAAGGAGTACGTGCTCGCCGGCGCGGGCGGGGCGAGCTACGGCGCCGGAACGGGGGTGCGAAGCCTGAGCGAGAGGGCCAGGGAGTCCCAGTCCGCCCTCGTGGACGAGTGGAACACCGCGCACTCGAGCACCCTGAAGGTGACCTACATCGATTCCACGATGACCGCCTTCTCCGGTCATGAGCCCGATCCGTTGGCCGCCGGACGGAACGAGTACCGATGGATCAACGAGTTCCTGGAGACCGAGGGGTCTCTGGACGAGGACGGGAGGACCGCGTCGCATGCCAGCTTCGACTCCAGCATGTTCTACCGCCCCAATAAGATCGGTCACGAGCGGATCGCCGAGCTGATCGAGGACAAGGTGGGCGTGCCCGGCAACGCCAGGCCCGTCGCGCCCGCCAGTGCGGGTCTCGATGTGGTCTTCGCGGTGAGCGGCGCGGGCTCGATGGGAGACGACGTGGCCGCCATGCGCACCAATATGCGCTCTATCGCCGAGAGGGCCGCGGCGTCCTCATCCTCCTGCCGCTTCGCCCTGGTGTCCTACGCGGGCCGTTCCCAGGACGATCCGAACGGCCGGCCGGCGCGCATCGACGTGGACTTCACCTCCGACGCGACCGCCATCGAGAACGGACTGGACGCCCTGGCCCTCGAAAACGACGGCGCATCCGGGGCGCCCGGTGATTCCGGCACGCCGGGCGCTGGGAGCACGCCGGGCGATTCCGCCTCCCGGGGCGCTGCGAGCACGTCGGACGCATCCGGCGCCGCGAGCGCCCCCGTCTACTCGGGCATCATGGAGGCCGTGGGGCTGGACTGGCGGTCCGGGGTGAGGAAGGAGGTGGTCGTCATCGGGGACCGCCCGGCCGCCGACCCCGAGCCCGGCACCGGTGACACCGCGGCCTCGGTGGCCCATGCCGCCTACGCGGCCGATCCGGTCCGCATCCACGCCATCGACACCTCCGGCGCCGCGGGCCCGGGAGCCTCCGATTTCTCCGAGTCCTTCAGAACCTTGGCGTCCGCCGGCGGCAGCGGCGTGGTGGACGCGGCGGACGTGGTGGACTCCGCCTCCCCCGATGGGCTGCCCGAGCTGATCGGCGATGCCCTGACGGCCGAGCAGTCCAAGCCCTTCGCCTGGATCCAGGGGGACTACGTCATCCGGGCCGGTGACCCGCTGACCATCGACGCGGCGGCGTCCTACGCCACGAGCGGCCGGATCGTCTCCTACGAGTGGGACTTCGACGGCGACGGCGCTTTCGACCAGACCACCACCGCGCCCAAGGTCGAGCACGTCTTCGCCGACGAGCTCGACGGCGTCGTCGGGGTGCGCGCGACTCAGTCGGATGGGCGGAGCTCGACGGCCACCGCCTCGATCATGGTGACCGATGACGGCGACCAGACCCCGAGGGAGTCGGACAACTGCCCTGACGTCTACAACTGGGGGCAGACCGACTACGACTCCGATGGCATCGGGGACGAGTGCGACCCCGACCCCGGCCTCCCCACCCAGGATGAGGCCGGCGTCGGTGAGGTCGCCGGCGGTGCGCAGCCGCCCGCGCCCACGGCCGATCCCGCTGCTCCCATTAGCGCCGCGCCCGCGGCCGGTTCGGCGGGCGCCGTGCCCGATCCGGCCGATGCCGCATCCGACGGGGCCTCCGGCGTGCTGGGCGAGTCCGGGGGTCGCGGGACCCCGGCCATCGTCCCGCCCACCGCCACCCCGAGCACCGCGGGGGGACCCGCCGCGCTCGCCCGCACGGGTCTCGGAGCCTCCGCCGCGGTCCCGATCGCCGCGGCCCTGGCGGTCGTCGTCAGCGCCGCCGTCGCGCTGCATGTCCGTCGTCGTAGCCGAGTCGAATAGCCGTACCGCTCGCTACGCCGAGATCGGTCGAGTTCCGCATCGAGATCGGTTCAGTTCCGGCTCGAGATCGGTCGAGTTCCGGCTCGAGATCGGTCGAGTTCCGCATCGAGATCGGTCCGACGGCGCCGCGTCCGGCTACAGGAATCACGAGTCGGGCATTCCGGGATGAGTCGGACGACGCCGTCGTCGGCCTCGCGCCGAAATGCCCGATTCGTCGCGGCCGGAGCGCGCCGCCCCGTCCTAGCCGGAGCGCGCCGCCCCGTCCCAGCCGGCGAGCGCGACGCGCTCCCACTCCTCCGAGCCGTGCACGCGGGCCACCGTGCGGGTGAGCACATCCGGATCCGTGCTCGGCGGCACGCCGTGGCCGAGGTTGACGACGTGGCCGTCGGCGGCGCGCCCCGCCTCCAGGCAGGCGTCGATGGCGGGCGCCAGGATCTCCCAGGGGGCGGCCAGGAGGGCCGGGTCGAGGTTGCCCTGGACGACGACCGGTCCTCGGCGCCGGTGCGGGTGCCGTTCGGCGAACCGCCCCCCGTCGGCGGCGCGCAGCTCGTCGATGGCCCAGGCCAGGTCCGTGCGGTCGTCGATCCCGACGGCGCACCCGCCGTCGGCCCCCGCGCCCCGCATGTCCGTCAGGACGCGAGCCGTGCCCGTGCCGAAGTGGAGCAGCGGGACACTCCCGCCGGTGGTGGGCGAGACGGCCTCACGAGCGATTCCCAGCGCCAGCGCGGAGTAGGGAGCCGCCCGCTCGCGGTAATCCGCGGGCGATAGGGCCCCTGCCCAGGAGTCGAAGAGCTGGGCGGCGCTGGCCCCGGCTCGGATCTGGGCGGCGATGAAGGCTCCGGTCACCCGGGCGCACCAGGTCATGAGCCTCTCCCAGGCGGCGGGGTCGGCGTGCATGAGGGTGCGCGCCGCCAGATGGTCCCGGCTCGGGCGACCCTCGACGAGGTAGGCGGCCAGAGTGAAGGGAGCCCCGCAGAAGCCGATGAGAGGAGTCCACGCGGCCCGTCCGCGCGACTCGGCGAGCCCGGCGCGGGCGCGCTCGTCGAGCGCCTCGCGGTCGCCCGGTGCGCCGGGGGCGCCGAGCTCGGCGACGGCGATGCGCACGCCGTCCTCGACGGCGAGCGCGCCCGCGCGTCCGGCGGCGTCGGCGCCGTAGCGGTGGGCGGTCAGCCGGGCGACGTCGTCGGGAGTGCGCACCGGGTCGTCGATGACGGGGCCCACCCCCGGCTCGATCCGCACCGCCAGGCCGGCCAGGCGCAACGGCACCATGATGTCGGAGAAGAAGACGGCGGCGTCCACCCCATGGCGGCGCACGGGCTGGAGCGTGATCTCGGCCGCGAGCTCGGGGGTGAGGCAGGCGTCGAGCATGTCGAGCCCGGTGCGCTCGCGCAGGGCCCGGTACTCCGGCAGGCTCCGCCCCGCCTGGCGCATGAACCACACGGGCGTGCGCGCGGGACGCCCGCCCCCGAGCGCTTCGAGCAGGGCGGGCATCGCGTCGGCGGCGAGCCCGCCCCCGCTCGAATTTGGTGAGGAATCCATCATGAAATCATCCTGAATACGTTCGAGGCGACACCCCGTATTGTCGTTGAATGCTAGTCGATGCTATTTCGGCGACGCATCCTCGGCGATCCCGCCGGGGCGCGGGATGCCAGTAAGGGCAACGGGAACAATGATGGGACACGTTGTCGCGAAATAATTCTGACACCCTGTCCCGATGCTCCGGCCCCTATCGCGGGTGTCAAGTGGAGTCCCGCCGCCGACGGGTGCTTGACTGGCGCTCACTGTGACTATTCATCTTCTCTCCGCCGATCATCGCGCTCAGGGCCTGGCGGCAGTCTCCCGCCTGGGAGGCGTCTCCGCCCGCCTCGGGCCCGACCTGCTCCGCGCCGTCCGGGGCCTCGACGGCGCCCTCGTCCTGGGCACCTGCAACCGTCTGGCGATCCTCCTGGACGCCCCCGACGATCTGCCGGCCGAGACCCTGCGCGACGACGTGACCGCCTTCCTCGCCGAGCGCTCGGGATCCGATCGGCCCGTGCGCCTGAGCCTCTGGTCGGGCCGGGCCGCGCACTACGAGCTCTTCGCCACTGCGGCCGGCCTGGAGTCGATGGTCGTCGGCGAGCGCGAGATCGCCGGCCAGCTCCGCCGCGCCCTGATCCTCGCCACCGCCGAGGGCACCGTCACCGGCGCCCTGACTCGCGTCGTCGAGCACGCCTCGGCCGCCTCGCGGCACGTGGCCGCCAGGACCGCGCTGGCCGGCGCCGGGCGCAGCGTCGTCGCCGTCGGCCTGGAGATCGCCGCGCGGCACCTGCCGCCGCAGGGCGTGCGCGCGCTCATCGTCGGCACGGGCGCCTACGCCGGTGCCACCGTCACCGCTCTGCGCAACCGCGGGATTCACGATATCGAGGTCCACTCCCGCTCCGACCGCGCCCGGGACTTCGCCGCCGGGCACTGCGTGCGCGCCGTCGACGGGGCCGGCCTGCGGCGCTCGCTCGCGCTGGCCGACCTCGTCATCACCTGCCGGGGGCTGGGCGCCCCCGTCCTGACCCGCGAGCTGGTGTCGTCGGCCGTGCGCCCGGCCGCGCATCGCGGCGCAGGGAGCGTCGCGGCCGGGGGGAGTCCCGGGCTCGGGCATCGGCTTGAGCCCGGCGGAGGCGCAGCGGCCGACGGGGGACCCCTGGTCGTGCTCGATCTCGCCTTGAGCCGCGACGTCGAGCGGTCCGTCGGCGCCCTGCCCGGCGTCCTGCTCATCGATCTGCCCAGCGTGCAGCGCGCCGTGCCCGACGTCGAGGCCGGCCAGGTCGAGGCGGCGCGGCGGATCATCGCCCGGGAGGTCGCGAGCTTCGAGCGGATGCGGGCCGGACGCCGCATGGACCCGGTCGTGCGACGGCTGCGCGGTGGCGTCGAGGCCGTCGTCGAGGAGGAGGTCGCCCGCCTGCACGTCGCGGACGGACGCGTCGACGCCGAGGAGGCCGCACGCGCCCTGCACCATCTGGCCGCTCGTCTTCTGCACCACCCCACCGTCGCCGCGCGCGCCGCCGGGGAGGACGGTCGCGAGCGGGAGTACCTCGAGGCCCTCGAGGTCGTGCTCGGCCCGCGGATCGCGTCGGGGCTGCGCGCCGACGGCGGGCCG
>ERZ773065.1620-NODE-1620-length-11241-cov-2.424280_pt1 | contig 11241 bp, 10 predicted proteins | sample MGYA00580623_ERZ773065 | MGnify/ENA primary metagenome ERZ773065 (study PRJEB29015, sample SAMEA2738017) | human oral metagenome | biome: human oral; feature: human-associated habitat; material: dental | place: China | collected 2047 ...
CCTCACTAGTCATCGGCTTTTTTATAAAACCACAACCACCTAAGATGGAAGCGGCTGCAAAAGACATGGCTAAAGTAAAAAGGCTTTTTGAAACCAGATATTTCATCGTTTTTCCTTTTAATTAAAATATAGATAAATTATAACGCCGTCCCAATTTAAATCTCCTTAAAATATGGATTAAACTGCTATTTTAAAATTTTAAAACGTGGCTAGCAAAATTTAAACGTAAATAGCAAGCTTAGATGTGGGGATTCATAATGTTAATCTTGTCGCAGCTGAAGTGCGCACGTCTTAAAATGAGAGTTACGAGATAAGATGCGGCATCCAAACAAAAAAAGGCTACGATGCCACGATTGGATTGCGGACAAAATTTAAAATCAAAATTTTGTGAGTTATAAATTTAAAGCTAAGCTTTAGAATTTCATAGCTATTGGGATTTTAAGTGAAAGTCTAGTGCATTACCGCAATATCAGCTCGCCACATATTTACGGAATTTTCCACGTTGCAAATTACCCTCTACCATCATAATTTGCGCGCCGCTTTGAAAGCGCATACAAAGCTACGTGGCGGTATTTGCGGCAAGCGGTGTAAGCCATGCCGCTAAATTTGAAGCGAAATTTCAGAATAAGGCTAAATTTAAGAAATTTAGCCGTTCATTATCGATAGCAGCTCGGTGTTATCTTTGGTTTTTAGCATCTTGGCGTATAAAAATTTTAGCGCCTCGACGTCGTCCATCGTCGAGATCGCCGAGCGCAGCGCCCAGATCTTTTGCAGATTTTCGCTGCCTTGCAAAAGCTCCTCTTTGCGCGTACCCGACTTGGTAATGTTGATCGCGGGATAAATTCTACGATCCGAGATATTGCGATCGAGGATGATCTCGCTGTTGCCCGTGCCTTTGAACTCCTCGAAGATCACGTCGTCCATGCGCGAGCCGGTCTCGATGAGCGCGGTAGCGACGATGGTGAGCGAGCCGCCGTTTTCGATGTTTCGCGCCGCACCGAAGAAGCGCTTCGGCTTGTGCAGGGCGTTCGCGTCCACGCCGCCGCTTAGGACTTTGCCGCTGCTAGGCGTGACGGTGTTGTAAGCGCGCGCAAGGCGGGTGATGCTATCGAGCAGGATGACGACGTCCTTGCCGTTTTCGACGGCGCGTTTTGCCTTTTCGATGACGAGCTCGGCGACGCGGACGTGGTTGAATGCAGGCTGATCGAAGGTCGAGCTAAACACCTCGCCGCGCACGCTACGCTCCATGTCGGTCACCTCCTCGGGACGCTCGTCGACTAGCAGCACCAAAAGCTCGACCTCGGGGTGGTTGCGCGTAATGCCGTTGGCAAGCTCTTTCATAAGCTCCGTTTTACCGCTACGCGGAGGCGCCGTGATGAGCCCGCGCTGCCCCTTGCCGATCGGGGTGAAAAGATCGAGCACGCGACCGGTAAGGCGCATCGGGTCATATTCGAGCTTGAGTTTTTCGGTCGGGAAAAGCGGCGTGAGATTGTCAAATAGCGGGCGCTCTCTGGCCTCTTGGATCGATTTATAATTAATCGCCTCGATCTTTAAGAGCGCGTAGTACTTCTCCTGATCCTTCGGCTCGCGCACCTGGCCCGTGACGATGTCGCCGACGCGAAGGGCGAATTTACGGATCTGGCTGAGGCTCACGTAGGCGTCGTTGGCACTGTCGCTTAAATTTGAATCTATGCCGCGCAAAAAGCCGTAACCCTCGGCGGTAACCTCCAAAATCCCCGTAAAAAGTATGAAGCCGCCCTGCTTCGTCTGCATACGTAAAATTTCAAAAACGAGCGCTTGGCGGCGGAATTCGCGCGGGTTCTCGACGCCTAGCTCGTCTGCTATGGCGATGAGATTTTCAAGATCCATCGAGCGGAGCTCCTCAATCTGGTAGCCCTCGACGGGAACATGCGTTTTAGCGTAAGTTTTTCTGCCGTTTTGATTAGAATTTGAAACGGCGGTCTGAGCGGAATTTTGATTTGTATTTTCCATTTGTCCTCTTAGAGTGTGAAGTTATTAAATTTGGTTTTAAAAAAGTCGCGAAATTTGAAATTTAGTTCTCTTTGTAAGCACCGAACCTTAAAATTTTTTGTTGTCTTCTGCTGATGAGCTCGTCTATGCTAAGATCGTCTAGCTTGTGCAGCTCGGTTAAGACGTAGTTTCCAAGCGCTTTTATCGCGCCGTCCTTATCCCTGTGGGCGCCCGTTTTAGGCTCTTTTATCACGTCGTCGATCAAGCCCAGCTCTTTTAACTCCTCGGCGGTGATTTTTAGCGCCTTCGTAGCGGCCTCGCTCTTGCTTGGATCGTTCCACAAAATCGCGGCACAGCCCTCGGGAGAGATGACCGAGAAAATTGAGTTTTGAAGCATCGCCAAACGATCGGCCACTCCGATCGCTAAAGCTCCGCCGCTGCCGCCTTCCCCTATAACGACGGCAATCGTAGGCGTTTTAAGATCGCTAAGCTCATATAAATTTCGCGCGATTGCTTCGCTTTGACCGCGCTCCTCGGCACCAAGTCCCGGATATGCGCCCGGAGTGTCAATCAAAAATAGAATCGGAAGATTAAATTTCTCGGCAAGTTTTGCTACGCGCAGTGCCTTGCGATAGCCCTCCGGATGGGGCATGCCGAAATTGCGCTTCAACTTATTTTTGGTGCCGCGACCCTTCTGCTCGGCGATCACGGCGATTTTGCGGTTACCCATAATGCCCAGATAGCACACGATCGAAGGATCGTCCCTAAAGGCGCGGTCGCCGTGAAGCTCCCTAGCGTCTTGCAAAAGCGCACGAATATAATCGATCGCGTAAGGGCGATCCGGGTGGCGCGCAAGCTGAAGTCTTTGATATTCGTTTAAATTCTTATAAACTTTGGAAATTTCTTTTTCGAGGTTCTTATTTAAAATTTCGACCGCGTCCTCATCGCCGCGAATTTTAGCAGCGGTGATGTCCTCGTCGATCTGCTTTATAGACTTTTCGAAGTCCAGATAGCTCGCCATTAATCTACTCTTTTGAAAATAAGCGACGCGTTTGTGCCGCCAAATCCGAAATTATTGCTCATAACACAATCGAGTTTGGCCTTCCTAGCGACGTTAGGGACGTAGTCCAAATCGCAATCGGGATCTTTTGAAATTTGATTTATCGTAGGCGGTATGATGCCGTTTTGCATCGCTAAAAGGCTGATCGCAGCCTCTACCGCCCCGGCAGCGCCTAGGCAGTGTCCTAGCTGGCCCTTGGTGGAGCTGACCGCAGGCACTTTGCCCTCGCCGAAAAGCTCTTTTAACGCCGCGGTTTCGTTTTTATCGTTTATCGCGGTGGACGTTCCGTGAGCGTTGATATAATCAATCTTCGGGCGTCCCGCCATCTCGTAGGCCTTTTTCATAGCGCGGATCGGTCCGTCTAGGCTAGGCGAAGTGATATGATAAGCATCGCCGCTAGCGCCGAATCCTACGAGCTCGCCGTAAATTTTAGCGCCGCGCGCTTTTGCGTCCTCTAGCTCTTCTAAAACCAAAGCCGCCGCGCCTTCGCCCATCACAAAGCCGTTTCGCTCCGCATCAAACGGACGTGAAGCATGCGCCGGATCGTCATTTCTAGCGCAAAGCGCCTTCATCGCGGCAAATCCGCCGATACCTACGGGACAAACCGCAGCCTCGGCTCCCACTGCAAGCATCTTTTTCGCTTCGCCGATCATGATAACTCTCGCAGCGTCCATAATCGCATGCGCAGAAGCCGCACAAGCCGTAACGCTGGATAAATTCGGACCTTTTAATTTATAATATATCGAAACAAAGCCGCCGAGCATATTTACTAATGCAGAGGGGATAAAAAACGGAGAAATTCGCCTAGGGCCGCGCTGCAAGCAGGTATTGGCATTTATCTCGATATTCGGTAAGCCACCGATACCGCTAGCCGAGCTAACGCCGAATTCGTCGCTATCGAAACTGCTAAATTTAGCGTCCTCTATAGCTTCGCCCGCGGCTTTAAGCCCCAGCTGGACAAATCTATCCATCTTTTTTATCTCTTTTCCATCCTCGATTATGCTCAAAGGATCGAAACCTTTTACTTCAGCTGCAATTTGAACCGGAAATTCGCTAGCGTCAAAGAGCGAAATTTTATCAACCCCGGTTTTTCCGTTACAGATATTTTCAAAACTGCTCTGTTTGTCAAGCCCGAGAGAGGTTATCATCCCGATGCCCGTTACTACGACTCGTTTCAAAACCGCTTCCTTAAAATTTTATTTCTTAGGCAAATTTTCTATATAATCTACCACGTCTTTAATGCTTACTAATTTTTCGGACTCGCTATCTGGGATCTCGATACCGAATTTCTCCTCTAAAGCCATTACTAGCTCAACTACGTCAAGAGAGTCCGCGCCCAAATCTTCGATAATTTTAGAGTCAAGTTTAACCTGATCCGGGCTAACGCTGAGTTGCTCTACAACTACGTCTCTTACATCTTCAAATACTGCCATTTTAGCACTCCTTTAAAAAAATACCGCGTAATTCTATAATATTTAACCTTAAATTCCGCTATTTAACGCTACATATAGAGCCCGCCGTTTATTTTAAGTGTCTCTCCAGTAATGTAGCCCGCGCCGTCGCTAAGCAAAAACGCAACTCCTTCGGCAACGTCGCTCGTGCTTCCGAGGCGCTTAAGCGGGATGCTCGCTTCGTAGCTTGCTTTTACGTCGTCGCTTAGCGCATCCGTCATATCCGTAGCGATGAAGCCGGGAGTTATGCAATTAAAGCGGATTCCGCGCGCCGCGCCCTCTTTTGCGAAACTCTTACTCATCGCGATCATTCCGCCCTTGCTCGCGCTGTAATTGACCTGCCCGGCGTTTCCCATTTCGCCGACGATCGAGGCGATGTTTACGACCGCGCCGAAGCGCTTTTTGCTCATTAGCTTTAAAGCTTCGCGGCAGCCGATGAAGGCGCTGCTTAAATTTGCTTCGATCACGCCCATGAAGTCTTCCAGCTTCATCCTAAGCGCGAGCTTGTCGTTCGTGATGCCCGCGTTATTTACGAGATAGCTTAGTTCGCCGTCGCTTTGCGCGATCAGGGCAATCGCCTCGCTAAATTCCGCCTCGTTCGTCGCGTCAAATTTTATCACGGCGCCCTCTCCGCCGTTTGCGCGGATCTCCTCTAGCAGCGCGTCGGCTATCTCGGGCTTTGAGCGATAATTGATCCATATCTTAAGCCCGTAGCCGGCCAAAGTCCTTGCGATCTGCGCGCCGATACCGCGGCTCGCACCGGTGATTAAAACGTTTTTTCCACTAAATTTCATACTTGTCCTTTTATTAAAATTTTAATCTCTAGCGTAAATTTATCCAAATTTACCTAAATTTTAGCCGTTTAAATTTAGCTATAACCTGCGCCGTTGAAATTTCAAAATAGCGCCTCGTCCATCTCCGCGGGCTTTGGCAGTCCCATTAGCTTTAGCACGGTCGCTGCGACGTTACTAAGCCCAAGTCCGCTTTTTAGTTCACGCACGCCGCGCCCCAGCACGAAGCAAAATACGTCAAAGGTCGTGTGGTTGGTTAAAATTTCGCCGTCAGCGTCTCGCATCGCCTCGCAGTTGCCGTGATCGCTGATCTGGACATAGGCGTAATCGTGCGCCTTCGCCGCGCTTAAAATTCTACCGATGCACTCATCCACCGCTTCAACCGCCTTTATCGCGGCGTCGTAATTGCCCGTGTGGCCGACCATATCGCCGTTTGCGAAATTTACGACGATGAAATCAATCCCCGCTTCGATGCCGCGAATCACCGCATCGCACACCGCAGGTGCGCTCATCTGCGGCTGCTCGTCGTAGGTTTTTACTTTCGGGCTTGGTATCAGCACGCGAGTTTCGTTCGGCAGCGGCTCCTCGACGCCGCCGTTAAAGAAAAACGTCACGTGGGCGTATTTTTCGGTCTCGGCGGTGTGAAGCTGCGTAAGACCGGCTTCCGCGATCACTTCGCAAAGCGTGTTTTTAAGCACAGGCTTCTCAAAAAGCAGAGGAAATTTAAAGCTCGCGTCGTATTCGCTCATCGTGATTAAATTTTGCACGACAAATTTTCGCTTGAATTCGCTAAAGCTCTCATCGCCTAAAGCCGCGCAAAGCTCTCTAGCGCGATCGTTTCTAAAATTTATAAAAATCACTCCGTCATCCGCGCCGATACCGCTAAAGCCGTTAAAGCTCGCAGGCTCGATAAACTCGTCGCTCACGCCGCGCTCGTAGCTTTGCAGCACATACTCGCTAGGCGAAATTTCAAGCGGCGCCGCTTCGCCCATAAGCACGTCGTAAGCACGCTTCACGCGATCAAAGCGCTTGTCGCGATCCATCGCGTAAAAGCGCCCGCACACGCTAGCAACTTTAAATTTAGCCTCCAGGCACTTTAAAAATTCCGCTCCGCTGCTCGGCGAAACGTCGCGCCCATCGGTGATAGCGTGCGCCCATGTCTCGCAACCCGCATTCTGCGCTATCTCGCAGATCGCGTCGAAATGGCGCAGATGCGAATGCACGCCGCCGTCGCTGTAAAGCCCTATTACGTGCACTCTGTTACACTTTGAAAGCAGGCTTTGCAGCGCTTCGTTTTTCTCAAGCGAGCCCTCATCGATCGCGCGATCGATTTTGACTAGGTTTTGATACAAAATTCTACCGCTTCCGATCGTCATGTGCCCTACTTCGCTATTTCCCATCTGCCCCTGCGGCAGGCCCACGGCAAGCCCCGAGGTGCGCAGCAGCGTATTGGGCACGTTTTTAAAAAGATAATCATAGGCGGGCTTTTTCGCATTTGCAAACGCATTAAATTTATCGCTAGCGTTAAAGCCGATGCCGTCGGTAATAAGTAAAATCGTCTTTTGCCCCATTTTGGCTCCTAAATTTCGTCTAAATTTCGCCGCGCAGGCCTTTTGAAGCAGGTCTGCGGAGCTGTTTTTACGAGCGGCATTATACTTTCTTTTGGCAAATGCGGCAAAATTTCATCCGCCCTAAAAGCTAAATTTTACCTCTTTTATACTAAAATGCGCGTTTTCATATAAAATTTCATAAAATTTAAAAGGCAAACTTTGTTTTATTATCACTATCATCTTACGAATATAAATTTTTTCCAATACATCACCGCTCGCGCAGGAATCGCGTTTTTTATCGCTTTTTGCTTTTCGGTCTGGGCTATGCCGCGGTTTATCCGCTGGGCGCAAGCCAGGCACGCCGCGCAGCCCATCTACGAGCTCGCGCCGCAAAACCATCAGAAAAAGAGCAAAACCCCGACGATGGGCGGGCTCGTTTTCGTTACCGCCGCGGTGCTCGCAAGCTTGCTGTGCGCCAAGCTAAACAACGTTTTCGTGCTATGCGGACTGCTTTGTTTGATAGGCTTCGGCTACATAGGCTTCAAGGATGATATCTCTAAAATTTTAGGCCGCCAAAACCACGCAGGCCTTAGCGCGCGGGCTAAATTTGCACTGCAAAATTTCTTGGCGTTTCTGATCGGGGCGACGCTTTATGCTTTTAGCGACCTGGGCGGGGAATTTTTCGTGCCGTTTTTCAAATACCCTCTGCTAAATTTATGGATCTTCGCGCCGCTGTTTTGGACGATCGTGATAAGCGCTAGCTCAAACGCGGTAAATTTAACCGACGGCCTGGACGGGCTAGCGAGCATCCCGTCGGTGTTTTCGCTCTGCACCCTAGGCGTGTTCGCCTATCTTTGCGGGCATGCGATCTACTCGCAGTATCTCTTGCTACCGCGCGTCGCAGGCGCAGGCGAGGTCTGCATCATCGTCTCGGCACTCATCGGCGCGCTGCTTGGGTTTTTGTGGTTTAACTGCTACCCCGCCGAAGTCTTTATGGGCGATAGCGGCAGCCTCAGCGTAGGCGCGTTTTTAGGATACTGCGCAGTCATCACGAAAAACGAAATTTTACTCATAATGATCGGCTTTGTCTTCGTCATCGAAACGCTCAGCGTGATCTTGCAGGTGGGCAGCTTTAAAATTTTTAAACGCAGAATTTTCCTGATGGCGCCGATACATCACCATTTCGAGCTTAAAGGCTGGGTCGAAAACAAAATCATCATCCGCTTTTGGATCATCGCGCTGATCGCAAATATCATAGCGCTGACGTCGTTGAAACTGAGATAAAATGCGAGCGCAGATTGAACCCGACTTCGAAACGGCGCGCGAAAGATACGGCGAAACGGGCGAGCTTAGCGCGGATGAGATAACTCAAATTTTATGGGGCGAAAGGGAAGAAAAATGAAAAAATCGCTATTTGGCTACGGGCTTACGACCAGAGCGATCGCCGAGCACTGCCGCGACGAAGGCGACTGGGATATCTACGACGATAAATTTGAAATTTCTTCGGGCGCGCCTAAGCTGGATGAGTTCGGCAACGCGCTTTTAAACCCGAGCGAGTTCGATCCTGCTGCAAGCGAGCTTGAAATCCCAAGTCCAGGCTTTCCGCCGCATCACGAGCTGGTGCGAAAGGCACGGAATTTAATCAGCGAATACGATTATTTTGACGATTACAAAGGCCTCAAAATTTGGATCAGCGGCACGAACGGCAAGACCACGACGACGAAGATGATGCAGCACCTGCTTGAGCGATACGGCTCGCAAATGGGCGGCAACGTGGGCGTTCCGCTTGCAAAGCTTGATAAAAGTGCCAAAATTTGGGTGCTGGAGACGAGCTCATTTACGCTGCACTACACCAAGCATGCGCGCCCCGACATCTACGTGCTGCTTGCGATCACGCCCGATCATCTCAGCTGGCACGGCGATTTTGCGGAGTATGAGCGCGCCAAACTCTCGCCGCTGCTAGCGATGCGCGAAGGCTCCGTGGCGCTGATCCCGCGCGCCTACGAAAGCTCTGCCGCCGCGCAAAACAGCCTAGCTCGCGTGATCTGCTACGAAGACGAAGCGGATCTGGCGCAAAAATTCGGCATCGATCTGGGCGAGATAAAATTCCGCACGCCCTTTTTGATCGACGCGCTTTTGGCGCTGTGCGTGGAGAAAATTTTATTCGGCAGATGCGACATCACGCGACTGAACGACTTCGTGATCGAAGGCAATAAGCTCGAGGAATTTACCGACGCGCGCGGCAGAATCTGGGTCAATGACACGAAGGCCACCAACATCGATGCGTGCGCGCAGGCGCTGAAGCGCTACTCAGGGCGCAAAATACATCTGATCCTCGGCGGCGACGACAAAGGCGTGGATCTGCACCCGCTTTTTGCGGAATTTAAAAAATACGATCTGCAAATTTACGCAATCGGCTCAAATACCGATAAAATCGTGCTTTTGTGCGATGAATACAGTCTTCCTTGTGTGCGCTGCGAAATTTTACAAACGGCGGTGAGCGAGATTTCGAAGCGCTACCGAGACGTAGGCTTTGAACAAAGCGGCGCAAGCGAATTAGAAGTACAAAATTCAAGCACGGATAGCAGGTGTGACGGCGACAGCAAGGCAAAAGAAAGCGCAAAGATCGGCGAAAATACGCCGCAAGAAGGCGGCGGCTCATCTGCTGCAAGCGACAATGCCTCTTCGCCGAAACGCCGCACAAACGACGGCGAAGAAAAAGAGATCGCGCTGTTAAGCCCCGCATGTGCGAGCTTGGATCAGTTTAAAAACTACGCCGAACGCGGCGAGCTATTTAAAAAACAAGTCGCACAACTCGGATAGATAAGCATATCAAGTTTAGATGGATCAGGTCGAGCCTTTATTAATACAATTTGTAATCGTATTTAAAATTTCAACGCTTCTGCTGCGCGGATATCTAAATAAATTCAACCCCGAAGTAAACATCCCCATGTCACACTATTAGCTCGAGCACAATGTTTATAAAGATGCTTCGTCAAGTCCAAATTAAAGCCAATTTTCGATGCTAAATTTAACCAATAACAGCTATCGCCCGTTATGCGCGCAAATTTAAAACGATGCCGCGATTCTTTGACGCAAATTTATCTACTTTGCATAGCCTAGAACCAAGCGTATAATTTGCAAAGTCGGCTAAATAGTAAATTTATATCACTTTGCTTTTAGATTGATAGCCCTTTTTGATTATTGCAAATTGCTGCATAAGCAATATTTTTCGCTACTGAAATTTAAAAAATTTTAGCTGAGTAATTTGGCTGTTTTCGAGCGCAACGTGCAAAAATCTAGCGAAAATCAAGGATTTTAACCGAGATTTAAGTATTGCATGGCTAAAATTACTTTTCTCTTTCGGTGGTTGGATAGCTCAGTCGGTAGAGCAGCAGACTGAAAATCTGCGTGTCGGCAGTTCGATTCTGCCTCTAACCACCACTTAATCTATTTTATCTTTTAATCGCTCTTTTTGTTTCTCTTTGTTGTTATGATGGTGCTTGCCTTAAATTCTGGTTATTTTTATGTTTATTCTGAGTATAATCGTTCTAAAAAATAGTCTTAATTAAGCGTTAAAGGCGAACGCGTAAAACTCATGGAATACAGGCAGAGACTGCAAAGTGAAATTTATGCAGTGCATGCAGTAAACTGCGCAGAATAATAAAATTTGTACTACATTCGTTTACTCGCGCGAACTTGTTTAAATTTTACCCCCGAAGTAACCTAAGCAATGATTAGAAAAGAATAGAGCTATATAAAACTATAAAGTTTATAAAACAAAGGGAGAAGCCCAACTTACTCTCCTCCCCTTATTTTAATATTCTTTCTTATTACTCTCCCTTACCTTTCTTGCCCCTCTTCCCTTTAGCCTTAGACGATCCCTCTTCTTTAGCTTCGTCTTTCATCTTAGCCGTAGAGCCTTTTACTTTACTATCCTCATTCATAGCTTTATCCATGCTATCATCCATTTTCTCTTGCATCTTTTCTGATTTAGCATTTGCCTTAGCTTTAGCAGATTTGGTGGTATCTTTAGCTTTTTTGCTTGCTTTTTTCTTGGCAGATTTTAGATCACTAATGTCGGTCTGTCCGCTTACGGCAAGATCATCTTTAATAAGCTCAAATCTTTTATCGCCTATGCCTTTAATGTTTTTGATATCCTCGATATCTTTAAATTTATTATCCTTGCGGTAATCTATGATAGCCTGAGCTTTTGCCTCTCCGATGCCCGGAAGCGCCATAAGCTCCTCTTTACTTGCAGTGTTTAAATTTACTGCTGCTAGCATAAATGCGGGAAGCGATAGAAATAGTGCGGATTTAAATAGGTTTTTCATTAAAAGTCCTTTAAGGTTAAGATATTTGTATTGCCAAATAAAACGTCTCTATTAGCATTGAGGCTTTTGTATACCTATCCTATG
>ERZ773065.1621-NODE-1621-length-11240-cov-3.003844_pt1 | contig 11240 bp, 9 predicted proteins | sample MGYA00580623_ERZ773065 | MGnify/ENA primary metagenome ERZ773065 (study PRJEB29015, sample SAMEA2738017) | human oral metagenome | biome: human oral; feature: human-associated habitat; material: dental | place: China | collected 2047 ...
GGCCGCCGTCATGCGCCCGGCACTGGTCATCTCCGCGGGCGCGCTGGCGGCGCTCATCGCCTGCCTGTCCACGCGAGCTCCCCTGCCCGCGGCCCTCGTCCTGGCGGCGGTGGCGGGCGCCTTCACCGGGTCGATGGGCTCGCTGGCACGCTCGCGCTGGACCGTCGTCCTGTCCACCCCACAGGACCTCCACACGGCCTTCTCCCTGGAGGCGGCGCTCGACGAGGTCGCCTTCGTCGTCGGGCCGCCCCTGGCGACGGCGCTGAGCACCGCTCCGGCGCTGCCCGCCGCCTCGGGCGTCATCGCCTGCGCGCTGCTGCAGACCGGCGGCGGGGCCTGGCTGCTGTCCCAAAGGGCCACGGAACCCCCGGCCCATCCCCGCGCCCGTCGCGGGCGAGGCGGGAACAGTGGCGCCGCGGCGGGAGCCGCGGACGCGACGGCCTCTCAGACCCCGGTGCTGCGCCACGGGGCGGTCCTCGTGGTCATCGCTGTGTTCATGTTCACAGGCGGCTTGTTCGGGGCGAACGACGTCGCCGCCGTCGCCATCGCGAAGGAGCTCGGGCACCCCTCGGCGGCGGGCATCGTGCTCGCCGCGTGGTCAGTGGGCTCGCTCAGCGCCGCACTGGCCTTCGGGGCGCGCGCCTGGGGCTGGCCGCTGTGGAAGCAGCTCCTTGCGGGCGTCACGGGCCTGGCGGTCGGCTGCTCGGCGCTGCCGATGATGCCGGGGCTGGTGTCGATCGCCGTCGTCATGGCCATCACCGGGATGGCGATCGCCCCCACGGTGACGATCGGCAACAACATCGTCCAGGTGACTGTCTCCCCCGCGCAGTTGACCGAGGGCCTGGCGTGGGTGGGCACCGCGCTCAACATGGGGGTGTCCCTGGGCTCTCTCGTGGCGGGCTACGCGATCGACCGCACCGGTACCCATGGCGGGTATCTCCTCGTGGCGGGCTTCGCCTGGATGGGAGTCCTCGCTACCATCGTCGGGCTGCCGACGCTGCGATCCGCCAAGGCGAGAACCGATTTGGAGAAGCACGCATGACCTCAGCCCCGCACGGCTCCACGGCGAGGGGAGTCTCGCACCAGCGCGCGCTGGACGCCGCACTCCGCTCCCCCGCCCTCCTCATCCTGGGCTGCCTGGGACTGCTCCTCATCCCCGTCCACCAGTTGTGGGACAACCTCGTTCCCTCGTTCAAGCTCGACGCGTGGATCTACTACCACGCCGTGGCGCAGTGGCACGCGGGCGGCTCCCTCTACGACTGGTACGCCAACCCCGGGCAGAAGGTGTGGCCCTTCACCTACCCGCCCTTCGCCGCGTGGGTGCTCACCCCGCTGCTGCTCCTCACCGATCGCGCCGCGCAGGTGCTGCTCACGGCGGTCACGCCCTGGGCGGCGGCGGTCACCGCCTGGGCGGGCCTGCGCTGCCTGGGGGCGCGCGGCCGGGCTGCCTGGGGCGGCGGGGTCTGGCTCGGCCTGGCTGGCTGCCTCGTGGCCGAGCCGCTGGACAAGACCATGGAGTACGGGCAGATCAACGCGATCCTCATGATGCTCGTCGCGCTCGACCTGCTCGTGGTGCCCGCAGGCTCGCGCTGGCGGGGCGTGGGCAGCGCCGTGGCAGCGGCGATCAAGCTCACCCCGGCGATCGCCATCCTCGTCTTCCTCGTGCGCCGGGAGTGGCGGGCCGCGGCCACCATGGTCGCCACGGCCTGACGGCGGCCGCCTGGGCGGCCTCCCCCAAGGAGTCCGCGCGGTTCTTCGGCGAGGCGATGCTCGACCCCTCGCGCGCGGGGCTGCCCGACTTCTCGGGCAATCAGAGCCTGCGCGGCCTGGTGGCCCGTGGCCTGCCGGAAGGGCTGTGGAGCCCGGTGTGGGCGGGGCTCGCGCTCCTGGTGATCATCGGCTCGATACTCCTGGCCAGGCGCCTGGGGCGCGGCGACCGCGGGACCGATGGGACCGCTGGGACCGATGGGCTCACCCTGCTGCTCCAGACCGGCGTGGTGATGACCTGCGGGCTGCTGGTCTCCCCCATCAGCTGGTCGCACCACTGGGTGTGGTGCCTGCCGCTGCTCATCGGCCTGGGCGTGGCCTCGTGGCGCTGGTGCTCGCCGTCGCTCATGACGGCGACGGCGGCCGGCGGACTCGTCTTCGCCCTGGCCATGCAGTGGTGGTTCCCGGAGCAGAACCACGTGGAGCAGGACTGGCCCTGGTGGGCCGGTCCGCTGGGCTCCTCCTACACGCTGTGGGCGCTCGCCGCCGGCGCGCTCCTGTGGCTGCGCGCCCCGCGCGGTGAGGGCACCACGCCGAGCGCTGAACATCCTTGAGTGCGCCCGGACGTGGGCGCATGTCAATTCTGCTGCCGTCAGCGGGGGTCGCTTGTCGCACGCTGTTGAGGATCGTTGGGATTCCAACGATCGCGATCGCCTTCTCAAGCGGTCCGGACGCCGACGGCAGCAGAATTGACTCCCTGCCGGGATGCGGAGGCCGGAAGCCGACGCGCCCAGCACCATCCGCGACCACTGACGTCGCCGTCGTCCCGCTGACGGCGCTCGGGGCGTGATCGCGCGCCGAGGGCGGCGGCACCCGTAAAATCAACGGGTGCCGCTCTTCGATATCGCCCGCGCCGTGGAGGACCAGTTCCACCGCGACGTCATCCCCACGCTCAAGCGCCGTGGTTGGCGCCCGCGCGTGGTGGCCTACGACGGCTATGGATCGAGCGCGACGGCGCCCGGCGGCGGCGATATGGCGCGGGTGCTGGCGCGCATGGTGCTGCGGCCGGCGGATGCTCCCACCGAGGGCCCGCTGTTCCGCTCGCTTCCGGAGAAGCGCCCGGCCTCGGCCGCTGAGGTCCTCGACAACGCCCGCATCTCCTTGGCGGACGCGCAGCGCGGCTGGCGCCTGTTCATCGACGCCCCGGTGCCACACCTCCCGGTGACGATCACCGTGGGGGATGCCCGGGTGCGCACGCGGGCGGACCGGGAGGGGTACATCGACGTCGTCGTGCGCGGGCACGGCCTGGGCGCGGGCTGGCATGACGCGGTGATCGACGCCGCGGGGGCGGGAAGCTCCACGGCCCGTGTGCTCGTGGTGGGCCCGGAGCCGACTCTCGGGATCATCTCGGATATCGATGACACGGCGATGATCTCGCACGTGCCGCGCATGCTCGTGGCGGCGTGGAACCAGTTGGTGAAGTACTCCTCGGCGCGCGAACCGGTGCCCGGGATGGCCCGCCTCTACCGGCGCGTCCAGCAGGCGCACGGGGGCGCCCCGGTGTTCTACCTGTCCACGGGGGCGTGGAACGTCATGCCGACTCTGCGCGCGTTCTTCTCCCGCCATGGCTTCCCGGAGGGGCCGGCGCTCATGACCGACTGGGGTCCGACGAACACGGGGTGGTTCCGCAGTGGCATCGAGCACAAGCGCACGGAGCTGCGGCGCCTCATGATCGATCTTCCGCAGGTGCGCTGGCTGCTCGTGGGCGACGACGGCCAGCATGATCCGCTCATCTACGGTGAGGCGGCGCGGGAGCACGCCGACCGCGTGGCCGCGGTGGCGATCCGGCGACTGAGCGCCACCGAGCAGGTGCTCGCCGGGGGTATCACGGCCCATCCCATGGGCATTGGGCCGGCCGCGCGCACCTTGGCCGAGGCGGATGTGCCGGTGGTGGTGGGATCGAATGGCTTCGAGCTGGCCACGCGCCTGCCCGCCTCGATCATCGGCAGGGCCTGATTCGCGAGTTCCCCGCTGTCAGGGCGCGTCCAGTGTCCCGGGAGTGAGGTAACCCTTCTCCTCGTAGTATGCGAGATCTCTATACAACTGGGTGATGAAGGGTGACTCAATTTCTGCCATGACTAGGGCACTTAGTCCCCCAAGGGTCACTGTCACATCATTGGGCAGCACCCACGAATGCTCCGTATGATCATCTCGAGTATTGTCAGACGGAGCGCCCCATAATTCGGAGAGCGCGCCGACATAGGCCCGGTACGCCGATCGCGCAAGAGGATCGCAGATCGCATCTTCCCCATCTCCCCCCCGCGACGAGAGGGGAATGCTCACGCCCTTGACATTCCCATACTTGTCAACTCGGTCAATAAATCCGTCGTCCCTGCCATCACAGGAGAGCTTGGTGGTGAAAAACCTCCCGTCGTCCACCGCAGGCCTCCAACCAAGACGATCCCGTATGCCAAACGCCTCCTGAAGACCCATCGGCCACTCGCGGTCAGTCCACGCCCGGATCCAGCTCACCGCTTCCTGCACAGGGAGCACTCGAAACTCAACCGTCATGGCACATCAAACGTCCCGGGAGTGAGGTAGCCCTCCTCCTCGTAGAACTCTTCGACTTGATGAATTTGAGTAATTGCCGGCGAATCAATTTCGACATGAATTAATGAATCCTGCCCTGACACACTGACAGTGAGTCCATTCGGATGGATCCACCGGCGTCGACGTATCCCATAGCTCGGAGAATCACATTTGACCCCGGGACCCCATAACGCTGACAACTTTTCAATATAGGCTTCGTATGTCGATCTTGAGAGCGGTTCACAGGAGGCCGCATCTTCACATCCCCGGGACGACAACGGAAAACTTACGCCTTCGATCCAGCCATTTTTATCCGGGAATCCGATATATCCATCTTCCTCGGGCGACAGTCGCGTCGCAAATATAGACCCATCATCCGGCCTGGGTCGCCATCCAAGCTGATCGCGAACCGCAAACGCCTCGCCCATCGACATCGGCCACTTATGATCTGTCCACGCCCGAATCCAAGACACAGCCTCGGCCACGGAGAGAACGCGAAATTCAGTCATTTGTCTCCTCCTCAGATCGCCGCGATTTTAGCGTTCATTTTGTCAATAAATTCCCTCGTTGGCGCGACCGACTCAGAGTACACGCTATGCGTCGCACCAGCCGAAGGGGTTGTCAGCACATCTGTGCGCATCTTGGTGCGTCCGCTTACAACCGACTCCCATACATTTGGATTATCACGAAAGTAACGGACGACTCGTTTATCACTTAACATTCGATCCATCGAATAATTCGATGTTCCTTGCGCTGCAGGAGATCCGCTCAACTCTCTAAGTTTGTAGGTCTTTCCTGGCTGGTAGCTGGCCGCGCCCCCCTTATACTCCGGTATCACTAGTTCATCTCCGTCGGACGATACGGCGAGCCCGTCTACTTGCCCAGCACCAGTATTACGAGCTGCCGGCTCTGATCGAAATTCGCTAGGAGTTTCGTATCCTCGACGCGCAAGCGCCTGTTCACCCCCTCTTTCACCAGCGTACCTAGCCGTCCGGGCAATATCGCCGCGACCCGCACTTACCTCATTTGCTACCTGCTTGAGTCTCCTGATATCCTCCGGATCGGCTTTTTTCTTCTCGAGGAGTCCTATCGTGTCACTGATTTTTCCCCTCGTGAAGTCCGATGCGGTCAGGCCGTACTTGTTGGCAAGAGTCTCCAACTCAGAGATGTTGGCGTCAAGGGCCGCCTTCTTCCTCGCCCGGTCCTCGAAGATGCTCTCGAGCTCCCTCAGATCCTCTGCCTCGGACGCTCCATGCCTGGCCGCCCGCCGCTCAGCGGCCGCCTCCGCGGCGCGCCGCGCCGCCCCACTCTCCGATGCGGCCCGTCCGCGCGCGGCCCACTCGGCGGCCTCTCCCATCTCCTCGCGCATCGCGCGGGTCTTGGCCAGGGTCTCCGCCGTCGCATGACCCGCCCTCCCCATGAAGGAGCCAGGAACGAAGGTCAGGGCGAAGTCAACGATGTCGAGAACGAGCTTCTCCGGCGTCGCCGTGGACAAGTACTCCTTGATGGCCGCCGCGGGATCGCGCAGCAGGGAGCCGAGCCCCGCCCCATGGGCGGCCACCCAGGTCAAGATGCCAGTCGCACCCATCGCCAGCGCGAACGAGCCCCCAGAGGCCATGATGAGCAGGACTCCGAGAGCCGTCAGGAGGATCTGCCCGCCCATGCCCAGCCCGTCCCACCACTCCGCGAGCATCTCGAGCAGGCCCGCGAAGAACATCCCATCCCCGTCGGTGGTGAGGAACTCACCAACCTCCTGGGAGATCATCAGCCCCCACCAGCACACCCCCACCAGCAGGAGCGCGCACAGGAGCGCCCACAACCGGAAGAGCCACCGAGCACGGGGCTCGCGCCCCGGGGCCCCACGCCCCATGGCATCGGCGCGCACCCCGCGCACCTGCACCCCCATCGCGCTCCCCTGGCGCATCGCCGCCCACGTCCCCCAGCGCCGATCCCCATACGCCCGGAAGACCACCACCATGTCACTCCACGTGAACTGCGCCAGGGCCATCACCGAGGCCATAGCGGCCCGCAGCGGGGCCGGCAGCTCGATCACGGGGAACCGGACAGCGGGAGCATCCCCCACCGTGAACCCATGGACGCCCATGCACGCCCGCCGGTAGGCGTCCACCAGGAGGCACACCACGAGCATGAGCACCGAGACGGGGATGCTCAGCGAGCCCTCGGACCCGGCGCTCCAGAGGAAAGGAATCCACCCCGGCACACCAGGCGTCCTGGCATCGCTCCAGTCCACAAGCGAGGCATTGCCATTCCACCCAGCATGATCCGCGATCATCTGAAGCAGGGCCAGCACCGGCAGCGCCAGCGCCGCCGCCCGCCTGACAACCACCCTCAGGGGAGTCCTCGCGACAGGACCGATGCGCCACAGCGCGATCGCCAGGCCGATAGCCATAGCCACCGTCATGGTGTGCACCTGGTGCCCTACCGCCAGCCCGTCGGTCATCTCGCTGGAGTAGGAGCCGATCGTCCACGGGTTGGGCGAGTAATGGAAGCGCTCCTCGCCGAGAACCCGCTCCCACAGGCCTGGCTCGCCCAGACGCCTCACGCTGTCCTCGGCCACCGTGAATCCCAGGCCAGAGGCGAAACCGAGGAGCGCCCAGTCCACCGCGGCGAAGCGCCGGACCCTGCCCGGCGCCAGCACGGCGAGCAGCACGAGCACCACGAGCTTGGCGGGCTCCTCGATGAACGCGGCGAGCGTCACCCTCGCGCCGTCGTCCGACGGCGACAGCCCACCCAGCCCGCCGATCCAGCGGGTCGCCAGGGCCGTCGCCACGGCGCTCCAGATGCCGATCCCGTAGACGGCGGAGATCGCCCGCCACCCGATGGTTCGCGTGCGGGCGAGCATCGTGATGAGCACGAGCCCCATGGCGGCGAAGATGGGTGGCACCATGGCCACCGCGAGCCGGGGGATGACGATGAGCGCGATGATCCCCAGCGGGATCGCGATCGCGTAGAGGGCCCACACCGTGCGGCACAGGTTTCTCGCGAACCTGAGATGCCGAGCCCACCATCCCCGGTAGGCCGCGCTGAGCCTCTCCCACCACTCGGGAGGATGACCCCGGTACACGCTGAGAACCAGCGCCGCAGACCCCCTGGCAGTGCCCCCAGGGGCCCCAAGGCCCCCTCGCAGGGGGCCGCCACCGGTGGGGGCCCAGGCTCCATAGACAGCGCCATTACTCATCGACACAGGTCAGACCGTAAGCAGACCGGAAAAGTCACAGCAAGGTCACGGTCCCCGGGGAGGATGGGTAGTCCACGGGGAGTGATGGGGAGAAGACGGTCCCACGACCCCGCGCGCTCCAACACCAAGGACTTAAGCCCCAGGATCGGTCTTGTGGTTCGCCCGCTGAGGGCCCTCGGGCGCGCCTCGCCCAGGAGTCGCCGGACGGCTAGGCTGGGCGCCGCGGTCCGGGCGCAACGGGCCCGCCGCACGCATCTAGGAGGCACGCATGAGCAAGCTCCCCTTCGTCCTCGGCCTCAGCGCCGGGTACGTCCTGGGCACCCGGGCGGGCCGCGCCCAGTACGAGCGCATCAAGGCGACCGCCAAGGGCGTCGCCGAGCAGCCCTTCGTCCGCACGCGGGTCGACGCCGCCCAGGCACGGGTCGCCCAGGCCGTGCGCCAGCAGGGCGAGGCCGTCACCGACAAGGTCGCCGACGCCGTCAAGGAGCGCCTCTTCGGCGCCCCCGCCGCCCCGGCGTCGCGCGGCTCCGAGCCGATCGCCGTCGACGACGCCACGATCCGGCCCGTCCGATAGCGGCGCCCGCGCCCCTCAGAGGTCCTCGGGGTCGAGGGGCTTGCGGCCGCGCAGCCATGCGCGGGAGGCACCGCCGCCCCCACTGGCCTGCCGCGCGCCGTCGCCCTTGAGACGCAGGCCCATGAGCCCCCGGCGCCACCCGATCGCGCTGGTGCTCGACAGCGACCAACGAGCAGGCCGCTCCCCCCGATCGCCCCGGGCGCGCCGCCTCGACTCACGGTCCCCCACCACGGGCAGCTGCCAGGAGCGCCAGTAGGCGAGCAGGCACAGCCCCGCCCCCACGAGCATGGCGCCGAGCATCCCCCAGCTCTCATGGAATCCCGCGCGGACCATCGCCACATCGGTCAGTGCGGCGATGAGGGCGGGCACGGCGTAGAGCTTGTTGCCGCCGAAAACCGCAGGGGTCTCCCCCACGGAGACGTCGCGGATCATCGATCCACCCACCGCCGTCAGGCACCCCAGCAGCAGCGCGGGCATGACGCCCAGTCCATTGGCGAGGGCCTTGGAGGCGCCCGTGGCCGCCCACACGCCCAGGACGAGCGCGTCGGCCACCACGAGGAAGCGGCGGGCCGGGCGGGAGGTGAAGGGGACGAGCCAGGCGATCATCGCGCCCGCGCAGGCGGCGTAGAGGTAGTAGGGGTCGGTCAGGGCGAAGGGCGGGCCGTTCTGGATCATGACGTCGCGCAGGATGCCGCCAGCGGTCGCCGTGAGGATCGCGAGGACCACGAAGCCCACGAGGTCGAAGTTCTTGCGGCGGGCGATGAGCGCCCCCAGGATCCCGTTGAACAGCACGCCGGACAGGTCGATGGCGCGGAAGGTCACGGGCAGGGCGCCGAGGGCCGTGATCTGCGCGGGATGAAGCGCGATGGGGAGGCAGATCGCTGACATCACGGCCACACGATAGAGGATGCGCGGCGGGCTGAGCGGGCACGCTGCGAGGACTCACCGGGGGCGGGGAGGAATGCCGTGGGAACGTGATGGGGGCGCGCCGGCGGCCGCCTCCTCAGGCTCCCCGAAACCACCGCTGGCGGGCCCGTCGACCGCAGGGGGAGGATCGAGCTGTGCCATCATCGCGCTCCCTGTCCTCACAGCCATCACAGCCGCGACAGCCCACCCGCTCCTCGCCGTCGTCGTCCCCCGCGCAGAAGCAACAGACCGCGGGCTCTCGCTACGCCCCTCCCGTGGACCTGTCCAAGTACGCCTGGATGTCCATCGGGGCCGCCCTGTCCACCATCGCCCTGAAATCGTGGGCCGCATGGGTGACCAGCTCGGCCGGGCTCCTGTCGGACGCGGCGGAATCGGTGGTCAACCTGGTGGCGATCGTGGCCCTGTGGGTCCTCAAGGTCTCGATCCGCCCGGCGGACGAGGACCACCAGTTCGGCCATTCCAAGGCGGAGTACTTCTCCGCGGTGGTCGAGGGCGTCATGATCTTCGTGGCCGCGGCCTTCATCATCGTCACGGCGGCCGAGAGGATCATCGACCCGGTCATGCCCGACAGACTGGGGCTGGGACTGGCGGTCTCCGTCATCGCCTCGCTCATCAACGGCGGCGTCGCCTGGGTCCTGTACCGGGCGGGGCGCCGCGAGCACTCGGCCACGCTCATCGCCGACTCCAAGCACCTGGCCACTGATGTCATCACCTCCGCGGCCGTGCTCGTGGGCGTGGGGGTCGTGGCGATCACGGGCTCGCCGGTGCTCGACGCCCTCGTCGCCCTGGGGGCGGGCCTGAACATCATGTGGACGGGGTTCAAGCTCATCAACGAGTCGGTGAGCGGGCTCATGGACGCGGCCCCCGCGGCCGAGGCGATCGCCCGGGTGGAGGAGGTGCTGGGCGCCCGCCGCGACCCGGGCCGCATCGACTTCCACGCCATGCGCATCCGCGAGGCGGGCAACCGCCGCTTCATGGACCTGCATGTGCTCGTGCCCGACGCCTGGACGGTCAAGCAGGGGCACGACTACGCCGAGGACCTCATCGACGACCTGGTCCGCTCTGATCCGGGCCTGCGGGTCTCCGCGCATCTCGAGCCGATCGGCGATCCGAAGAGCTACGAGGACCTCGACGACGTCTGATCGCCCGGCGTGCCCGGGCCCTAGCGCCCCGCCCCGGGGATCCGCGCTGGCGCGGGGCGGTGACGGGCGCGCTCGTCGTCGCATTCCATCGCGGGATGGGCCGCTCCGTGCCACACTCGTGCCATGAGCCCAGCAGTTCTGTCCGCGACCGCTCCGTCCCTCCGCCATCACACAGCGCCGCAGGACGCCCCCTGGCGCCGTCTCGACCACATCGGGGTCGAGATCTGCCTGGAGAACGTCGCCGGCGTGCGGCTCGCGGTCCGCGCGGGAGCCGATCGCGCCGAGCTGTGCGACAACCTCACCGTCGGTGGCACGACGCCCTCGATCGGCGCGATCGAGGCCGCTGTCCTGGCCGCCGCCGAGGAGGTCGAGGCCAAGCGCCAGCGCATCGGCGCGCACTGGGCGAGCTCAGCGGGAGGCGCGCCCTTCGGCCTGCGCATCATGATCCGTCCCCGGGGCGGCGGCTTCATCTACGACGGCGACGGCCGGCGCGCGATGATCGCCGACGTCCGCCGGATCGCCGCCCTGGCGCGCGAGATGAGCGAGTACACCCGCCCGGTCCCCACCTCCAACCCGGCTCAGCCCCTGCCCCCGGCCGTGGACCTGGGTCTCGTCATCGGCGGCCTGACGGATGACGGCACCGTCGACCGCGGGCTCGTCCGCCTCCTCAAGGATCTCGCCGACGGCGCCTCCCTGACCTACCACCGGGCGATCGACGCCAGCCGCGACCCCCTGGAGGCCTACCGCGACCTGCGCCAGCTCGGCGTCGACTACGTGCTCACCAGCGGCGCGGCGGACACGGCCCTCGATGGGGCGCGGGCGATCGCCGCGATGGTGGCTGAGGAGGGGCCGACGGTCATCGCCACCGGCATGGTGCGCAGCCACAACGCCGCCGAGGTCATCGAGGCCACGGGCGCGCGGGAGATCCACCTGCGCTGCTCCTTCCCCGACCTGCCCCCGCACCTGCCCCAGAACACCGATGAGGAGCAGGTGCGCGAGATCGTCGAGGTGGCGCGTGCCCTGCCGGTGCCGGGCGGGCCGGGCGACTGAGCGCCGCGCGCGCACCGAGGGCCTCCGCGAGAGGAGGCCCGCCCAGGAGGAC
>ERZ773065.1622-NODE-1622-length-11233-cov-5.813115_pt1 | contig 11233 bp, 5 predicted proteins | sample MGYA00580623_ERZ773065 | MGnify/ENA primary metagenome ERZ773065 (study PRJEB29015, sample SAMEA2738017) | human oral metagenome | biome: human oral; feature: human-associated habitat; material: dental | place: China | collected 2047 ...
GCGGGGAGATTGTCCTGAGTGCGCGCAATTATATTTCAACGCTGGTTTATCAGGGCCGAGGCGAAGGTTATGACGAGTCTGAGATTTTACGATTGACCAAATTATTTACTGATGAGAGGTATTTGCGCCCCGATATTATGATTATCCTGAGTTTGAGCCATGATAAGCGCGAGGAGCGAATTGCCATGCGTGGCGAGCTGAAAAATCCCGACGCTTTTGAATCGCGCGGACAGGACTTTCAGGAAAAAGTTGATGATGGCTATCTGGAAATTGCCAAGGATTACGATATCCCAGTTGTCCTAGCAGATGGAAATGTCGAAGAAGTTCATGATATACTGATTGATGAGATTGAGGCGAATGGAGGAATTGATGTCTGAAAAGCTACTAATAGGCAGACTGATGCCGGATGAAATTGATGATGAATGTGCGGAATCTATCCGTGATATATGGTTAAGAGCGGGGAATCTTATAGGCGAAGGGCAGACAAATCCCAACTTAACACGTGCCGTTTGTGATATAAATAGTCCAGACAATTTACGACGTGAGGTGAGTAGGCGGGATTCTGGAATTTATGTAGTAAAAGGGCTCGGTAGCGGCGCTTTAATGGCTGCTGCGAAAGTAACCACTAAAAAGGGCAGAGTCGCTCCGCAATATGGCGATAACCAAGTGGGCAGGCCTATGTATATGGAGATTTTTGGTGCGAGTGCTGATGCTGAGAAGGCTTGGCCAGACTATCTCCAGAGTATGGTAGATCAGGCACGAAAGGACTTTGGTCAATCCATGAGAAGCAGAGTCACTAAGCTTTGCGCTTACGCCTCTCCTGATTCCGATGAAAGATTTGCTGATGCTGTAAGGAGTGTTAATCCTTGCAAGTATGAAGAGCACGGTGGAGAAGTAGGCTCGTTCGGTGTTGTGGGTAGATTAGCTGGTCTGTATTTTCGTCATGACGTGGAATTTGATGTTCCTCAGGCTGCTCGCGTGCTTGCGGGATTGGGAGGCGCCGCCCTCTCCTTGCTGGGTAATCTAAGAGGTCCGCTCGGCAATCCAGTTCCTGTTCGTGTGGGTTCTGTTGGGGAAGAGTTCCCGAATGCCGCTTAGGATAGTTTCGCAAACCCCTTGATTTTATTGACATTTTTCGTCATAATGATTACTTAGCGAAGTAGTGTATTCATGGCGGGTGAAAATTGCGAGCGGGCAAATCGTGATTTTAGGCTATGAATTAGGGATCTTCACGGCCGTCTATCAACCACTAAATAAAGCGAGGAGTGTTTACGCCTGTGGCAAAAAAACCATCCACAAGCAGCGATCGCGTCTATTTCACCTCTGGTGATAACGCCCTGCCGCTGCCAAACCTAATCGCTCACCAAAAAGATTCTTGGCGCTGGTTCGTCGAAGAAGGTTTGAGTGAGATATTTTCAGAAGTTAATCCAATTGACGACTATACTGGTCAAAAGTTGTCATTGAAATTCGGCAAATATTATTTTGGCGAGCCGAAAAACACCGACCAGTTTGCTAAAGAAAATAACTTGACATTTGAAGCGCCTCTACACGCGACGGTTGAATTGACCAACAAGACAACTGGTTTGGTTGAGGAGCAAGAAATTTACCTCGGTGAATATCCATGGATGACCGATCGTGGTACGTTTATTATCAACGGTACGGAGCGTGTGGTTGTTAGCCAGTTGATTCGCTCTGCCGGTGTTTTCTTCACTGCTGAAACAGTAGCGGGACGTAATTACTACGGCGCGAAAATCATTCCAGGCCGTGGTGCGTGGATGGAGTTTGAGACGGCTTCTAATGGTGCGATCTATGTGAAGATCGATCGCCGCCGCAAGATTCCAGCAACGACATTGCTGCGTGCTTTGGGCTATCCAAAGACTAGCGAAATTAAGGAATTGTTTGCTGATATCGACACGGGCGACGTGAAATACATTGAGGAAACCCTGGATAAGGACACGGCGCGTGGTGCGAATGAGGCACTAATTGAGGTTTATCGTCGTTTGCGTCCAGGTGATTTGGCGACGGTTGATAATGCTCGCCAGATGATTGAGCGAATGTTCTTTGACTTCAAGCGATTTGATTACTCTCGAGTTGGCCGTTACAAGATTAACCAGCGTTTGGGTCTTGATGTGGCTAATACGACTGAAAATCGTACGCTGCAGATGAGCGACTTGGTGGCAATTCTGCGTGAAGTGATTCGCCTTAACAACACTCAGGAGCCGGCTGACGACATTGACGCGTTGAATAATCGCCGCGTTCGTTTGGTTGGCGAGCTGATTGCCCGTCAGTTCCGCGTTGGTATGCTCAGGATGCAGCGCAACGCCATGGACCGTATGAGTGTGGCTGATCTGGAAAGTGTTAGCCCAAGTCAGCTAATTAATGCTCGTCCAATTGTGGCAGCAGTGCGTGAGTTCTTTACTTCAAGTCAGTTGTCACAGCTACTTGACGAGGTTAACCCATTGTCAGAATTGAGTCATAAGCGACGTTTGAGCTCGACTGGCCCTGGCGGTTTGAGTCGTGAGCGCGCCGGATTTGAAGTTCGTGATGCTCACCCAACACATTACGGCCGTATCTGTTCAGTGGAAACACCAGAAGGCGCTAACGTTGGTTTGGTGCTGAACTTGGCAGCTTATGCTCGAGTTAATGAATATGGTTTTATTGAGACTCCATATCTACGCGTCAAAGACGGTCGCGTGACTGACGAGCTTGTTTATCTGGATGCTTCACAGGAAATCGGTGAAGTTATCGCTGACGCTGGTGAAGTTTTGAATGAAGATGGTACTTTCCGCGATGAGCGCGTTAATGCTCGTAATAATATGCAGCCATCACAAGTTGATGCTGATCAGGTTACTTTCATGGACGCAGCTCACCGTCAGATCTTAGGCTCAACCGCAGCGTTGGTGCCGTTCATTGAGAAGACTCGCGTCGACCGCGCCTTGACTGGCTCAAACATGCAACGCCAGGCTGTACCGCTTCTTACTCCGGAGTCGGCAACTGTTGGTACTGGAATTGAGAAGGCTGTGGCTGAAAATAGTGGTCACTTAATCCAGGCTGAAGCAAACGGTGAAGTTGTTCGTGCTGACGCTGACGAAATTCATGTTAAGTACGCTGACGGTGTAAAGATTTACACCCTGAAGCACTTCGTGAAGAATAATGACGATCGTTGTTACAACCAAAAAGTTCGCGTTGAGCGTGGTGATAAGGTGAAGAAGGGTGATATTCTGATTGAAGGCGCCTCAATTGCTGGTGGTGAAATTGCCCTAGGTAAGAACCTATTAGTAGCCTTCATGCCATGGGGCGGCTACAACATGGAAGACGCGATTATCATGAGTCGTCGTTTGGTTGAAGATGATCGATTGACCAGTATCAATATTAAGGATTACACCGTTGAGGTCCGTGAGACGAAGCTTGGTCCGGAGATTGTGACACGCGATATTCCAAACGTTTCTGAGGAAAGTCTGCGCCACTTGGACGAGGATGGAATTGTCCAAATTGGTTCTGAAGTTAAGGCTGGAGATGTTTTGGTTGGTAAAATTACACCAAAGGGTGAACAAGAACTGAGTTCTGAGGAGCGCCTACTTCGTGCAATCTTCGGTGAGAAGGCTAAGGATGTCCGTGATACCTCACAGCGCATGAACAATGCTGGCGGTGGTAAAGTTGTCGGCGTGAAGATTTTCAGCCGTGAGAATGGCCATGAATTGAAGGCTGGTGTCTTGATGCAAATCCAGATTTTTGTGGCACAACTTCGAAAGATTGGTGTCGGTGATAAGATGGCCGGACGCTTTGGCAACAAGGGCGTTGTGGCGAAAGTTCTGCCAGTTGAGGACATGCCGTTCCTAGAAGATGGTACGCCGGTTGACGTGATCTTGAACCCACTTGGTGTGCCAAGCCGTATGAACCTTGGTCAGCTGTTTGAAACGCACCTTGGTATGGCGGCTCGAGCATTAGGCTACCGCGTGGCAACTCCGTCGTTTAACGGCGTACCAAGCGAGAAGATTTCTGATGAACTAGAAAAAGCAGGATTAGCACGTGATGGTAAAAGCCAGCTATTTGATGGTCGTACCGGTGAAGCGTTTGAAGAGCGTACCACAGTCGGTGTGATGCATATGATTAAGTTGCACCACATGGTTTCTGATAAGATTCACGCGCGTTCGACTGGTCCATACACCATGGTTACTCAGCAGCCACTCGGTGGTAAGGCTCAGAACGGTGGTCAGCGCTTCGGTGAGATGGAGGTGTGGGCATTGGAAGCCTACGGTGCTGCTGCAACCTTGCAGGAAATGTTGACAATTAAGTCCGACGACGTTTACGGTCGTGCTAAGGCTTACGAGTCAATCATCAAAGACGAACCGATTGTCGGTCCAAAACTCCCAGAATCCTTCAACGTTTTGGTTAAGGAGCTTCAAGGTTTGGGTCTTCGGGTTGACTTGGTTGATGACGAAGCAACAGTTGACGCTGAGCATGTCATCGCTTCAAGCGGCCCAGAGGATAAGACCGTAGCTACTGATGATGAAGAAGAGAAAGAAGTATACTTGGATGAATCAGATGACATCGGTGAAATTGACGGCGGTATGAGTGTGCAAGATATTGATGAAGTAGAAGAAATAAAGGAGGACGCGTAAGATGGCAAATTCTGCATTTAACGCAACGGGCATCAGCGATTTTGACGCGGTTCGTTTGGCGGTAGCTAGCCCAGAAGATATTCTGAAATGGAGCTACGGCGAGGTCTTGAAGCCAGAGACAATTAATTATCGCACCCAAAAGCCAGAGCGCGACGGCTTGTTCTGCGAGCGAATCTTCGGTCCGGTTAAGGATATCAATCCACACGACTCAAAATTAAAGGGCGTGCGTTCGCGCGAAGCTGCTGTCGATAAAAACGGCGAACTTGTCACCAAATCAATCGTTCGTCGTGAGCGAATGGGTCACATCCAACTGGCAGTACCGGTGGCGCACATTTGGTTCATGCGTGGCACGCCAAGCGCTATGAGTCAGCTGCTTGGTATGACGGTCCGTAATATTGAGAAGATTGTTTACTTTGCAACTTACGTTATCTTGAGTGTTGACGAAGAAACTCGTGATCAATATTTGGCAGATTTGGAAGCAGAAACTGATTTGGCTCGTAAAGCTATCAAACTCCGCTATGAAAAAATGGCCGAGGAAGATGGCGCTGATGTTAAGCAACTAGCTAAAGAGCAGAGTCGTGAAGTTGAAGAGTTGGAAGAAAATTACATTGGCAAGAAGTCGCAATTGGAAGGCTTAAATAAGGGCGCGCTGATTTCAGAGACTGAATATCGCAATTTGCCGGAAGAGTATGACGAACTGATTGAGGTTGGCATGGGTGCTAGCGCGGTGAAGTCACTTCTGGATAATATTGACCTGCCAAAGCTAATTGCGGAATTGACTGAAGAAGCTGAAGGAGCAAAGGGTCAGCGACAGAAGAAACTACTGAAGCGGTTGAAGATGTTGGAGAGTATGGAAGCTGCTGGCATTAAGCCATCCAGTCTATGTATGACTGTTCTACCAGTGATTCCTCCAGATCTTCGCCCGATGGTGGCGCTGTCTGGTGGCCGATTTGCGACATCTGACTTGAACGATTTGTACCGCCGAATTATTAACCGCAACAACCGCTTGAAGAAGTTGATTGAACTTAACGCGCCAGAAGTTATTCAGCGCAATGAAAAGCGTATGTTGCAGGAAGCAGTTGATGCTTTGATTGACAATTCAGCATCACGTGGTCGCGCCGTTAGCTCAACTGGTGGTCGCCGTAGTTTGAAGAGCTTGAGTGACATGCTGAAGGGTAAGCAGGGTCGCTTCCGCCAGAACCTTCTCGGTAAGCGTGTTGACTATTCTGGCCGCTCGGTGATCGTGGTTGGTCCAAAATTGAAGATTCACCAGTGTGGTTTGCCAAAGCAAATGGCACTAGAACTATTTAAGCCGTTTGTTATTAGTTGGTTGATTAAGAACGAATTTGCGCACAATATTCGCTCAGCTTCACGCCTGATTGAGGCTGGCGAGGCAGTGGTTTGGGACGCGCTTGATTCAGCAATTGAAGGTAAGTATGTACTGCTTAACCGCGCGCCAAGCTTGCACCGTTTGTCAATTCAGGCCTTCCAGCCAGTTTTGGTTGAGGGCAAGGCTATCCAATTACATCCACTAGTTTGTGCTGGATTTAACGCTGACTTTGACGGTGACCAGATGGCCGTTCACTTGCCGTTATCAAAGGAAGCCCAGGCCGAGGCTCGCGAATTGATGAGCGCAACCGCCAACTTGTTGAAGCCTGCTGATGGTGCACCAGTGCTGCACATCTCACAGGACATTGTGCTGGGTAACTATTACCTAACTTACGACAAGCCGCAAGCTCAGACTGACGATGTCAAAACCTACAGCTCTGTCTACGAGGCAGAGATGGCGTACGATAAGGGCGCAATTCAATTGCAAACCCCAATCCGTATTTTTGCGAAGGGCAAAATGCGCCAGACGACTTTGGGCCGTGTCTTCTTTAATGAGATTCTGCCAGAGGACTTCCCTTACGACAACAACGTTCAGACTAAGAAACAGCTGAAGAAGGTATTGGCGCAAATCTTTAACAAGTACGGCGCTGAAGAGACTGCCAAAATCGCTGACCGCATGAAGGGTCAAGCTTTCCGCTTTGCGACAACTGCGGCCGTATCTACCGGTATGACTGACTACGTTCACTTTGATGAAATCTCTGAGTTCGTGGCTGAAGGTGATGCTAAGGGAGCTTTGATCTCTGAGCAGTTCGACCAAGGTTTGATCACCGAAGAAGAGCGTTACAACTTGACGGTGAATGCTTGGCGAAACGTTGACAATAAGATTACTGCATTCTTGAAGGAACAGCTAGCACACATGGACACCAGTATTTCCATGATGGTCAACTCTGGTGCTCGTGGTGATATCTCCAACGTGAAGCTGGCGAGCGCTATGATCGGTATTCAGATGGACGCAACCAACCACGAAATTGAGTTGCCAATCCGTAGTTCATATACCGGCGGTCTGTCTAGCCTTGAGGCCTTCGTGGCAACCCGTGGTGCACGTAAGGGTCTGATCGACACCGCGCTGAAGACTGCCGACTCAGGCTACCTGACCAGGCGTTTGGTCGACGTGGCACAGGATGTCTTCACGGTTGAGGATGTTGAAGGTGACGACGAAGGTTACGCAATCTACCGTTCAGAAACTGAGGAAACGATGATCGACTTCTCGAACCGCTTGGCTGGTCGTTACGCAGCTGAGACAATTCCAGGTCACGTCAACAAGGACGAATTGATCACTCGAGAAATCGCTGACTCAATTGATGATGATGAAAGTATCCAAAGTGTCAAGATCCAATCAGTCTTGTCAACCAACAACCTCAACGGCATTCCACAGCGTAGCTATGGCGTTGACATGTCAACTGGTAAATTGGTCGGCAATCATCAGCCAGTCGGTGTCATCGCTGCTCAGTCAGTCGGTGAGCCGGGTACTCAGTTGACCCTGCGTACTTTCCACAACTCTGGTGTGGCCGGCGGTGACATCACCCAGGGTCTGCCGCGTGTTGAAGAATTGTTCGAGGCACGCACACCGAAGGGTCAGGCGTTTGTTACGGAAATTGCCGGGTTAGTTGACGTTTGGGAAGATGGCAAAAAGTACATCGTCCAAGTCACGCCAGAATCGGGCAAAGTTGAGCGCTTGCCGCTAGACGGCCGAACCATCGTAGTCAAGGCCGGTTCAAGCGTCAAGGCTGGCGACGTGCTAGCAACTGGCGAAGATGACACTCGCCCGCTCATCGCACCATTTGACGGTGTGGTTGAAGCAGCTGAAGACACCCTGGTGATCGCTGCTGAAGCTGGCGCACCAGCTCGCTATGAAATCCCAGGCACCATGCAGTTGGTCGTCAAAGCTAATGATGTCGTCGAGGCTGGCGACCGCTTGACAGCAGGTTCATTGAACCTACATGACTTGATGCGACTTAAGGGTGTCGAGGCGACTCAGCGCTACATCATCAACGAAGTGCTACGTATTTACGCCGCTCAGGGTCAAGACGTGGCCGACAAGCACCTAGAGATTATCGTTCGCCAGATGTTCAGTCGCGTCCAGATTGAAGATGCGGGTGATAGCGACTTCGTGACAGGTGACATCGTCTCCAAGGCTGCGGTAGTGAACGCCAATAAGCAACTAGCCGCTGAAGGCAAAAACCTCATCAGCTACACCCAGTTGCTACTCGGTATCACGAAGGTGTCAATCTGGAGTGACTCATGGCTATCCGCTGCGTCCTTCCAAGACACCACTCGCGTGCTGATCAACGCTGCCGTATCTGGTCGCGCTGACCACTTGCATGGTCTCAAGGAAAATGTCATCATCGGTCGCAAGATTCCAGTAGGGACGGGCGCAATCGAAGAAGATGAAGAATTCGAAACACCGAGCGAAGACGAGTTCGTTGAAGAGGAAATCGCTGTTTAGTAGGTAGATCTGACCACAATAATCCGCAACACCCGTACCTTGATTATAAGGTCGGGTGTTTTGCGTATGATGATTATTTTATTTGGTAGCTCATAAAGCACTGTATGTAGATTAGAAGTCTTTGTTTTGGATGATAGGTATTGACTTTTTAGCTTAGGTGTGATATAAATTGTATTAGCTTTCACACAACCGTGTGAAAGAGTCCTTCACAGCAAGAGAGATGGTGAATGTCGATGGCACTCCAGGAAGAGGTAAAGATCAGAGGAAATGTGGACGATGAGAAAGGGGGATCGAGCGGCCTCTTTTTAAATCCCATTGCTATGCAGTGGCTGTTTCTGTTTGCGCTTGTTGCGTGGGCACTGGTCAACATCGTATCATATACGAATCAGACTAGTGCTTACAAAGATAGACAGACAGACGCAACGCTGTCTGACGTTGTCTCTAGCTTTGGGCTAGAGCCCGGCAAGGAATATCCTGTCGTCATAGGGGATAGGACCACTGTCGACAGTGGTCAGGCTTCCTATGGCGGGGGGGCGTTCTATGTCAAAGGAGAAGGAGAATGGGCGTCAAGCACGTCCATTCTCGTTAGTTTCGAGGGCAACAATGGGTCGTACGTCCTAGAGATCCCGGTCTCTAGGGTCACCTTCGATGTTCGCCAGAACATCGAAGAGGCGTCTATGTCCGTATATGTGCCAGGAACTGAGCAGCCTGAGGAGGTAGCCTATTGGCTGCACTCCTACGCTTGTAGCAAAGATACTTGGGCTTACGGATGGGTGCAGAAAAACTGTAGCCCTAATCCCCCTCAGCTTGTCATCTCAGATGACGTGAGAAGCCAAGGACTAGCTACGGTGTTAAATGGCGCCTTTAATAAGGAGTCAGCTGGAGCGACTATTGTACTTTCACCGAGCATGTATAACAACATTCTTGGTATTAAGTAAGGCTGAGTAGTCCTGAGCAGTCCTGTGGAGTGACACTCCACTCTTGTCGCGTGTCAAGTGAAAACTCCACGGACGGGGGTGGAGTTTTCACTTTAATATGCTAGCAATACGAAGGCCACGCCTTCCCCTGATAAGCCGACCACGCCGACGCCAAATCCAACCCCAGCTCCAGATCCGGCGGACGATTATTATAAGCCAGATGCTGCTACTTTAGAAAACATCAAAGCGATTTTTGAGACTATGAATACTCAGTCGATTGAGGGATATTTGGCAAGTCCAGTCACGCTATACCAAAATTCAGCTAATCCTTGGAATGTTAGTAGTAATAAAAACAGAGGTTGCCTTATCGTTGGATGCGCTTGGTAGTCACTCATAGCAGTGGAGTTTCAATTTACCAGAATCAGAAATTAACCGTTTGAAGTCAAAGGCCAATTTTGAAAAATTATTTGACGGTATCAGTCTTTACAATTAGCAGTCAGCTGATTATTACTAACAGATGTAGACATTGACAATTATTGTTCAGTGTGCTACAATAGAAATATGGCAGAAGGTGGATTATTCTTAAGAAAAACGATAGAGGAAAAGGATTGGGAGAAAGTTCTTGCTCCTCCTGGGTTTAGTGATATAGAGGGTCGTCATATTGTGGTGGATAATGGCCTGGGCTTATATGTGGCTGATGGTCGCAATCCAGATTCAGATAATTCAGGTAGAGATGTAATCGTTAAATATCCTCAGTGGTCAGATGGCACTGAACATAACCCAATGTCGCAGGTTAGGGCACGAGTTCTTGCTGCACTGGCAGAGAAGCTGGTAGTTTACGTTGATAATCCTGGGGTTGAAATGGGTAATCCTCGGATGAGCAAAGAGATAAAGCAAGCTTTAAGACAAGGTGATTTCAAGCCAGGAGCTATTCAGCAATGGGATGCTGTTGGTGAGAGTCTGGATCTTCACGGTTTGGGCTTTGATTCGATTAGTCGACTGGTTGGTGCGTCTCTCGGAACTCATGTGGTGGCTGGGGCGGTGGCAACGGCACCTGGTGAGGTATACTTGGATAAAATTGATCTACTGGAGGCCGCTGGGCTAAATAAAAAGCAGTCTTTGGCTAGATTTGTTTTAAACTTTATGATGCACGGTGGCGATCGTTGGTCGGAATTAGTACAGTCAAACCCTGATTGGGCGGAAGAGGTGAAGCATGGCGATCCTTTGGTGCTTGCTAAATTGGCCTTACGGAGGCCAGCTGGTCTAATATATCCGCCAATAGGTATTCATCGACACGACATTGAGAAAACTCTAGTTGAGGCTAAGAATAGAAAACAGCCAGCAATTGATGGAGATACCCTTATAAGTATTGCGTATGGTTCAGAGAGTTTAATTAGTACCCGTGAAGATAATGAGCGTTTGGCTCGGAGTTTGGCTCGGAAGGGGCTAAAGACTGCATTGTTAATACTTGAGGGCGGTGTTCATGCCTCTCAAGAAAATATGGGCTTTTGGTTTGACTACCTAGAGCAGATTAATCGCCTAAAGGCAGCGTAATAGTAGCTTCTAGACAAATTGTTATCAACTATGCTAAAATAAACCCAGAGTTTCCTCTTTTCGGAGCAAGCGGTGAATTTAAGATGTGTACACACCAAATGCTTGGCGGAAAAGGTATAGACGCGAGGCGGAATTGCTGAATCCAAATCGCACAGGGATAAGTCCCATAGTTAACGGTACTTCGCCGTAAAATTACCATTAATGAATCCTAAGGAGAAATTGGATGCCAACAATCAACCAATTGGTGCGCAAACCGCGCCAAACGGCTAAGAAAAAGTCCAAGTCGCCAGCACTGGGTCGCATTC
>ERZ773065.1623-NODE-1623-length-11233-cov-2.953570_pt1 | contig 11233 bp, 12 predicted proteins | sample MGYA00580623_ERZ773065 | MGnify/ENA primary metagenome ERZ773065 (study PRJEB29015, sample SAMEA2738017) | human oral metagenome | biome: human oral; feature: human-associated habitat; material: dental | place: China | collected 2047 ...
CGAAACATAAAAAAGCACCCCTAAGGGTGCTTTGATTTTATAGGTTTATTGATCGAATTGCATCAAGATATTCTTTACCGCCATCAACAGTGTTGGCATGGTTTGTGTCAACACTATGAAAAACAGCAGTTTCTTTGTAAGCAAGAAAAATCATATCATTATTTAGGAATTCGTCTTTCTCGCTTATTACGACGTGACTAGTGGCTTTGCTTTGTGATAATCGTTTTGTGAAAATATTTTTTAGCTGGTCAAAAAGTAAAACTAAAGAACATTTCTGGTCAGCAATAGGCATCGGTATTATAGATACCCATCCTAGCAATAATTTAACGACTAAAGGTATTATTTTCACAAGAAAACGTAGTCTTGTGAATTTATTTTTAAGGACTTCGCAACCACAGCATGGATTAAATGAGATTATCTCAAAATCCATGTCTGGATGGTTGATAGTCAGTAGTTGTTCAAGTGATTCAGCCACTTCTTGACCTACTGATATAGTGAAGATTTTTACGATTTTAAACTTGTTAATCTCTATGTCGGACAAAATAGTACTGGCATATTCAGAAACATTAAAACCTAGCTGGCTATATTGGCAGTAGGTTATTCCTGCTTGAACTTTATTTAATAAAAAGTTAAAAGCAGGATCTGGCTGATTTAGCATACCAGCTACAAAATAATTCATTACATTATCATTGTATTTGCGTCTTGAAAGACGAGGAATTTTACGATGTTTAAGATCAAAAATAAGAAATGTAATGGAATTAAGTACAAAAATAGCTAAAATCTGTCTCATAAAATCACCCCCAAAAAAAGAGACAAAAACAAAATCAAAACGATCAATAATTTGTTAAAGAGCTTTTTTATTATAACAGATACATTATGATAAGTCAAGAATAACACTAAAATCCAAACTTTGCAAAAATATACTTTTTATGCTAATAATTGGATATAGACAACATTTGAAAGGCTAAAATGGAGCAAAATACAAAAAAATTTCAACCCGCAAAAAGGCAGACCTCTTCTGTAAATAATAAGTCAATTCTAATCTTAATGAGTTTGATTACTGTATGCGGAATTGCTACTGGTGTTGCAGGAGTAGCTTTTGGAATTAAATTCAAATCACAAAAGCAACTATTGGAATCTAAAACTCAAACCAAACAAATTGTTGAGAAAGTGAAAAGCAAGAAAAAGAAAATTAAAAATCAATTAGACAACAAAAAAATCGCAGAGCCTGTATCTGTGGATAATCATATACTGATACAAGAATGGGGTGTGAAAATAAAAATTCCTGATGACCTTATGTCGGTTAGTTATGAATTTTCGCATCAAGCTGGATTTCAAAAATTATGTGCATCTGGCGTAAAAAAGGGTTCACAATATTTTCCAGATTTTGCTAATTCTACAAAAAATAATGATTATTTAGGTTGTATTATGCGCTTTCCGAAAGATTTTGCCTCTGTTCCAGGAGGAGATGGGCAAGATGTATTAGCAGAACTTTCAAAAATGCCGCCAGTATTTAGACAGGATCAATATAATTTCATTTATCGAAGTCCGCAAGCGGTATTCAGTCCAGATCCTGAAGAGGCTAAGCTGGAAGTGGAATCCGTGCGTCTGATTCGAGAAATGTTTAATAAAAATATTTCTAAGTTATAGGGCGATTGACTAAAGAGTGAGTGATGGCGGCGGCGAGAGCATCGGCGGCGTCGTCGGGTTTGGGGACTTGATTTAGTCCTAAATGAAGCTTAACCATTTCCTGCATTTGTTTTTTGTCGGCAGAACCGTAACCAGTGAGAGTCTTTTTAATTTCATTGGGGGTGTATTCGAAAATGGGGAGGTTGTGTTGTTTGCAAACTAGAAGAATAACACCGCGTGCTTCGGCCACGGAAATGCCGGTGGTGATATTTTTGGTGAAAAAAAGTTTTTCAATGCTGGCGACGTCGGGTTGATTTTGTTTGATGATTTGGTGGAGCGAATCGTAGATATCGAGGAGGCGGTCGGAGAGCGGAGTGTGAGGTGGTGTGGTGATGACGCCGCTGTCAAGCATGGTAGCCTGACCACGAAGGGTATTTTTTTGACCTTTGATTTCAATCACGCCAAAACCGCAGATGCCGGTGCCTGGGTCGATGCCGAGAATGCGAGTGTTCATATAGTGATGATAACAGATTTTAGGTTACTATTCGTAACCTGCTTCAATCTTTAGTGCGTCAAAAAAGCTTTCAATGTCTTGAATGGTAATATTCTGCCAATAATCTTGAGTGACGATAAAGCCACTTCCAGTCATTAACTCGGTGTTGTTGGCGTGCATCTTACCTAATTTTAAGCTCTGAAGCAATTTCTTAGAAAAACCACGTTGCCGAACTGTCTGAATGCTAAGTTTTAAAATTTCTTGAATTTGTTCTGGCTTTTCGGTTGGTTTTTTCGAAGATTTAAAAATATGTTGCAGTCCGACAAGATTTTTAAAATCTGAGTAATCTGCAAAAAACGAGTCGTCGCTTAAATATGGTATGGTAAAGCCGCTATAAAACGAAGTTTCATTTATGCTGGAGAGAGCAGCAAGAAAATTTACAGCCAAAGGTTTGAACTCTGGACGTAAATTCTCTAATTCATAGAAAGTATTAAGAGCATATATTTTATGCGGATTTATAGGCTTAACAAGTCCACTGTGCTTTTTGAAATAATTTTCATAGTTTACGGCCTGAGAGATGTTTGTTTGCATCCATGAAGAATGATGGATTTTTTTAATTTTTTGTGCAATTTCTTGAGGTGACCAAATTAACGTCAAATCAGTATAACACTCAACACGATTAATGGCGCGTTCTATGTCTGCAATTTTAAAGTCTGGTATATTGTTAAAATCAAGAATTTTTTCGGCTGCCCCACTAAGCGAAAAGACTAAGACACCGTCGTAATTGTCGGCAGCAAAGCTTCCGTCTAGCCCTTCAAGATAATCTGGATCTTCACGCAACAATCTGCGACAAAATTCGCCAATGAGATGCAAATATAGTAATGCCTCACCTCTAGAATAAACTTGTTTGATATATTGCTGAGCCATTGTGACAAATATAGCACAAAAAAGCCCCGCCGTCATTAGCGAGGTTGCTGGGAAACTTTTACTTATTCACGTATTTTATCAAAGTTTGGCGGAGGTCGTGGACGGGGGTGACGAATTTGTCTTTGATGGTGGCGGGGGCGATGGCGTGCTTGAAGCCGAGTTTTTTAGCCTCGGCAATGCGCTGGTCGGCGCGAAAAGCTGAGCGGATTTCGCCGCCGAGACCGACCTCGCCAAACACGACATAATCCTCACTCAGTTTGCGGCCAGCCACGACGCTGGCGATGGCAAGACAGACGGCGAGATCAGCGGCAGCGTCTTTGATTTTGATGCCGCCGACGACGTTCAAATAAATATCTTTATCACTCAAATTTAATTTGGTGCGACGTTCGAGCACGGCGATTAGGAGATTCAAACGATTTAAATCAAAACCCGAGGCGGTACGTTTGGGGTAACCAAAATTAGTGGGGGTGGCGAGAGCTTGGATTTCGACCAACAAGGGGCGCGAACCCTCGAGAGTGGCCAAAATAATCGAGCCGTCAGTATTGGTGCGCTCAGCGAGCAAGGCGGCGGAGGGGTTTTTAACTTCGACCAACCCACTGTCTTTCATCTCAAAAATTGCGACTTCACTGGTGGCGCCAAAACGATTTTTGATGGCACGGATAGTTTTGAACCCGCCATAGCGATCTCCCTCAAAATTTAACACCACGTCTACTAAGTGCTCGAGAACTTTGGGGCCGGCTAAAGTTCCCTCTTTGGTGACGTGACCAACAATAATTACGGCGGTATCGGTGGCTTTGGCGGCGCGAATGATTAAATTGCCCGAGTTTGTAATTTGAGAAACTGTGCCTGGAGCGGAGCTGATTTCGTTCATGGCAAGAGTTTGGATTGAATCGATAATGACAAGGTCAAATTCGGCGGATTCGATAGTTTTGGCGATATCGTTTGCAGAGGTTGAGCTGGCAAAATGTAAGTTATCGGAGCTGGCACCAAGTCGAGTGGCGCGCATTTTGACCTGACCGGCAGATTCCTCGCCCGAAACATAAAGCACTTTGTGGTTTTTGGCGATTTCGGCACAAATTTGCATTAAGATAGTGGATTTGCCAATACCTGGTTGACCCGCCAACAGATTCACAGAGCCCTGCAAAATGCCGCCGCCTAAAACGATATTTAAATCTTTAAAGCTGGTAGAAAGACGAATTTTTGCATCTGACGGTTCGATGGATTTGATGCTGTCGGATTTGAGTTTTTTGCCAGAAACCTGCCCGCGAGCGAGTGCGAATTTTTTCTCTTCTAATGATTCTTCTGGAGCTTCTAGGATCGTGTTCCATTGACCACAATTTTCACATTTGCCTGACCATTTAGCGTAGGTGGTACCACAATTTTGACAGACGAATTTGGTTTTGGATTTTACCATATGTAAAGTATAGCACGGGTTGAGAAGTGAAAGTAAAGCATGAGCTTGATGCTAGTGACGCGAATTTGCTTATGGTTGAAATTTTTATTACAATTTAATTAAAATCAAGGAGCGTTATGCAAAAGAAAGATGTAAATAAAATACCAAAAAACCTAGGACTGAAAATCGCCGTTGGGATAATTTTAATTTGGTTGGCTGTGTTGACTTTTTTATTTTTCAAAGAGAAAGAATTGGAGCTTGAAAACGGCAAAGGGCGAGGAGAAACAACGGTTATGTTGGTGCACGAAATAAACCAATTGCGCCAAAAAGTGGATAAGCTGGAAGGTAAGAAATAGATCGCCAGTAAGTTATTTTTTGCGAGTGAGGTGCCAATGGTCGCCATATTCGCATTTGTAGACGTCGAGCCGAACGTCGTGGTCGTGTTCGGCGACGAGAACGGCCACTTCGGCTTCTTCGCGAGTTTTGTAAATTATTTTTTCAGTATCGCCGACCCAACATTTGGCGGGAACAAAGCTACCTTGCTGAGCGGAAAAACGTTTGCGTGGTGATTTTTTAGACATTTATTGTTATAAATTATAGCAGAACTTTATAGCAAAAGAGGCTGTTATTGACAAAAATCATTAAACATGGTATTATTATAAGGTAGATCGTTTTAGAAAGAGAAAGGGGGCTAAAATGAGATATGGACCTAAACAAGAACAACTGTTTGAATCATCAAAACTGAAACAGCTGGATGTTACTATTAAAAATAATAATGTCGAAAAAATGAACTCTGACGAACTGTTGGCTCATATTGCCTATATGGCACTAGCTGACCAGCAGTTACGTAGAGTTTACTGGTCGAATGAGGTTCAAGAATTTGCTGATTTAGCGATAAAGCTAGCGAACGAGGAGTCTATGGAGAAAAAGCGTCTTGTGCAGGCTAAATTAAATCGTAATCAAGCTCAGATTATCATCCGCGATACTAGTAATGATAATTTCTGCAAAGCTGAAAAACTTCTGCATGACGCATTGTCTACCTTCGAGGATTTAGCGATGAAACATGAAATCCTCTTTACTGAAGATGAAATATTGCGCACCAAATTCAAGTGTTTAGCGCAAAATACGAATAATAGTAAAGAAGAGATTGGTCAAATTCATCAAGATTGGCTAGATTTGTTGTCGCGTTTTGAGTGCTTTGTAAGCGAGAATGAAGGAACTAGTGTTATTTGGTACAGAAATGCCATAAAACATTTTCTGGAATTCTGCGCCTATTTTCAGTTAAAAAAACACGGGTATGTATGCAGAGCGCTTAAGCTTTTTGCAAAAGATAATCGTAAAAAAGCAATTGAATGTGGTCTTTATGGCCTAGGGCGTATTGGATATCAAGTAGTTGTTAAGCTTAAAAACTAATTTCTCAAACAGAACGCCAGCTCGATATAGGGCTGGCGAATTGTGTTTCTAATCATTCTATCTAGGAGATGACTTTATCGACGATGCCGTATTTGAGAGCTTCTTCGGCGGACATCCAGTTGTCGCGGTCCATGTCTTTTTCGACCTGTTTGAAATCTTTGCCGGTGTTTTTGGCAAAAATTTCAGCGAGACGTTTTTTGAGATAGATTCCCTCTTTGAGGGCGATTTCTTGGTCGGTGATTTTGCCCTCGGTACCAGAGGAGGGCTGATGAATCATGACTCTGGAGTTTGGCAAAATATAACGTTTGCCTTTAGTGCCAGAAGAAAGTAGCATGGCGCCCATGGAAGCCTGCAGGCCGATACCGATGGTTTCGACGTCGGGCTCAATGAAATTGATGGTGTCAATAATGGCGAGTCCGTCGTAGACACTGCCGCCTGGGGTGTTGAGGTAAAGTTTGATTGGCTTTTTACTGTCTTCGTGCGCAAGAAATAGTAGCTGCGCAACCACAAGGTTGGCGGTGTGGGCGGTGACGGCTTCGCCCAAGAATATAATGCGGTCATTCAAAAGGCGCGAATAAATGTCGTAGGCGCGTTCGCCGCGATTGGTTTCCTCGATCACGGTGGGGACGAGAGTGTTTTTGATTTGATTTAATTGTTTTGACATAATTTCCTTTCTTTATATATTTTTTGGAGCTTTATTAGAGTTGACGGCGCGTTCCAGAGTTTTGCTGTGCAAAATATTTTGGTTGTAGGAATTCACGAGCTGGTTGTAAGTTTGAATTTCGGCGTTTAGCGAATTAAAATCGGCTGTTAGCTCAAGTTGCTCGGCGACGAGTTGGTCGTGCTGACGCTGAAACTGAGCAGGATTTTGAGAAACGCAGGTTTCGGAAGTGGCGCAGCGATTAAATTCGTCGATGCGCTGATTGAGATTTTGTAAATTGGCGTAATAGGTGGAGGTGTTTTGGTCTAGAGAGCGTTTTTGGTCGACAATTTGCTTGGTGAGGGTTTTGATTTGCTGGCTGAGTGCGAGAAATGGCTCGCTGTAAGAATTGTAAAAAGCCACGACGGCGTCTTGGTCTTTGAAATATTTGGCGTAATGTTGCTCGAGGACGGGTGGTAGATCGGCGATTTCGGTGCCGATGCGAGAGTGTAATTCGTCCAGCACAAAATCGTCGGGATAATTACTAATTTCGGCCGCCAAAACATCTTTGTGAGCTTCGTAAACTTTTTTCAATTCATCGCTGAGACGTAATTGCTCCCAAATAGGCAGACGCGACCAGGCTGCGTGCAAGGTTTCGTGGGCGGCGGTGGACTCGACAATGTTTGGCAACTCGTCTGATTTGATGTTGTAAAGATAGACTCGCTGATTAGTGTAGCAGCCCAGCACCGGAGTGTCGGGATTATGAGACTTGCAATGCTGATTAAAGGCTGCACTCTCCTCTAGGGCTGGGCGCGAAGCCTTGAAAATGGCCTGCCCACGCTCGGTGAAGTTGACTCGTTGCATGATTTTTTCAATGTTGGCAGGTGGCGTGTAATCTAGATTTTTAAAATGATCAAAAATTGGACTAAAATAACTGCCACCTATATAAGCAAGAACTGTGACAATGGTAAGCGTAAGCAAAAAGCGGAAAAAGCGGCGGGATTTGGAGAGGGTTTTGGTGGGGGGCATTAGCTTTCCTTAGTTTCAATTTTAAGTTTGAGCTGCTTTTTGACTAGATTGACAACTGCGATTTGACCGGATTTAATAGATTCGTTGATGATGGCTTCGGAAAGTAGACTTTCGAGTTGACTCTCGATGGCACGACGCAGCGGGCGAGCGCCGTTTTTGGGGTCATAGCCCTGTTCGATGAGATATTTTTTGGCTTCTGGAGTTAATTTGATGCCAATTGATTGATGCGAGAGGCGCTTTTTCAACTCCTCAATCATGTTGTCGAAAATTTTCTCAACTTGCTGTTGGGTGAGAGCGTGGAAGACTTCGATTTTATCAAGACGGTTAATTAGCTCGGGGCGCATGGATTTTTTGAGGGCCTTCATGGCGGCATTTTTGCTGGCCTCGTACTCAGCGGTGAGACGCTTGGCGTCGGCCTTGGTTTTGACCGCAAAGCCAAACTCTTGGTCGTCATACATTTCTTCGGCACCGAGATTAGAGGTTAAGACAATAATAGTATTATTAAATTTAATGTGGTTGCCCTGTCCGTCGGTGAGGACGCCATCTTCTAAAATCTGCAACAGCATGTTGAAGACATCGGGATGAGCCTTTTCGATTTCGTCGAAAAGCACGACGGAATAGGGGCGACGACGCACGGCTTCGGTTAGTTTGCCACCGTCATCATAGCCGATATAGCCAGCTGGAGCGCCAACTAATCTGGAAACATTATGTTTTTCGCCAAATTCCGACATATCGATTTTGATTAGAGCATTTTCATTGCCAAAAACTTCCCGAGCAATCACGCGAGCCAGCTCGGTTTTGCCAACGCCGGTTGGACCCATAAAGAGGAAGCTACCAATGGGACGGCGCGAATCGCTAATACCGGAACGGCCACGACGAATGGCGGCAGAAACAGATTTAATAGCTTCATCTTGACCAATGATTGATTTTTTGAGGTGATCTTCTAGGTGAATGAGGAGTTCTTTTTCGGACCCATGGACTTTGCTGACTGGTATGCCGGTTTTAAGTGAAATAGCTGTGGCAAGATCGGCTTCGCTGAGTTTTGGGCTAACTTGTTTTTTGACACCGGCTTTTTCTAACTTTTTGATTTCCTGTTCAAGCTTGGCTTGGCGGGTTTTATAGAGGGCGGCTTTTTCAAAATCTTCGGCTTCGGCGGCCTTGGCGGCTTTTTCGATGAGAGATTGCTTTTCGACTTGCAATTTTTTGTAGCGCCCACCACCTTTTTTGTCAGCAGCGACCTTGGCGATGGCGGCCGCTTCATCGATAATGTCGATAACTTTGTCGGGCATGAAACGATCGTTGATGTAGCGAGTCGACATATTAACAGCAACAGGTAAAATTTCTTCTGGAATCACCACGCCATGGTGCTTTTCGTAGTGGCTTTTGATGCCTTTGAGGATGCGCAGAGTAATAGTGGGGCTGGGCTCGTCGACTATTACGATCTGGAAACGGCGCGACAGAGCCTTGTCTTTTTCGATGGATTTACGATATTCGTCGAGCGTGGTGGCGCCAATAAGGCGAATTTTACCTCTGGCTAGGGCTGGTTTTAAAATATTAGCGGCATCCATGGAGCCTTCGGAAGAGCCAGCGCCGGTCAATAAATGCAACTCGTCGATGAAAAGAATTAGATTTTTGTCGCTGGAGGCTTCGTCGATAATTCCCTTGATGCGCTCTTCAAATTCGCCACGGAATTTAGTGCCAGCCACGACGGAGCTTAAATCGACTTGGTAAATGCGTTTACCAATCAAGTTGCCGGGGACTTCATTTTTGGCAATGCGAGTGGCGAGTCCTTCGACGATGGCGGTTTTACCAACGCCAGCTTCACCAATTAAAACTGGGTTTGATTTGGTGCGGCGACAGAGGACGGTGATGGTGCGCTCAATCTCTTGGTCACGACCAATTACAGTGTCTAACTGACCCTGTTTAGCAAGTTCGGTCAAATCTTGGCCATGGCGTTTGAGCCATTTGAGAGGACGTTCGGTGCTAAATTTTTGTTTTTTGAGGTCGATTTTGGCATCTTCGGCTTGTTTTTCGACAAAAGATTCGATGTGGCTTAAAATATTTTCTAAATCAACTTTGAAACTGGCCAAAATTTGTGCAGCACGAGAATTGGGCTGACTTAAGACTGCGTAAAGAATATGCTCGGTGCCGACTAGTTTTAGTCCTTGTTCGCTGGCAAAGTGGTTGGCCATGCGTAAAGTTAAAACGGCGGCTTCAGATAGAGACATCATGGCCATTTCGGAACCGCGCACTTCGACGGCGGTTTTATTGATGGTTTTTTCGACATCCTCCAAAGTGATGCCTTCGTCAAAAAGAAAGTGGGCGCCAGAAGAAGTATCTTGGGCAAGCACGCCTAGAAGTAAATGCTCGGTGCTGACATAGCCGTTATTATAGCGCTTGGCGTAATAATCGGCTTTTTGGAGCGAAAAACGGGCATTTTCGGTTAATTTATTCATAATATTGGAAAAATCATCTTGCATAATACTAGTTTAGTCCCTAAAATTAGCACTGTCAAGGCTAGAGTGCTAATTTTGGCTGGAATTTTGGCTTTAACGGTCTTCGAGAGCTTCTAGCCCGGGCAGATTTTGACCGAGTAGCAGCTCAAGACTAGCGCCACCACCGGTAGAAACCAGTGAAAAATGCAAATTTGACTGGTTTTTTTGCAATTTTTCGACAAAACCAGTGGTGTCGCCACCACAAATCAGGCTGGTGAGATTTTGATGCTGACCAATTGCGGTGGCAATAGCGGTGGAGGCTTTGGCAAATTCGGGCTGCTCAGTGAGACCCATGGTGCCGTTCCAGATAACGGTGCGGGCAGAGGTGATGAGTTCTAGAATTTTTGCGGTAGATTTAGGCCCGATATCGAGTTTGGCGCCAGTTGAATCAGTAGAAAAATCTTCGGCAATATAAATTTTGGGGTGATTGGAGCTGAAACCGTCTGCCGCAATTTTGCCACCAACCACAATTTGATCAACTTTATCGATGAAATGATCGATCAGGGGCTGTTTGTCGGAGACTTTTGCCCCGCCGATAAGTAATAGAACTGGCGATTTAGGGCGATGAGTGGCGGAAAGCAAGGCGTTGACTTCTTTTTCCACTAGAAGTCCGGCGACGGCAGGAATTTCGTAGGCTAAGGCCGAAGTGGAAGCATGAGCACGATGTAAAACCGCAAAACCATCCTGAACGAAAAGTTTGGCATGGGTCGATTCAATGATTTCGCGCGCAAAATCAGCAGAATTTGACTCTTCCCCGCTGTAGAAACGCAAATTTTCGAGTAGTAAAATGCCGCCTTTTGGTAAATTGCGCACGGCGGCTTCTACGTCTGGGCCGGAAACATCATCAATGAATTCTACAGTTTGATTTGGTAGAAGTTTGGCTAGCTGATCGGCGACAGGTCGCAAAGATAGGGCTTTGTTTTTACAAGAATCAGGGCGGCCAAGATGAGAAATGATGATAATTTTTTTGGCGCCATGGGAAATGAGGTATTTGAGAGTGGGTAGGCTGGTCTGAATTCTAAGGTCGCTTTGAATTTGGCCGTCGGAAATGGGGACGTTGTAATCGCTGCGAACTAAGACGGTTTGTCCGTTGAATTTTACATCCTTGATAGTTTTTTTATCAAACACGAAGCCTCCTCTTGCTTTAAGTTTACAAGTTATAAAATTTTTTGCAAGCTTGTTGAGGTGTTAGATGCGGCGGATTTGGATGGTGT
>ERZ773065.1627-NODE-1627-length-11219-cov-3.389466_pt1 | contig 11219 bp, 10 predicted proteins | sample MGYA00580623_ERZ773065 | MGnify/ENA primary metagenome ERZ773065 (study PRJEB29015, sample SAMEA2738017) | human oral metagenome | biome: human oral; feature: human-associated habitat; material: dental | place: China | collected 2047 ...
CTATGATTCAAAAATTTTTGAGAACAAAAAAGATAAAAGTTAATAGGAAAAAGGTTGATTCAAGTTATATTTTAGCCTTAAATGATGTAATCAATATTTTTATTTATGAAGAAGAACTGGAAAAACTGATTGTTTCAAAGTCAAAGAAATATTCATATTCTAAAAAACTTGATATTGTTTATGAAGATGAAAATATTATTGTTATGAATAAACCTAAAAATTTATTGTCACATGCATCTTCTAAAGAAGATTATGGAAATAATTTGGTGGATTTTATGATAGGATATTTGCTTGAAAAGGGAGAGTATAATCCAAGAGCTGAAAAGACTTTTGTTCCTGCAATAATTAACAGATTGGATAGAAATACTTCAGGACTGGTTATAGGAGCTAAAAATTCAAAGGCTCTTAGAGAGTTAAATAGATTAAAAGAAAATTCAATAGAAAAATATTATAAGACTATTGTAAGTGGAAAAGTTAAGAAAAATTTTGTAATTAATGAAAAGCTTGAAAAAGACGAAGAAAAAAATAAATCTACTATTTCTAAAAACGGTAAAGACTCAATAACAGAAGTTTATGTTGAAAAAAATAATGATGATTTTAGCCTACTAAAAATAAAACTTATAACTGGAAGAACACATCAGATTAGAAGTCATTTAAGTAGTAAGGGTTTTTATATTATTGGCGATATTAAATATGGAAATGCAGAAGTAAATAAGTTTTTTAGAGATAATTTTGATTTAAGAAGCCAATTTTTACATGCTGAAACAATAATTTTTAGAAATATTGATGGGGATTTAAGTTATCTTAATGATAAAGAATTTTTTGCTCCTATGGATGAAATTTATAAAAATATAATCAGAAAAATATTTTGATAAAAAGTTAAATAACTTTTTTAGTGGGTATATTTTTCTTATCAGAACATTAGGAGAGTATTATGAAAATTATAATTGATGAAAAAGCAAAGAATTTTTTAAACAAAAAAAGCAACAGTGTCATCACTGTTGATGTTAAAGGTTGTAGTTCCTGAAGTGGAATTGTTTTAAAACCAATGGCTTCATTAGGTAAACCTTTAAATGTAGATAAGTACACATTAGAAAATGTAGATGGAATTGATGTGTATCTTATGAATGGAATTAAAGCAGTTAATGATACTGTTAATGTTTCAACTATGAGTTTTCTTTTTATTGAAAATTTAGTAGTTAATGGAATAATTGTTTAAAAAGACTGTTAATTCAGTCTTTTTTGTTTGGAGGGATTTTTATTAAAGTTGTTATAAATAATAATGCAAAAAAACTTTTAAAAGAAAATCAAAGAGATATAATAGTTGAACTAAAAGGTTGGAGTAACTGAAATTGTTCAACTGAATTAAAACCGTCGGTTTCGATTGGTATACCAAAAAATACAAATGCTTTTGACTTTTTTGAGGTTGATGAATATAATGTATATGTAAGTAGAAAGATTTCTGAAGATGCATTTGTTGAAATATCTTCAGCAAATTTTTATGGTTTAGAATATTTAATAGCGATTATAAAATAATTATTATGTATGACCAATTTTAGAGATAAGGGTGATAATATGGCTAAAGATTTTAAATTGATTAAACCTACAATGGAATATGAAAAAGAAATACAAAATTTTAGAGAAGAATTTATAATAAATGGTGGAGATATGGACGGCTGTCTATCTTTAAGAAGAATGGAAAATATTTCTGACTGGATAAAACAGGTTGAAGATTTTTCATCAGAAGATACCTGTCCAAAAGAATATGTTCCACAAACTCAGTTCATCTTTATCAGAGAAGAAGATAATAAAATAATAGGTGTTATTCAAATAAGACATTATCTAAACGAATTTTTTGAAAAATATGGTGGGCATATCGGATATTCGATATGTCATTCTGAAAGAAAAAAAGGTTATGCAACTCTGATGTTAAAGGAAATTCTGCCTATTTGTAAAGCAATGGGATTTAAAAAAATATTAATAACCTGTTTAAAAGAAAATGAAGCGAGTAAAAGAGTAATCATAAACAATGATGGTATTTATGAATCCACCGTTTATGAGTCAAAAGATAAAGTTTATTTAGAGAGATATTGGATAGATTTGTCTGAAAAATAATAGAGGGGTTAGATCTATGAGCAATAAAATTAAAAAATATTGGGAAAGTTTTTGTAAGAAAATGAAAATTCCTGAAGATACAAAATATGAGGCATGGAGTTTTGGAAATACTAAAGAAATGGCAGATGAGTTAGCAGATTTAGTCAATAAGGGAATCAAAACTGCTACAACTTCTGCATATGAGCTTTATGAAAATGATGAAGAAATTCCAAAAGTGGGTGAATACAATATTATTTTAAATGGTTCAGGAGAGCCAAAATGTATTACAATAACAAAAGAGGTATATATTTTAGCATATAATTTAATTAAGTCTGATTATGCTTTTCTTGAAGGTGAGGGCGATAGGAGTTATGAGTATTGGAAAAAAGTTCATGATGAATATTTTAAGGAAGAATTTGAAAAATTAGGTAAGGAATTTTATGAACAAGCTCCAATGGTGTGTGAAGTATTTGAAAAAGTTTATTAAATTACAAATTGTAAAATTTTCTTTTATGAATATATTTTTTATGAAAAATATAATTAAATTAGTTTTGCTTCAATAATAAATTAATGTAAATTTAATTAAATGATAAATTTTCTACTTGCAAAAAATTGCAAAATATGATAACATTATTAAATAAGTAGCAATAAAATTAAATATAGGAGGAAATTTTATGTGCGGTATTGTTGGATATATTGGCAGTTCAAATGCTATTGATATAATTCTAAATGGACTTGAAACTTTAGAATATAGAGGATATGATTCTTCAGGAATTGCATTCTTGGAAGATAATAAGATAGATGTAGTTAAAACTGTTGGTAGAATTAGTAATTTAAGAGAAAAATTAGAAAATGAATATAAAAATAAAACTTCAAATTTCGGAATAGGACATACAAGATGGGCGACTCATGGAGTTCCATCAGATGAAAATTCACATCCACATTTGAGTATGAATTCTAAATTTGCAGTTGTTCATAATGGAATAATTGAAAATTATTTACTTTTAAAAGAAGAACTTTTAAAAAAGAACTTTATTTTTAAATCTGAAACTGATACGGAAGTTATTCCACATTTATTGGAAGATTTAGATGATGGAGATTTCTTAAGTACTGTTTTAAAAATGAAGTCAAAAGTTAAGGGAAGCTATGCATTTGGTATTTTGAAAGAAGATACAAGGGAACTTATTGGAACTAGAAAAGAGAGTCCATTAGTTGTAGGTATTGGAAAAGATGGATTTTATATAGCTTCTGATGTTATTGCTATTTTAAATTACACAAGAGATGTTATCTATCTTGAAAATGGAGACTTAATTCATTTTAAAGATGGAAAATATACTATATACGATGAAAAAAATAATATTGTAAATAGAGGAATTACACATATTGATTGGTCTGTTGAAGCTGCTACAAAAGATGGATATGATCATTTTATGTTAAAGGAAATTCACGAACAACCAAAGGTAATTGAAGCTACTTTCCGTAGAAGATTAAATGACAAAGATGAGTTAATTTTGGATGGAATGGATGGTTTATTAGATGGAAATTTAAGTAAATTTAACAAATGCTATATTGTTGCCTGTGGAACAGCTTATCATGCAGGACTTGTAAGTAGAGAAATTTTGGAAAAGGCTTTAAGATTTCCGGTAATTGTGGATGTTGCTTCTGAATTTAGATATTCAGACAGAATGATTGATGATAAGACTTTAGTTATAATAATCAGTCAATCAGGAGAAACTGCAGATACTTTGGCAGCACTTAGAGAGTCAAAAGCCAAAGGAGCAACTATTTTGAGTGTTACAAATGTTGTAGGTTCATCAATTGCAAGAGAATCTGACAATGTATTCTATACTTGGGCAGGTCCGGAAATTGCCGTTGCCAGTACAAAGGGATATACAACACAAGTTACAGCTCTATATATGATTGCTTTAAAATTTGGTGAAATTTTAGGAAATATTTCTTCAGATGAATATAAGAATATAATTGCTCATCTAAAGGAATTGCCAAATAAGATAGAATTATTATTAAAAGATACAGAAATCTACAAAAAAATTGCATTGGAATTAATGGATAAGACTACTTGTTTTTATTTAGGAAGAGGTCTTGACTACTATACTGCTATGGAAAGTGCATTGAAATTAAAAGAAATATCATATATTTATACTGAAAGCTTTGCGGCAGGAGAATTAAAACATGGAACTATTGCATTAATTGAAGATGGTACACCTGTTTTTGTAATTGCAACTCAAGAGAGATTATATGAAAAAGTTATTTCAAATGTAAAAGAAGTAAAGGCTAGAGGAGCTAAAGTTTTTGAAATATCTCAGTTAGATAACAATTTTGGTGTTTCAGATGAAAGAATATTAATTCCAGGTACTATAGAAATTTTAATGCCTATTATTTCTGTTGTTGCTAGTCAACTTATTGCTTACTATGCATCATTGGCAAAGGGAAACGATGTTGATAAGCCAAGAAATTTAGCAAAATCTGTTACGGTTGAATAGAATTAAAGGGACTGGGAAGTCCCTTTTTTATATAAAGGAGAAAATTATGTATAAATTAATAGCTCTTGATATGGATGGAACTACTTTTAACGAAAATCATGAAATATCTGATGAAGTTAAAGATAGTTTATTTTATGCTATGAGTAAGGGTGTAAAAATTGCATTTATTTCAGGCAGAGAGGAGTTTACAGTTAAAGAGATTTTAAAGAGTTTAAAGCTAGATACTTATTATGGAGCTTTAAATGGAAGTTTAGTTTCTACAACTTATAGTGAAACTCCAAAATTTGTAAAGAGTTTAGAAAAGAAGTATCTTTTTGATATTTTAGAAATAATTGAGAATAATGGTTTTTCACCAATTGTGTTTTTAAAGGATTTTATTTTTACAAAAAATTCTAAAGATGAATATGTTGAAATTATTTCTAAATTTATAAATCCTGAAATAGCTAGAGTTAAAGATGTAAAACAATATATTAAAGATAATAAATTGGAAGAAAAAGTTTTGAAAATAGGAATTTGTCAAGAATATGATGTATTAAAAGAATTGAACGATAAATTTACTGATACAATAAAGAATGAATACACTATTTCTTTTTCTCTTCCTTTTTTTCTTGAGTTAATGGCAAAAGATACGGATAAGGGCTCTTGTTTAAGAGAAATATGCAGGTTTAACAATATTGATATATCTGAAACTATTGCAATGGGCGATGGAGAAAATGATATACCTATGCTAAATATTTGTGGACTTTCTGTTGCAATGGGAAATGCAATGGAAAATGTTAAGAAAAATGTTGATTATATAACTGATACAAATAAAAATGATGGGGTTGCAAAAGCCATAAGAAAATTTGTTTAGAGGAAATTATGGAAAAGAATTTTGTTGAAAAAACCGAAAATGTGGAAAGTTTTGTAAATGAAGTTATTTTAAATGCAATAAAGAATAATGCTTCAGATATACATTTTGAACCTAGAGAAGACAATTTTTATATAAGATACAGAATAGATGGAGAGCTAATTGACATTTATCAAATAAATAGTTTAAATGCCCCAATTATTATTTCTCGTATAAAGATTATTTCAAAAATGGATATTACAATTAAGAGAATGCCACAAGATGGAAGACTGGATTTTGATTATAATGGGAATTTAGTTGACATTAGAGTTGCATCAGTTCCTGTAATTTTAGGTGAAAAAATTGTAATGAGAATTTTAAATGCGGGAAATTTTAAAATAGATATAGATAATCTGGGATTATATGATGATGAAAGACAATTAGTTGAAAATATAATAAAAAGCCCTAATGGGGTTTTAATAATTAGCGGTCCTACAGGAAGTGGTAAGTCATCTACTCTTTATTCATTTGTAAAAAAATTACAAAACGAAAATATCAACATAATTACTTTGGAAGATCCTGTTGAAGTTAGAATTAGTGGAATAAATCAAATAAATATAAATTCTGCTTTAGGACTTGATTTTGCAACAGGTCTTAGGGCGATGTTAAGACAGGATTTTGAAGTTGGATTAGTTGGAGAAATGAGAGATAGAGAAACTGCAAATATTGCTCTACGGGCAGGAATAACGGGACATCTTATCTTCACAACTTTGCATACTTCAGATACAGTTTCAGCAATAATCAGACTTTTAAATTTAGGAATTGAAAATTATGTAATATCTTCAGGAGTAATAGCAATTCTTTCTCAAAGACTTGTTAGAAAACTTTGCCCGAAATGTAAAGTAAAGAGAGAATTAAAAGATTTTGAAAAAGAGATTTTTAAGAAAAACAATCTTGAAACACCTGAATATATCTATGAAAAATGTGGTTGTGAAGATTGTAATAGAGGATATATTGGTAGAACTTTAATCTTAGAATCTTTAGTTTTAGATGATGAAATAAAAGAAATAATAAATGAAAATTGCAATAGTGTAAGACTTTATGAATATTTTAAGAAAAACGGAAATGAAAGTTTATACAAAAACGGACTTAGAAAAATTGCAGATGGAATAACAAGTTTTGAAGAAGTAAACAAGATTTTATTTTCATTAGGAGAATTTTAAAATGGACTTTAAAGAAAAAGTTTTTAATATTTTAAATATGGAAATAGGAAATAAACACAATTTATTGGATTTAAGCATTTCTTTAAAAGAGGCGGGACTTCTCTTAAAATCAAATATTAATACTGCCGAAACGATAAACTTACTTTCAAAAACTTCTCCTAATAAGAATTTAAAGAGAATTTTTTCAGAAGTTTATGAAAATTTATTGCGTGGTAATGATTTGTATAATTCTTTTTTAAAGGTCAATAAATTTGATAATTTGTTTTTATCTTTAATAAAGTCGGGAGAAAGTTCTGAAAGACTTTCAGAAGTTTTTTTATATCTTTCATCATATTATGAAAAAAAGTATAAGCTAAAACAAAAACTAATAAGTATATTAACTTATCCGATTATTTTGTTGTCGGTTACAGTTGTCGTTTTAATTTTTCTTTTGAATAATGTAATACCTGTATTTTTAGATATTTTTAACGACAGCAATATTGAATTACCGGCTATTACAAAACTTTTAATTAAAAGTATGGATTTTATTAAATATAATTATTTATTTGTAATTTTAGGGATTTTGATTTTTATTGTATTTTTAAAACTAATTTTTAAAAAATATAAAGTTAGAAAATTTTTTGGAAAATTGCTTTTTAAAATTCCATATATAAAGTCACATTATCAAAACTATATCACTTCCATAATTGCAAAGAATTTTACTATTTTATTAAATGGAAATATAAATATAGTTGACAGTTTGGAGATAATAAAAAATTCTACCGGGAATGTCTTTATAAAAGAACATTTAGAAAATGCTATTCTGGAAATAAAAAGTGGTAAATTAATCTCAAAATCTTTAGAGGACGATTTGATTTTTAATCCGGCATTTATAAATATGCTTGCAATAGGAGAAAGTAGTGAAAATTTAGTTGAAATACTGGAGAGTGCAACGGAATACTATGACTCAAAGATAAATTATTCAGTTGATAAAATTTTACAATATTTACAACCTGTAATAATTATTTTAATATCTTTATTTGTAGCATTTATAGTATTTGCAATAGCAATACCAATTTTTGATTTATCAAATGGAATAAGTATAGAATAGCAATATATGAAAAAGCAAGTTGGTTAAGCCAACTTGCTTTTCTTTTTTTATTATTTTTTTACTCCTGTAACATTAAATGTACCGTCATCGTTTTTATATCCTGAAATTTTAAATTTATCATTTTCTTTTGCGAAAATTAAATCATTTGAAATGGAAACTCCTGCAATATAGATTAAATTATCTTCCTTTGTAGTAAAGTAGAAGAATGTATTTCCTTCAATATTTACAGCTTTTATTTCTTTTATAGTTCTCTCAACAGATGAATTGTTCTCTGCATTTGGATCAATTAAATCTGCATTTAATTTATTATAATTTTTTACAGTTTCATTAATGTCACTACCGACTGCAACATTTTGATATTTTTGTGCATCTATAAGTGCGAAAAGTTTTGTAAGTTCTGCTCCGTCTTTTAAACTCATAAAATATGTTGGTCGATTATTTAAGTTTATTAGAATAGGGAATGTTGAAGTATATCCCTTCTCTTGAACACTACCTCTTGCACTTTCCATAACTGAAAATTCTTCGGCAGAGGAAACTGGATAAAATTTTGTCTCTTTTGTTCTCATATTTACAAGTACGAAACCGATATTTGATTTATCTGAAAGAACAGAAGTTATCCCTGTATAAAAATAAATATCTTCACCAATTGATAGATAATTATATCCCTTTGTAGGTTTTGTAACACCGGTTTGTTTTATATATCTATTTATGAATCCCTTTTTATAGACACCATTGAAAACAAGTTGTTCTTCAATCATTTCTGCAGGATAAACTCTATCAATCCAAGCTGGCACATCTTTTTTATCGTGTTCCTTAATTTCTCCGGAATTAGCATCTATAATTAAAACTTTATTAACATCCATACCTCCAACTAAATTAATAGTAGGTTTTAGAACGGATGCAACCCAGAAAGGATTACCTTCATCATCTATCTCAAAATTTATTTCTCCGATTATATAAGTCGGTCTTTTAAGACGAATATGTCTTTTTATATTTCTATTTAATTTATCTGAAAAACTATAAAAAATTGGTTTTTCAAGTTTTACAAGTTTTGTATCTTGACTTGCCATATCTACAGAAATATAATATCCAAGACCCTTTGATTGATTTACAAACCATTTAACAAGTCCTGAATAGGTAAGAGGAGTAACTCTATAAGGCTTACCTTTTATATTTATTTGAGGATATGTTGGGTCAATATCATATTGTGATACCAAATCTCCTCCGATTTCACCAAGTTTTCTTGAGCCTAATCTTTCGGCGGTTGTCTTGTCAACAACGGGAATTTGATTAAAATTAATAGGTTTAACATCATCTTTAAAAATGCCTTCTTGTTTATCAATAAGGTTTGAATATCTCTTCGCGTTGAAAACTTGAGAAGAAATTAAAAAAGCAAAACCATAAAAAATTAGTGAAGCTCCTAAAATTGAAATTAATATCTTTCTAAAAGCCTTACTTGTTTTGTCATTTACATTTTTTACATTTTCCAAAAAAGAAGAAAAACCAATAAAACTCAAAGTGATTACTCCAAGAAAAAAGTAAAATGAAATATGGGCATAGTTTATAATAGGTAATGAAATATAGAAAAATAGAGCTGAAACTATAAGCATAAATATTAAACTTTGTATAAAAACAGAACCATTTGTTCTAACTTTCTTTTTTTGATTAAATTCAAAAATTTTTTCTCCATATTCATTTTGTTGGGATGTCTTTTCAAATTCATCTTTTATGGAAGATAGAATTCTATTTATAAAAATTTTCATATAAATACCTCCTTTACAAGATTATTTTAACATATTATTATAAAAAAATATACTTAAACGAAATATAATAATATAATTTTTTATTAAGGAAAAATAAAACGAAAAAAGAAAATTTTAGTATTTTTATTGAAAAAAAGTAGCTTAAGATGTATAATTTAATTAACGACGATAACGTCTTTATGTAAAAAAACTATTAAAACGGATAAATTTTTAAAACTTGTTATCGATAATAAATATCGATATTAAAAATATTAATTTTATTGTAGGCACTAAATTTAATAATCTTTTTTTCTATTTAAGTACTTTAGTTATTCACATTTCTTTTTTTATATGTTACAATATAAGTGAGAAAATTTTGGAGGAAATGTGTTGAGTAGAGAAAAGATATATGTAAAAAACCATTATAGATATGATGCAATATTTGTATTTTCTATTTTGGCAATGTCTGTCGGCTTGCTTTTTGACAGTCCTAAAGAAATTTTAGAAGGATATTTTAATATTTTAAAATCTCCAAGTCATTTACTTACTGATTATATGGCAGTAGGTGGAATAGGAGCAACATTTTTAAATGCTGGTTTACTTATGTTGTTAGCATCTTTTGTGTTGTGGAGAAGACAACAATTGTTGACAGGACCAATTATAGCTGCACTTTTTACACTTTTCGGTTTCTCTCTTTTTGGAAAAAATTTATTTAATACAATTCCAATAACTTTTGGAGTCTATCTTTATGGTAAAATTGAGGGCTTAAAATTTAATACTCTAACAATGAACAGTTTGTTTGGAACAGCATTAGGACCGGTTGTAAGTTATCTTTGTTTTGGAATAGGACTTCCGTTTTTTAAAGGATTACTTATTTCTTATGCTGTTGGGATTATAATTGGAATGCTTATTCCTGCGTTATCAGCATCATTTTTACGTTTTCATCAAGGTTATAGTTTATATAATATAGGTTTTACTTGTGGAGTTATCGGACTTTTTATTCAAGGAGTTTTTAAATCTTTTAATTTGGAAGTTAAAAATGTAAATGTTGTAAGTAAAGGAAATTTACGGATAGCAATTATAATGTATGTATTTTTTGCAGTAGTATTTGCTCTAGGATTTTACTTAAATGGATATAGTTTTAAAAATTTTGGAAACTTAATAAAAAATAGTGGTAGAGCGCCTTCCGATTTTGGGAATATATACGGTAGAGGTGTTAGTATGATTAATATGTCTGCACTTGGAATTATATACACAACTTATGTTATGATTATGAAACAACCATTAAATGGACCGATATTAGGTGGGATATTTACAATATTCGGATTTGGAATGTTTGGGAAACATATAAAGAATGTATTTCCGATTCTTGTTGGAACAGTTATAGCTTATTTTTTAAATATTTACGATCCACATAGTGTATCAGCAACAGTTACAATTTTATTTGCTACAAATTTAGCTCCTGTTGCAGGAGAATATGGATTTTTTGCCGGTATTTTTGCAGGTTTTTGCCATGTTTCTATTGTTTCCAGTGTTGGACTTCTTCATGGTGGTTTAAATCTTTATAATAATGGATTTTCAGGAGGATTTGTTGCCGCAACATTAGTTCCGGTTTTTGAAGCAATCAAAAATTCAAGATTTTTTTATAAATTAGAGGAGGAATAATTTTGAATATAATTAAAAATGAAGAGCATTACGCTAAATTAATAGTTAGCGGACTTGTTCATTATTATTTTAGTA
>ERZ773065.1628-NODE-1628-length-11218-cov-34.550927_pt1 | contig 11218 bp, 11 predicted proteins | sample MGYA00580623_ERZ773065 | MGnify/ENA primary metagenome ERZ773065 (study PRJEB29015, sample SAMEA2738017) | human oral metagenome | biome: human oral; feature: human-associated habitat; material: dental | place: China | collected 2047 ...
AGAATCAATCGGGTGTTAATGATGAAGAGCTAAACAAGATGATCGCCAGCTTGCGACAGGAGCAACAGACTAATGCGCCAGCCGGTCAGGTGGTGAACCAGCCACCAGCTCAACCGGCTAAACCAGCTCCGGCCGCTCCGGCTAAACCGACCGGTAAATCCGGTCCGACTCAACCCGCTGACCCTATCTTGACTGATGTCTTAGCCCAGCCCGCTAAGCCGGCTAAGGCGAAGTCTGAGCCTGCTACCCCACCGAGTGCTAATCCGCTGGGTCATAATGTCGATAATGGAGCACTTGGCGATATTCGTCTACAAGTTATCTCAGAGTTACGACCACTGGTAAACAGGCTGGATTTCTTAGCACCGGCCGATAAGTTTGATACTCTCCTGCTGTTGATTCGGACGATCGATGATAGTTCGCTCATCCCGATGGCACATCAGACTGCTATGGCAATCCCTGATGAAGTGAAGAGAGCCCAGGCACTCCTGGATATCTTAAAAGAGATCGATTTCTTCACTCAGAAGAAAGGTTAGTTCTACCCTCCTGAGACTTAGCTTGACTAGCTTAATATAGCCCGAGTGTGACTCGGGCTATATAGCTTAGAGAACGTACCGGCTAGTTAATCTAGTAGCCCATTCCCATACCGGGATTACCGGCTGCTTCGGCGGTCGGCTTCTCGGGGATGTCTACTACCAGTGCTCCCATAGTCATGGCGGTACTGGCGATCGAGACGGCGTTCCGGATCGCTTGGTAGGTGACCATCGCCGGATCAACCACTCCGGCCTTCTTTAGGTCGATCAGCTTGCCTTGGTAGTTCGCCACATCGACACCATGGCCGGGCTTAGCCTCTTGTACCTGAGCTAAGAGTGCTTCGGCGTTCAAACCGGCGTTAGTAGCCAGCTGCTTAAAAGGCATCAGTAGAGCATTGCGCATGATCTCCGCTCCGGCACTATCACCGGTAATCTTACCGGCTAAGTTGATCGGGGTTACTCCGCCGCCCGGTACTATTCCCTCCAGTAAGGCTGCCTTGACGGCTGCTACGGCGTCATCTACCCGATATTTCTTCTCGTCGATCTCGGTCTCGGTCGCTCCGCCGACCTTAATCACGGCGACTTTACCACTGAGGGCGGCGGCTCGCTTATCCAGCTGCTCTCGATCGTAATCTGAGGTGGCGACACCGGCTTGAGACTTGATCTGGTTGATGCGTTGGCTAATGGTAGTCTTATCACCGGCTCCTTCGATGATCGTAGTATTATCCTTAGCGACGATCACCTTGCGAGCTGATCCGACTACTTCCAGCCCGACATTATCAAAGGTCATGCCTTGATCAGAAGTAATGACGCTAGCTCCGGTTAATGTGGCGATATCTTGCAAGACTTCCTTGCGCCGATCGCCAAAGGACGGCGCCTTAACGGCGACGGTATTGAGAGCCCCCTTGAGGCGGTTAAGGATAAGGATACCCAGTGCTTCACCCTCGACATCTTCGGCGATCAGCACGATATCTTTCTTGCCGGAGGCAACCAGCTTTTCCATTAGCGGTAGCATTTCTTGGGCCGAGCTGATCTTCTTGTCGGTGATGATGATAGCCGGCTTGTCATAGACGGCTTCCATCCTATTGGTATCAGTCGCCATATAGGCAGAGACATAGCCTCGGTCAAAGGTGAAGCCTTCGGTGATTTCCGACTCCATAGCTAGACCTTGACCGGCCTCGACACTGACTACCCCATCTTTACCGATACGAGAGATAACATTGGCGATTAACTTGCCGATCTCGGTGTCACCGGCGCTGATACTGGCTACCTCGGTGATGAGATCGTTCTTACCATCGACCGGCTCGGCGATCTTATTAAGCTCACTTAGCACCTGAGCACCAGCCTTTTCGACACCCTTGCGCAGCTCCATCGGATTGTGTCCGGCGGCGATCAGTCGATTAGCCTCTTTTAAGATCTCATAGGTCAGGACGGTCACGGTGGTGGTACCATCGCCGGCCGCTTTGTTCATCTTCTTGGCTGCCTGTTTGATCAGCTCGGCACCAACCTTCTCGCCCAGATTATCCTCATTTTCCGGTAGGTCGATCGCCTCGGCGACGGTGACACCATCATGGGTGACATTCGGTCCGCCGTAGGACTTACTGATGACTACATTGCGCCCTTTCGGCCCCATTGTAGTCTTGACTGCATCGGCTAAGGTCTTAGCACCGGCGAGGACTTTCTCTCTCGCTTCATCACCATAGAATACTTGCTTTGCCATTTATTTCTCCTTTACTATTGCTAGGACATCTTCTTCTTTGACGATCAGGTACTCAACTCCATCTACCTTGATATCACTAGTCGAGTATTCCCGCACTACGATTCGCTCTCCTGTCTTAATCTCCTTGACGCCCTGACCGACTGCTACTACCTTAGCGATCTGCGATTTTTCTTTAGTATCAGCTGGCAGGTATAGTCCGGTAGCTGTCTTAGTGGCGGCTTCTTCCCGCATAGCGACTAAGCGATCAGCTAATGGACGAAGTGGAACATTACTCATTTACTCCTCCTTATCATATTGACCGATACAGCTAATATAGCGCAGATAGTTAGCACTTGCAAGCTTAGAGTGCCAGAAAGAGCTTATGATTATTCGGTGACTAGCTAGTAGCCTCGCTGCTCACTCTTGATCCTGTCGTTGCAGTTAAAGTCACCATAGATTAGCTGTGACTTATCAAGACAGAGGATCAGTGTGGTGTAGTCATATAGTCCTGAAGTCTCGGCGGGTAAGGGCGAGTAGCTGTCTTTTACTTGGTAAGACTGCTTGACCTTAGGCAAGTCAATGATAAAGTCCGTCTGATAGATCAGTTTGTCGGCGTCAGTCATGGTCTGACGATAGCTGTTCTTGCGGATGATGATATCACCGTGATCGCCTGACACCTTATTAAGCCTGAGAGTGTAACCGATCTGACGCTGGATGTTTAGTATTTCTTCCCTGGGCAGATTCTGGGCGATTTGGTCAAGTTTCTTGACCGGGTAGTCCTCGGGGGCGATCTCATTACTATTACTGCTACGGCTACCTGAGGTACTAGATGAGCTGGAACGGGAGCCGGAGTGAGACGAGCTGGAGGAATTACCGCTAGTACCGCCACCTGTACCGGTAGTACTGGTACCACGGATAGTGTTAGTACCACCACTCCCGGTATTAGCTTGGTCTCGTTTATTGCCACCCAGCACTGTGGCTATGATGATGATAACCATGATCACCACCATCGCCACTGCGGCTATCAGGTATAGCTTACGCTTGTCAGGCACTAACGTCTCCTATCCCATCTAGCATCAGGGCTAGGCGCTGATCTATCTGCTGTTGTTCCATGTGGTGTATTACTATTGGTTCTATTTCGTCTGGGGGTATATCCACCCATATTCCCCGCACCGTTTAGAAATCTTGCTCTGGTTTGTCGATCAATATTAGATCCGGCTGAATCTAAGTTAAACCTAGTTGTTGTGGCTTGACTGGCGTTATTGCGCAACAAGGTATTCTCTCGTAACACCTCTATAGAGGTATTACTCATCTTGGATCTCATGTCTTCATTATTAAGTACAGCACTTGATTGAGCGGCGAGGTTTTGTCTAGCGTTTTCGACGGCCGTTGCACCTGCTCCGCGAGCCACTGCATGATTAAGTGTGTCTTGGATATGCTCCATATCGCCAGCGCTGGTACTAGAGACCGCTGAAGCTGACATTCCAGAAACGTAGTTAGATACAGCGTTGGAATAGTTGGCGTCGAAGTCATTATTTGACCAGCCGGTATCTGCCCAGTTGTTGAGAGTGGCGGCACTAACTCCTGATTTACCGTTCTCAATCATAGCATCGGCGTAAGAGCGACGTAGCTCATTTGCCTCTCGCTCTCGACCATGCTCTTGTAGCCAGTTAGCCCGAGCGTTGACTGATTGCATCGACTGTTGAGCTTGCTCCATGGTAGCATTAGGCGCCTGCTTAGCGATGATAGCTCGCATGGTATGGGTGTCGGTGATCTGGTTGCCATCGACTGTGCCATTCAGAAATGCTTCTTGCAACTGACCACCATTCATCCTGGATATCTTATCATTAGCATTCTCCATGGCTTGTTTATCCAGTTCATTGTATTGCTTATCAGCTGCCGAAATAGCTTTATTTACTCCATCCGAACGAAGTACGCCACCAATCAACGGTGTGTCACCAAAGCGATTCTGAGCAGCCTGGAGAGCGTTGGGCATGATATTACTAGCACGCCGCATTGGACGACTCTTTGATACCGCACCGTGAATGCCTGTAGCGGCACTATTAGCTAGCTTACTGCCGGCTATGGCGGCAGTTGCTTTGCCCATGACATCACCCGACATCTTAAATAGTGGAATGATAGCTACGGCTGGCGCTATGGTACATATTAGGCTGGTGATGAAACCGATAATAGGGTTCTGTGTACTAGCGGTAACACTAGAAATTAATTTACTACCACCCCATACTGCCATAAACATAGGGTAGACCAGAAGCATTTTAATGAAAGCATCTCGCCATTTCACATGCCATTTATTCATAGCAGCACTAGGGAATAAGTATAGAGCGATAGCTATAGGAGAGATGATTACCATCATAGTTAGAGCTACTCCTCTGAATATTAAAGCTAGAATGATAACTATCAGAGCTAATACAGCTGGTGGTCCGATAGAGACGAAGAGTATGACTCCAGCCACAACGCCAGCTATTCCACCCGCTACTCCTGTGGCTACGTTAGAAACAACGGTACCTATCTTTTCGCCAAGCCCCAAACCTTCGCCGCCAGGACTTGTGCTAATAAGTAGCGCCATTACACCTCGCCCAGCGATATTACATAGATCAACTACAGCAGCACAAACATAGAATGAGATATTGATGACTATAGCCAGGATGACTATCCGAGGTAACATCTTCTTAACATCGTAGTTGCTGAGTCCGTCTGAAGTAGCTGTGGAATAGATAATGATTAGGAAGGCTATGACTAGGATGATATTAGCTATGCTAAGAAATTTTTCCCAGTAAGACTTTATTTGACTACCGCTAGTCTCGAGTAATCTCCAGTCGAGAATATTCTCTATGATTCCGTATAGAAAGTCGATGATAAGATTCAATAAGTTCTGACCGGGACAAAGCAAGAAGCCAAAGCCAAAGAAACCGGCGTTACATTTATCTTTCTCGTCATCCCCCTCACTACCATCACCACTGTCTGCATTCTGATCTTGTGCTTTGTCACCGGTCTTTTCTACGCTGGCGTTGATAGCATTAACGTATGCGGGAAAGGTCTTTTTCATTCCGTTATAGAGTGAATCACATGTCTCACCCTTACTATCCTTTTGTGCTTTTGAAACGAACGGCGCTCCTCTATGCTCACCTAGAGGACCGTCCTTGTTTTTATCTATATAGACCGTACCTAAATCATATTTACCTTCACTATTAGCTTTTAATGTACTACCCTGTTCAAATTTCCACGTTTCTTTATCGACGGGGTCTGCTGTAGAAGTATAGAAGTCTCCACTTGAACATCTCTTTGTGAAGGCATCTTTATAGACCATAAATAGTGCAGCATCGCTACTGATTGATTTCATTTTACTTAAGATTTTGTCTTTAATGAGAGATGCAACGTCAGATAGCTTTACCGTCTTACTATTTTTCGAAGAAGCGAGTGTATTGAGCTCGTCTGCTATATTTATGTCAATACCTGCTGACTTAGCAGCCGACTGAATACTATCGTTAGTACACGTATTTTCTTTATTATCGCTATCAATATAGTTTACCGTAGCTGCACTTACACGGTTAGGGCCATAGCCTGATGAGTTAGAGGAAGTGTGTACAAAAGATCCGATTGAATCAAAATGACTGATGTCGTCCCCGCCATAGCTATTGAACTCATCGACGCATGCCCTGACCAGACTATATGATTTATATGCGTTAACGGCTGCTTCAATGTCTTTCTGACTCATTGCTTTTGAGCCACCGCTCTTTCCGTCGGGGTTAACTGCCTTAGGTGCCGCTAAACTATTATGGCTCAGTATAAATGTAAACGATATAACCGTTATGAGGATGCCCAGTAGTACGGTAAAACGTGATAGTCTACGATGTCCATTACTCATTTTAGAGACTAGCCCTCTATTATTTTTCTTTTGCCTCCTCATCTCTCTCATGCTTATAATCTATAAAAAAATCTAGGTAAAGTCAATTTTACCAAGCCTCTTACTTGAAAGTGAATGTTTACAACGAAAACAGATGCCATATTTTGGGACATCCTTGCTTAATTAGCTTTTAACGAAAGCTGACCTAAAAAGTAATGAAACACAAACATGACATCTATTAATCGTCTTAATATACAACCAAGACTAAGACTATACTAAAAATATGAGACCCATGCTTATCTGGTGATATTCTCGGATAATCTATTATGGTTTTTGCTTCTTGTGCTTGATGGTGTTCATAGTGCTTTGATTTATGCGTAACGTATCACTAAACCTACCAAGCCTGTCCTCGGTCTTGAATATTATATCATGATTATCTTTGATAATCTGAATTAATTCTTTCTCAGTTGGTAAATGGTCACATACTATTTTGCCACTATAAAAGTAACCGCCTCCATTATCTTTACTATTCTCGTCACCACTGAACAGGCCGGGGATATCTATTACATATTGACCACCGAATTCTTCTGATTCAAAGCTATCGTAGTTTGGGTTAGAAATGGTGATTTGCAAGACACCATCAACGATATTAGGGTCAACTTTAGCTAGTTCCTCGTAGTGATATCGGCCTGTATGAGATATTCTATAACCTGTATCGTTTTGCGCAACATTAACTTTCTTAAATACGGTATTATTATATCCACCGTACTTCTTAATCATATCCACTAAAGCATTGCGACCGTGATAGTCTTCTTCTTCAGCAAATACATCACTGATTGACTTAAATTCTGTGTTAGCAGGATCTTTTTCATTTCGTTTAGCTATAAGCTCTATTAGGTCATTCATTGAAGCTTCTTTGCGTTCGTCAACAGTATCATCACTGGTGTACTTAACTTGCGAGGTATATTCTCCGCATGAGACGTAATCATTAATATTGTAGGAATCATATTCATAGAGTGTATAACTAATCTTGCCGTCATGTTCACTGTCAGCAGTCTCGACGTTCATATTTGGGTCAGTTTTCTTGGTTTCTTCTGCTACAGTAGAGTGATTGGTCGTTGTGGTTGTGCTCTGAGAGTTATTAGTCTGAGTGCTACTAATTGAGTCAGCTGGATAATAGTTACTGCTGACATTATTTTTAGTATCCTTACTACAGGCTCCACTGAGTAAGCTGATAGCTAGTACTGCTGAAGCTACCCCACCAATAATTTTCTTCTTAGTTGAGCTATCTAGATCATTAAACTTATCGACTATACCTTTAGCATTTTCTTTGACTGAATTGGTAATTTCGCTGGCTTTATTAGTCGTTCCACTCATGCTATTCCTGAAATTCTCGGCAAACTTCTCTTTATCAGTTTTCTTAATTGCCCTGGCGGCTTCTATACCTAAGTCTAAGAAACTGGTGGTACCAATCTTTTTGGCGATATGAGCTGCATGACGAAGCTTTTCCTTGGTCGAGTCTTGGTTAGACTGACTGGAGTTAACACTGGTTTGGTCATATGATACAGACATCGGAGTATTACTGTCCTCCGGTACATCAGAATATTTAGTGTCGTTTGACGGTATGTTGAAGTCGCCCATCTATGGCAAGTCCTCTCTTTACTCTCACTAGAGTAAAAACAACTAGCAGGCTACTCTGCTAGTCGTGATAATACTGATCTTACTCGAAGGCTACCTTCTTTCACAAGCTAACCTTCTAACCACCTCATAATTAATTCATTAATGGCTAAGCTTACTATACAGTGTAACTAGTGGGTTGGCAAGCTTGAGCGATATGGTGTGCTCAGGGATGGTTCTTGTTCTCCCCCTATATTGACTTTACTGATACTTATTATATGATTATTAATATGACGAAGCAAAATGAAAATAAAAACGATAGTAACTGTTGCCTAACTCCTGGGCTATGCCGGTTAGCTTCTCGCTCTTTTACGTTAGTGTGTGCTTTGGTACTAGCGGCTGCGTTGGCAGTGGTTATCGGTAGTGGTAATGTGTATGCCGAATATACTAAAGAACAGTACTGCAAGGAACAAGGAGTACTGGGCAAGAAACCGATTATTTGTGCTAGTCCTGATGAACAACAAAAGGCTAAGATCAATGACCCGACGTACGATGCCAAGGTAAGTGATGCCGAAAAAGAATTCCAGAGAGCAAAGAGTGTTCATGAGAGTAAAGTAAAACAAGGTGGTAACAACCAAAACCAAGGCAATAAGAATCAAGATGGAGGTAAAAACCAGAATCAGAAAGACCAGAACAATAAAAGTCAAGAGCCGGAGCACAAAGACGATGGTGATGGAAGTAACAAAAAGAAGGATGGCAATAAGAGTGGCGGTGGTAACGGATCGACTGGCGGCGGAGGGGCTAGCAGCTCGCCACACCAGTGTGGTAACGCTGGCACCTTTTTTGATTGGGGTTGTAGCGGCGTTGATGATAGTAAGATTATCGTAACGACGTTGATCACTATCTCTAACTGGATAGCATTAGGCGCCGTCGTAATAGTGACCTTTGGTATTATCTATGGGGCAATTATATATGCTACATCAGCAGGTGATGCTACTAAAGCAAAGAAGGGTATAAGTATCATAAGAAACGCCATCATCGCTCTAATGCTATATCTGTTGATGTGGGCGATCTTGCAGTATGTCGTACCAGGAGGATTGTTCGGCTAATGATTAGTAAGTTATGTAGAGGTATCGTTATCTTAGCGCTAGTGGCCACCAGCGTAAGTATATTTCTACCGGCTGATGAGGTTCATGCCGCCTGTGCTGATAGTGTGATGGGCTTTCCTACCTGGTATCGAGGTCTTGATTGCGATAATGATCATGTTAATCTAGACAATAAGAACCTTGGTGAAGTGGCGATGATTGTTGGGTTAAATGTCATTGATGTAGCTCTGAGAGTTGTCGGTATAGTAGCTACGGCTATGATCATCTATAGTGGCTACCTGTTTATGATGGCGACCGGTGAAGGTGCTCCTACGAAGGTGGCCAAAGCCCGTACTACTCTAGTGGCTGCTATCGCCGGGCTGGTTATAGCAGTGTCGGCGGCATTTATCATAGCGTTTATAGTAGATAGGGTGAAATAATGATCAATGGTATATTGCTAGCGGCAAAAGTAAAAAATGCGCCTGGTAAGGGTGAGATCAACCTGCCTCAAATCGAACCGGAAAAAGTGGTTACCGGTGGCTTTAATACGGCTTTCTTTATTGCTGGAGCTTTAGCGGTGATCATGATCATAATAGCAGGTATTATGTATATGACGGCCGGTGGTGATGCTAAGAAAGCTGCGCTTGCAGCTAAGTCAATCATGGTGACTATTATTGGTCTGATCGTTATAATACTAGCCTATGCTATAGTTAATTTTGTAATCGGGAATATTGGCTAATGATGCGAGTTTTAATTCTTAGATTAAGACAGGTGTTTGCTGGCGGTAGATTACTATTATTCTTATTTGCCTTTCTAGTGATTACTACTCGGCCGGTTTTTGCAGATTGTGCTACTAATCCTACAGAAGCCGGCTGTCCCTGTGCTCTCAATAGCTCTAGTGCGATTTGTAAAGATCTGGAAAACAAAGATGGTCTATCTAACACGATCAAGAATGCTACTAATATCGTGCTCTTCATCGCCGGGGCGCTGGCGGTGATCATGATCATCTATGGCTCAATCCGTTTTATGACGGCGCATGGTAATGAGAAACAGGTCGAGAGTGCCCGCTTGATCGTCACTTACTCAGTCATCGGACTGATCATCGCTATCCTTGCCTATGCTCTGGTTAATTTCGTGCTGAGTAATCTGTAAAAAATAAGGAGGAAGATGAAGCAGATAAGTAAAGCTAAAGTACTGGCAGCGGTGATGTGCCTGGCTATGGTCTTTACCGCAGTATCACCGGTCAGCCTGCCGGTATATGCTGATGCCAAGGATGAGGCAAAAAAGGGTGCCGATATGACTAATAGTGGTGGTGGCGGTGGCTCAAATCAGAACCTACCGGACATCATCACCACTATCATCAATGTGATGCTCTTCATCGCTGCAGCTCTAGCGGTGATCATGATCATCTATGGCGGTATCCGCTATATTACTGCCCATGGTGACGAGAAACAGGTCAAAGTCGCCAAAGATACCATCGTCTACTCGGTGGTGGGCTTGATCATCGCTATCCTCGCCTATGCTCTGGTCACCTTTATCTTTGACAGGTTTAAGTAGTGGCGGTGATTGTAATTACAGACTGACTGTTCTATAATGTATGGAAATAAAATGAAAAAATAGGAGGAAGGAAGATAATGAAGAATATATTTAAGAAGGTTATGGCGGGCTTCGTCGTAGTGGCGAGCATGGCGCTGGTGATGACCGGACTGGGTATCGTATCCAGTTTACCCGCATACGCCGCTAACTGTGACCCGAAGAAGGGTATACCCGGTGCTCTAGATAAAGGCTGTTCTAAGGGTGAGGGTCAGTCGGAAGAGCTGGATGGTAATAATGGTGTGATCACTACCATTATCAATACTATGCTCTTCATCGTCGGTTTACTGGCAGTGATCATGATCATCTATGCTGGCATAAGGTTCGTTACCGCTCACGGTGATGAAAAGCAAGTCCAGAGTGCTCGCCAGACTATCATCTACTCAGTCGTAGGTCTGATCGTTGCTATCCTCGCCTACGCTCTGGTCAACTGGGTCTTCACCCAATTCAAGAAGTAGGGATTAAAGTATCTAACAGAGAGTGAGGAACTAAACTATGTTGAGAAGCCTACCATCCAAGCCTACTGCCGGGTTAGCTTTGGCCGGCGTACTGTCGATGGTGGGCTCTCTGACGGCGTCGGCACTTTCCCTGACAGATGTCTTCTCCGGACCGTACCGGGGTGAAGGTCAGCCATCGAACCTATTTAATGGTCAGTCGGCTATCATACCGAGGATCATCAATCTGATGCTCTTCATCGTCGGTATCTTGTCTATCTTTATGATCATCTATGGCGGCATCCGCTATGTCTTGTCGGGTGGCGATAACGCTAAGGTGAAAGATGCTATGCATACTATCATGTACTCGATCGTCGGCTTGGTAGTAGCTATCC
>ERZ773065.1633-NODE-1633-length-11203-cov-3.548170_pt1 | contig 11203 bp, 6 predicted proteins | sample MGYA00580623_ERZ773065 | MGnify/ENA primary metagenome ERZ773065 (study PRJEB29015, sample SAMEA2738017) | human oral metagenome | biome: human oral; feature: human-associated habitat; material: dental | place: China | collected 2047 ...
GGAATGAGCCATATCTTGATATACAAACTAGTGTCGGTTGTATATGAAAATGTTGATGTCTTGTTAATTTCAACATTTGTTAATCCAATGTCAGTAATAATATATTCAAACTACAAGTATATAACAAAGTATATTAGCGACATGATGTATATGGTAGGGAATGCAATTATATCAAGTCTTGGCAATTTGCTTTATAGTAAGGAGGACGCTGAGCAAGTTTATTATAAATATGAGATGATAAACACGCTCTTCTACTTTCTCGCATGTGTTTTAACCATAGCGTTAGGTTACTGTATCAACTCTTTTGTAGTAATCTGGGTGGGCCCTAAAAAGGTATTTGACTATACTTCATTTGCGTGCGTACTATTCTTGCTGTTCCACACTATTGTCAGAAGGCCGCAGTATATACTAAAAGATATTTTTGTTCTATATAAAGATTTACAATTGGTATCAATTGTGGAAGCAGCACTTAATATAATACTGTCTTTAATGCTTGTTAAGAGATGGGGAATAAAAGGTGTTCTTATAGCAACTGTTATGGCGACAACACTAACAAATTTGTGGTATTTTCCAGTGTATCTTTATAAAAAGGTATTTGAAAAAAAACCTTGGCACGATATGTTAAAGTATGGTGCTTGCGGCCTGCTTGTGGTTGTAGTGTTGGGATTTAGTTTCTGGAAATTACCACGTATACCTAGCCAAAGTTATATCACTTGGTTTTTTGGATCATGTATATATTCCCTACTGGTATTTATTGTAGTTGCAGGCGTATTTTGGTTTTCGTTTAAAAGCTTTAGAAAACTGTGCAAAGAACTTAAAGCGATGCTTTTAAGAGGCTGGGTGAATAGATGAAGAAAATGATTAAACGTTTAATTGGGGGCGTAATACAACTTCTGTTTGGACATCTGAAAATTGTTGAGAATAAAATTTTTCTTGAAACGGGAACAGGTGTAGCAAAAGATCAAGGAAGAGCCATATATACTTATATCAAGGCCAACCATCCTGAGGAATATGAGTTTATTTGGGCTCTCAATCCATTAGCAGATATAGAAGGGCTTTGTAATAGCGAGATAGTGTACAAAAGAACATTAAGGTACTATTTCCACCTACTTACTAGCAAATATTGGATGAGAACGCATAGTGTAGAGACGATTGTATCAAAGCGAAAAGGGCAGATATATATTCAATTGTGGCACGGGCCAGGTGCAACAAAAAAAGAGGGATTTGATATCAAGGGGATAAACAATAATGGAAAAGTTATGCCTCATGCCAAAGAGTGGGATTATTTTATCGCTACCGATGCTGATAATCAGAGATATATACAGACAGCACTCAACTTGCAAATTCCTAGATTGTTGCTTGGAAGTTGCAGAACAGATGTCCTGGTAAATAGAAATAGGGATGACTATTACACACTTAGAAAGAAACTTGACATTAAGGACACTGATAAGGTTGTGTTATATGCACCTACGTTTAGAGAGATAGATTTCCACAAAGAGAAAGTGTCGCTTCATATAAAGAAACTTTCTAAAACAGAAAATGTTAGATTAATTTTGAGGTTGCATCCAGAAATAAAAAACAAGTTAGATATAGCGGAATATGCTGAAAATATAATAGACGGGAATAAATATGCTGATATATTCGACCTGTATATGCTTTCTGATATTTTGGTTACTGACTATTCAAGTGTAAGTATAGAGTATTCTCTACTAATGAAGCCATTCTTATTTTATATGTATGATTTAGAAGAATATACTAAAGAACGGGACTTTTACTATAATTACTTGGACAGTCTTCCTGGTCCAATTATAAAGACCGAAGATGAACTTATTTATGCAATCAGTAATATAGACTCTATCATGGAGACATATCATGATAGCTATATGACTTATTATGAAAAGTATAATGCACTTAATGATGGTAATGTATGTCGTAGATTCTATAATATGCTTAAAAATGGTGACTTTAAGCAGAATAATTAATAACTAACAAAATGAGGTAGAAGAAATGTTTTCAGATGCTAAGAAACACAAATTAAATCAAACGTATGTGATTGTCTTTGCGGTTTTTATAGGAATTCAGCCATTACTTGATACTATTTGGTTTTACGATGGAACAATACCTCAAATTTTCGGATTTACAATACCAACTTTATTGAGGATAGGACTCGTTACTGTATTATTTATTCTAGCCTTAGTAATATATAGTAATAAAAAAGCATGCATTGGACTTGCTCTGTATCTTTTCGCGGTTGGAACTTTCTTTTATCTTCATGATAAGCATGCAAAGGTGTTTACATCCTTTTCACCTAACAATTTTGGATATAATACTTTCGGTGAATTGTTTTACATTGTACGAATGCTTATTCCGTGGCTTGTCGTATTCATGTTTGTCTTGTCGGGGGTAACAAGAAAAGAGTTTGAATTTATTACAATGCTGGTTTCGGCAGTTATGTCTTTAAGTATAGTAATAACCAATATGCTTAAAATATCCCTTGGATCATACACCAACCACAGAATCCATGGAAACATTTTTGAATGGTTTATTTATCCAGGGGGATTTACATCTAACGAATTAGCCTCAAAAGGGTTTATGTATTTTAGTATTTCTTCTACGGTAATGCTATTAACATATCCGTACCTTTTGTATATGTTTATGAGCAACAAAAAGAAAACACACGCGCTGCTTGCTGTAATTGAGGCATTCGCATTATTAATGGTGGGTACAAAAGTAACTGCATATGGTGTAGTTGGAATGACGGTTGTCATGTTCACTGCATATCTTTTTTGTGGAGTAATTAAACGTGATTATAAAGTTAACGTGTTAATTGCAATTCTTATGCTTATGTTAATTGGCATGCTAGGGATAACCTATACGTATTCTCCAGCTAAAATTAAGATGAGTTTTGATAAAAAGTATGCAAGGGAGACTGATAAAGCAGAAAAAAAGAAGTCAAAGCATAAGGCCCTGGCAATGAAAAGGAATCCTGAAAGTATAATTGAATATATAGATAAGAACATAAAGTATCTTTCCGTTAAGGAAGAATTTATAAAGACATCATATGACTACAAAAAAGACCCTTATTTTTGGTATGACTTTTTGAATGAATATTATCCATCACAAAGAATGCAGAATAGAATTGTTGAGAAACTAATGCTTGAACGTGTTAAGGAGGTAAACAATAAAAAAACAGATGATTTTTTAGGTATTGGATATACGCGCACATCAAATATTTACAATCTGGAGTGCGACTTTATGTACCAATATTATTCACTAGGATACCTAGGAGCTTTCCTGATAGTCGGTCCATATATAGTATTGATAATTACTAGTATTGCTATTATGTTAATTAGATTTAAAAAGAAAGCGACCTTGCGAAATGGTGCAATTTTGCTTGGATTAGGGTTTACGTGTTGCTCAGCATATTTTAGTGGGAATACTCTTGAGACGTTAGGGGTGTCCATTGTAATGGCATGGTTTTGTGGAGAAATTATTAGCAGAGTAATATTCTCAAAAGAGCAAAATTAGCTTGTTATTTATAATATGAAAAATTGACAGGAATATAGATAAACTATATAATTCAAGGTATATGTTAGTGTTTATACACAAGAGAAGGTGATAATAATGACTGATTATTCCGGTATGAAAAAAAAGAAATTTAAGAAGTTCACAAAGATTTGGACTGTTATCTATATTATATCTTTTGCGGCCTTTCAACACATTATAATAAAAGCAAATATCCTACCTATTAAACTGTTGGTAACAATTGATACTATATTAGTGCTGCTGAGTATTTTGTTGTGCATACAATTATTTTCTAAACACGTGAAAATCTGGGCAAAAGTATTTGCCACGGTTTTAAGTACAATTCTTATCGTTGCGTACACACTTGGAACAGTATATGGACATAAGACATTATCCTTTTTAGAGAACGTAAGTAGAACAGACAATAAAAAAGCTGTCGAAATTACAGAAAAACCGTTCAATATATACATAACAGGTATGGACACATATGGAACCATTGATATGAAAGGCAGATCTGATGTAAATATGATCGTAACGGTGAACCCTAAAACTAGGAAAATACTACTTACCTCGATTCCTAGAGACTATGAAATAAATCTTAAAAAGCATGATGATGCTATAGACAAACTGACACATACTGGATTTTATGGAGTAGATGATACTTTGACTTCGGTTGAGGATCTACTAGATATAAAACTTAACTACTATATTAAAGTGAACTTTACGACAGTAGATAAATTTATAGATGCAATAGGTGGAATAACTGTTTATTCAGATTATGAATTTAAAACTGGCAATTATGGACATGGGGAAAAACCAGTGCACATAGTGAAAGGTGAAAACAAACTAGACGGACCTTCTGCACTTGCTTTTGCTAGAGAACGCCATGCCTTCAAAGATGGAGATAATCAGCGTGTAAAAAATCAGCAGAAGGTATTTCAAGCTGTAATTGAGAAAGGTTTAAAAAATAAAAAGGTAATAATGAGGTACACAAAAGTGCTCGATGCATTACAACCTTACTTTAGGATGAATATTTCATCAGATGAAATTAGAGCATTAGTAAAATTGCAATTACAATATAATCTAGATGACAAGAATTGGACGATAGAAAAAAATTACCTTGAAGGTCATGATTCGTTTAAAAACACTTATTCAGGATCAAATGCCTATGTGATGTCTCCGGATAAGGAAAGCATTGCAAATGCTAAAAAGAAGATTAAAGATGTTATGAATCCACCAAAGAAAGGCAAAAATAAAAGCAATAAGAACTCAGATCCTGAAGCAGAAGAGCCTGTTGACTAAAAGGAATTTGATATTACAATCGATTTAAAAAGAGTTGGGGAGTAATTTATGGGATTTACATACAACCTAAGGGATATTGCCAATCTCTTCATTGTTTCCTTTGTGGCAACGCTAATATTAACACCACTTAGTATAAAACTTGCAGCTAAAATTGGAGCAATCGATGTTCCTAAAGATAGTAGAAGAATGCACACCAAATCTATTCCTAGGTTTGGTGGCATTGCTATATTTTTGGGGTCAATGTTTTCAATTTATATGTTTGTAGGGTTTGAACGAAATGTCAGAGTTGCTATGTTAGGTGGAACACTTATATATATACTAGGTGCTTTAGATGATTTAAAAAATTTGCCTGCAAGTTTAAAGTTTGTATTTCAGTCAGGCGTGGCAATTTTAATGTATGCATTCGGACTAAGGATAACATTTATTACAAATTACTTTGGCCCAGGCCTTTGGGGATTTAGCACAATTGTATGTTTTTTTGTAACTGTTTTATGGATTGTTGGAATAACGAATACAATTAATCTTGTTGATGGCTTAGACGGACTTGCAGCAGGCATTTCAGCAATTGTTTCATTATCAATAGCATATATTGCATATATACATGGTGAAATCTATGGAGTAATAATAGTCTATTCAACGCTTACTGCAGTTGCAGGAGCTTGCATTGGATTTTTGCCATATAACTTTTCACCAGCAAAAACTTTTATGGGGGATGGAGGCTCATTGTATTTGGGTTTCATGATTGCTATTATGTCGGTGGTTAGCCCTCTAAAGCAGGCTACAGTCATATCAATATCAGTGCCTGTTATTGCATTAGCGATTCCTATATTTGATACTTTTTCTGCAATTATTAGAAGGAAGTTAAGGCATCAACCGATTATGAGTCCTGATAAAGAGCATCTTCATCATAAACTTATTGCAGCGGGATATGATCAAAAGAGATCGGTTATTATGCTATATGGGATTACTGCTTTGATGGGTTTGGCTGCGATTCTTATTAGTAGAGAACTATTTAAAGATGCAATAGTTCTAATTATAGTAGTGTTATCATACCTATATGTATTTATTACAGATTCAGCTTATAGAAGAGAAAAGATTAAAGAGAAGGAACTTGCAAAAAGAACATTTGCTTATTTTGAAAAACTATATAAAAGAGGGCGTCTGAGCTTTGAGGATCATATAAAAAATGCATTGAGACAAGAAGAGAAAATGTTCGTTGTTACTGCCAATCCTGAAACTTTTATGACTGGTCTTAGGGATGATGAGTTTAATGAAGTGCTTGTTAGCAATAGGACTACAATTATTCCAGATGGAATAGGGATCGTTAAAGCTGCGAATATGCTAGGTGTTGAGTGTGATGGAAAGATTACGGGGGTAGATTTAGCGGCATTCTTATTAGAAATGGCAGATAAAGAAAAGAAGTCAATATATCTATTCGGAGCAAAAGAAGATGTTCTAAATAAGTTAGTAGCAAAAATAAAGAATGACTATCCGAATGTTACTATATTAGGTGCGAAAAATGGATACATAAAAGGAAAAGATTCCGTATTTGAAGAAATTATAAATCTAGAGCCTGATATTGTTCTTGTTGCCTTGGGAATACCAATGCAAGAACTGCTAATAAATAAATATTATGATAATTTTGACAAGGGCATACTTGTTGGTGTTGGTGGAAGTTTTGACGTGCTTAGTGGAAGCAAAAAGCGTGCCCCTCAGTTCTTTGTCATGCATAATTTGGAGTGGTTATACCGTATAGTAACAGAACCTAGTAGACTAAAAAGATTTTATAGAGGGAATATTAAGTTCATATCTATAATAAGAAAGGTGAATAAATTTAGATAAGAGAAGCCACAGGTTAGGTGCGAATAGGAGATGAGTTTGACTGAACAACTGAAAAAGGGAAATGAAAGAAAGCATATATATTATTTTGATTATTTAAGAATAATTGCTATGTTTTCAGTGGTATTCATGCATGTGGCAGCAGGACCTCTTAGAGGAATCCCATTTAATGGCTCATGGCAAATTTTAAATCTGCTAACATCATTTGCCTTTACCGCAGTCCCAATATTTTTTATGATCTCAGGTTATTTGATTATAAGCGATCAACATTCTGATGACATATATAGATTGTTATATAAAAAGATACCTAGACTATTAGTGCCACTAGCAACATGGACGGTTATTGCAGTTGTAATGTATTCATATTTTGATAATACAATTAGTGTTAAAACAGTTATAGTTGGAATTATGAAATCATTTCGTGCACCAGTGGCGATACACTTTTGGTACTTGTATACATTAATTGCAATTTATTTTATATCGCCAGTTCTATGTAATGGTATTAGACATTTAAGCAAGCAAGGAAAAATATTAGTTTTAGCTATAGTTATTTTAACTAATATCAGGGCGATTTTATTGGCGTTACTGCCAGAATCTTTAACAGTTTATACTGAACTAGATTTTGTTATTAAGATGGAGTTTTTTGGAGCTCACTTAGGAACATTTATACTAGGATATTTTTTAGGGACCTACAATAAAAAAATAAATACCAAATTGCTGATTTGTATAATACTAATAACACTTTCCATTATTAGTATTGGAACATATTTGCGTTCTGTGAAAGCAGGAAGCTATAATCAGGTATTTCAAAATCAATCTGCAGGATTTGAGGTTGTGCTTGCGGGAGCATTATTTTTATTATTTAAGCAGAACATAAATATAGCTCATAACAGTAGAATTATTAAAACTACAATTAAATTATCACTAGCCGTATACTTGATGCACAATCTACTTATTTCAGTGTTTTATCATTGTGGATATATGTTTAATTCAATGCCACAAGCGATTTTGGGAACGATTATAGTAAGTATAATTTCCACAACATCACTATGGATTACTACGAAGGTAAAGCCGATTTGTTATATCTTAACAGGTACACATTATGAAAAATGATTGCATTAATTATTAGAATGAAAACTAGTATTAATATATTGTATGGGTTGCAATATTTATTATGATATGTTTGCTCATAAAAATGGAATAGTATCATTTAAATGCAGTAGTTAAATTTACCAAGAGATGATATCATATCATCAGGAAGGTGGAAGCACATGAAATAGTATAAAGAATTCAAGCTGCAAGCGCTACAACCCTCTGATGAGATCGAAGTAAAAGCTGCAGTATAACAGCTTGGTCTCAAGTAATACACGCTTACCTAATAGCGCAAGATTTGAACTCGTCACGGTGTTGACGCTTTCGTCGGCATAGACCATAAGGTAGTTCCTCTCTCTGAAAACGAGCACCGCATCAGAGAATTGGAACAGAAGCTACGTACTGATATATCTCAAATCACTTGTATCGATGGAACCCTGTATATATCACCGATTATTGATTGCTTTAACGGAGATATAATCTCTCTGTATATGCGAAGCAATATACACAGGTAGCTATGCATCGACACATTCAAGGGTGCCGCAGTAAAAAATCCTTTACAGGGAGGGATCCTGATAGCGACTGCGGAAGCCAGTATACCTGCAAAGCATCTAGCCAGGCGCTGTCGGACACGAATGTCCAGTAAAGTATCAGCGGTGTAAACCACTACTTCGACAATGCCTGGATGGGAACCTTCTTCCCCACCTTAAAGAAAGAAATCCTTTACGGGATTCCGGCATACAAGATGAAGATGGAACAGGTCAAAGCAATCAGCTTCCGACATGTCTTCACATATTACAATTGGGTGAGAATATACATCTCAAATCCAGATGGTCTTCCTTCGGCAGCATACCGAAGGCTACCGAACAATCAAAACTTACTGGCTGCCTGAAAATTAGTGGGTTTTATAGACTGCACTAATATTGACAATTCCAAAATAGTAATATGGGAGAAAATATAAAAAGGGAATAGTATATGGAGGAATAAAAGATGCAAGCAATTATTTTAGCTGCCGGAATGGGCAAAAGATTAAAAAATCTTACAAGCAATAATACAAAGTGCATGGTTAATGTTAATGGTAAAACAATGATTGAGCGTATGCTTAATCAAATTGATAAAAGAAGCCTATCAAAGATAGTAATAGTTGTTGGATATGAAGGCGAGAAACTGAAAGAATATATCGATACATTAGACGTTGCAACTCCAATAGTGTATGTAGATAATCCAATATATAATAAGACAAATAACATATACTCTTTGTCATTGGCTTCAGAGTGGCTCATAAAAGAAGACACATTACTTTTTGAGAGTGACCTGATATTTGAAGATAGTGTACTTGATGAATTAATTAATGATGATCGTAAAACACTAGCATTAGTGGATAAATACGAATGCTGGATGGATGGAACTGTTGTCAAACTTGATGATGAGGATAACATTACGGACTTTGTGCCAGGAAAGAAGTTTTTGTTTAAGGATATTACAAGTTACTATAAGACTGTAAATATTTATAAGTTTTCAAAGGAGTTTTCCGTTAACAAATATGTTCCTTTTCTACATGCATACCAACAAGCTCTTGGAGTAAATGAGTATTATGAACAAGTGCTGAAAATCATCACATTGATTGATAAGCCGGAAATAAAAGCTAAAAGGCTAAATGGGCAAAAATGGTATGAAATAGACGATATTCAAGATTTGGATATAGCTGAAAGCATTTTTAATGACAGTAAGTATGAACGATATGAGGCAATAAGCAAGAGGTTTGGCGGGTATTGGAGATATCCTAAAGTTGTTGACTTTTGCTATTTAGTAAACCCCTACTATCCACCACAACGGTTGCTAGATGAAGTTAAAGCGAATATGGAAAACTTAATAACACAGTATCCTTCAGGGATGCAAGTGATTAGCTTGTTAGCAGCAAAAAATTATGCAGTTAATCAAGAAAACATCGTAGTGGGAAATGGTGCTGCAGAGTTAATAAAGTGCATTATAGAGGAATCAGCTGGTAAAATAGGATTTATAAGACCATCTTTTGAAGAGTATTATAATAGATCTGAAGAAAAGAAGAGCGTAGTTTTTACACCTTTTAATGACGATTTCTCATATTCTGCAGATGACCTAATAAATTTCTATGAGAATAAGAATATTTCTTTGCTAGTTTTAGTAAATCCTGATAACCCAACGGGTAATTATATACCTAAAATAGATGTGTTGCGTATCGCACAATGGTGTGACAATCGTGGAATTCAGCTAATATATGATGAATCATTTATTGATTTTGCTGATGAAGAAAATTCTTCGATAATTTCAACTGGTGAGTTTGAAAACTTCTCTAAATTAGTTGTAATTAAATCCATATCAAAATCGTATGGCATACCGGGTTTAAGGTTAGGAATTTGTGTATCTTCAGATTGCGAAATAATAGCGAGTTTAAAAAAATCTGTGTCGATTTGGAATATCAATTCTCTTGCAGAATTTTATTTACAAATTGAGGGGAAATACACTTCAAGCTACAAAGAAGGTCTTAAAAAAATAAAAAAAGTTAGAAAAAAATACATAGAAAGTTTAAATCAGATTAAGGAGATTAAGGTATTTCCATCTGAAGCAAATTATATAATGGTAGAATTACTTGATGGATATAGTGCATCGGATGTATGTAGCAAGCTGCTTTCTGATAACAATTTGCTAGTTAAAAATTTGAGTAAAAAGTATGCATGTATGGGTAGGCAGCTATTGAGACTTGCAGTAAGAACAGAAGAGGATAACGATATCCTAATTAAAGCCTTAAGAAACTATTTTAAGGAAAATTAAGGCTACAAAAAAATCAGGGCTATAACTTTTTCGGTAGTCAAGCGGAAATGACGCTTTGCCAATATCGGTGGTAAGAAGAAAAGGGTCATCAAAGTTTTTTAGGGGTGAATTTTAGGGTCTAGTCTTAGGGTCTTACGAAATGTAAAGGGATTGGGCATTTTGCCCAATCTCTTTTGCATGGGAAAACATCAGTGTTTAGTTTAATAGCCTTTGTAAATTGGATTCCTACGAGTAGCAAAAAGAAATCTATTTCTCATATGTTCAAAGTTTCGAAATCCTCTACATAGTCGCTTTAGGTCTTTTACTTTGCGATTTAAAGACTCAATTGGGCCATTAGAAAGGCGGCTATTATATATACCATCTGGTCCTATTCGATCTACCATTATGAATGAGTTAATAATGGGGGTCTTGTATTTACGTAGTAAATGCCCAAACTCAATAAAGATCTTATATTCGCTGCTGCAGTATTTATGTATTAAAGAATCTATTTCCTTAGCAGCGTTTAAAGGATTGCCAGCATTTCTAGAATTGAATCTTACATATTCTTCTTTTAAATCTCTGAAATCTTTAATGTATGGATGAAGAGCTAGAAACTTTTCTTCGTATCCAAAAGTGTTTATGAAATACCTAAAGT
>ERZ773065.1635-NODE-1635-length-11196-cov-7.679113_pt1 | contig 11196 bp, 16 predicted proteins | sample MGYA00580623_ERZ773065 | MGnify/ENA primary metagenome ERZ773065 (study PRJEB29015, sample SAMEA2738017) | human oral metagenome | biome: human oral; feature: human-associated habitat; material: dental | place: China | collected 2047 ...
TTGGCGATGGCGCACATGAGCAGCGACCTGCCGTAGAAGCGGCGCTGCTCGTCCCTGGGGCCTGTGTGCGGCGATGCGGCGAAGAATGGCTCCGGAGACTTCTTCTGCGCGCGCTCAGCGAAATATCCATGATGGGCTTCTCCTCATTGTGCTGGGGCGCCTGGCTGTGGGGCGGGTCGGGGTGGTCAGGTCAGTGGGGCGGTGAAGCGTCGGCAGTAGGTGGGGTCGGTGGGGCAGGGGCGGGTCTTGGCGTTGGCGATGGCTGTGGTGACGGTGTTGGTGAGCTGGGCGACTGCTTGTGCGGTAAGGCTGCTGGTCCACTGGTTCCGGCCGTTGTCGGGGATGAGCTGCTCGATGAGTTCGACGTCGAGTCCGGCAGCCTGGATGAAGCGTCCGGTGTACAGTACGGCGCCTGGTGGGAGAGCGATTTCCTGGGCTTCGGGGACGGCGGACAGGGGGGTGAGGTCGCGGCCGGTGCGGAGGACGACGACGGCGATGCCCGGGCTGGTCAGGCCGGCTGTGGCTGCGGACAGGTCGCGGCTGGTGGCCGTGATGCTCTGGGTGACCAGGATCGCGGGCTTGCGGTTGCGGGGGCTAGTGGTCCCGCGGAAGGCGATGGCGTCGGTGGCGGGGAGCTGGTGCAGTCCTCTGACGACGTCGTTGAAGAGTTCCTGGGGGCTTTGCGCGTGGTTGTCGCTCATGTGAGGCCTTCCGGAAATGAGGCGGTAGGGGCGGTGCGTTTCTGTCGTCTCGGGTGATGTTCTCACTGGCGATCTGCGCCGGGAAGGGGTCGGCGGCTGGCGGATCGAGGGGGCGAGCCGGGGTCGGTTGGCCCGGCGACCAGGGGCCAGGCGCGGACCGGGAGCCAGGGGGCGGGCTGTCGAACATGGTGCTCAAGTCGATGAGTCAGGGGCAGCCGTCGGCGCGATGGCCCGGGCCTGGCCCGTGTACTCGACGACGAGGGTGGCGAACCCATCGGAGTGCGTGAGATGGAACAGGCCGACGAACCTCTTTTCCCGCTCTTCGTGCCCGCGCCCACGAATCAGGACGGTCAGGAATCCGTGTCGCAGCCGGAAACTGTAACTGGTCGGCGTGACGGGCCTGAGAGAGACCGGGAGATCGGCCCAACGGGGTACGATCACTAGCCCACGACGAGGACGCTTCGCCCCCTCAGGCGCACTCCAGCGATTCTGTTCAGAGCAGCCGGTTGCGTTGCTTTTCCTCCTGCCACCGTTCTTCTTCCTCCTCCTCACCGGTGAGCAGCTCGTCGTCGAGCCCACCGTCCTCGGGGCGGACGGGATACCGGTGATGCTGCCCGCGCCGGTCCTCCAGGTCCGTGGGAATCTCCCCCAGGCCCAGGCGGGTGGCCTCAGCCTGGTTGATGCGCGGATGATCTTCGGCGGGCCGATCCAGGTCCCCACTATGGGGCTTATCCCCGTTATGCGGGCACAAGGAGGCTTATTCATGGGGGTGTTCAGGGTGTTTTAGCGGGGTGGGCGTCGTTAGATAGGGTGGCGGCCCGCTCCTGAGAGAGTTTTCGGTGATTAAGCCAATTCGATTAGGAAGCAAGCAGCCGTCATGAATAGTAGTGCGAGGATCGCCCGCAGCGAGGTCGTGGACCTGTGCGAGACGATTCACGCCGTCAGTCCCGACTTGCCGGCGTTCGGGGCCCGGGCGCTGGGACTGTACCTGTGCGTGCGCCTGCCCCTGACCTGCTTGAGGCACAACCTGCCCCAGGAACTCCTTGCCGAGGCTACGGCGTCTCTCAGGCCACCGCTTCCCGGGTCATCACCGCATACACGCCCCTGATCGCCCACGCCCTGGAAAGCGGCGTGCCCACCGTGGAGGACCTGGTCTCCGCCGCCCGGCTGATCGTGGACGGCACCCTGCTTGAGTGCTGGTCCTGGAAGAACCACCCCGAGCTCTACTCGGGTAAGCACAGGACCGCCGGATTGAACGTCCAGGTTGCCTGCACCCAGGCCGGGGCCCTGGCGTGGGTGTCCGACACCCGGGACGGGAGGGTCCACGACACCGAGGTCCTGCGCCGCTCCGGCCTGCGTGACGTCCCCGCCACCGACCTCCCGCCTGGAGTGAATCCTCCTTCACATATCGGCGACAAGGGCTCCATCGGACTGGACGTGATCACCCCGAAGAGAAAGCCCACGAACCCGCCCCTCCACTCCGACGACAAGACCTACAACAGGACCGTCAACCAGATCGGCCACGGGATCGAGCGAGTCATCGCCAGTATCAAGACCTGGCGGGTACTGCATACCAGCTACATCGGAGGAGTTCAGGTCCAGGTCGTGCGTGAGGTCACCGGTGAAGGAGCGCACGATAGCCTCGGTGGCAGCCTCGTACGATCGTGTGGCCCGGACGGCGGGTAGCTGGGTCGCAAAATACAGAAAAGATCATGCCACCGACCAGGACCGCCAGAAAGCCTCCGAGTCGGCTTAAGAATCGTGAAACTGAGAGCGAAAAACGGAGGGCTGCGTCAGGAGAACGAGTTCCTGAAAAAACAGCCGGCTGGCTTGCGAAGGAACGTCCGTGAACGATCGCTACGAGGTCGGGACCGCGAAGAAGGCTATTATCCCGTCTCCTCGATGTGCCGGTGTGTCGAGGTTCGGCTACTACTCCGGGCGCGACCGACCCGGGTCCATCACCAAGGTGAGAAGGCAAGAGCTCCGTATCATGATTAAGGACGTTTTTGAGGACTCTTGAGGGTACCTACGGGTGCCGACGGATCCAGGCCTGCCTGGAGCGGCGTGGTGTGAGGGCGGACGGCGCCACGATCCGCTCCATCATGCGCGAGCTGGGCCTGCGAGCCGCGCAGCTACGGGCGAGGCTCCGTGCCACCGTGCCGGCCGACGACCTCGATGAGCGCCCTGACCTCGTCAGGCGGAACTTCACCGCCGAGTCACCAGGATGTAAGTTGCGCGGGGATATCGCCTACGTCAGCACGTGGGCCGGGTTCGTCTGTCTTGCGACCGTCCTGGACTGCTGCACCAAGAAAGTCGTGGGCTATGCGATGGTCGCCCACATGCGCACTTCCCTGGTGCGAGGCCATTGATGTGGCGGTTAGAAGATGCCCGATCGAGAGGGACGTGACGATCTCCCCGCTCCGACCGGGGGGCGGTGCGCGTTAACCCTAACGAGGTAGAACGAGATTTCTTGGGCCTGACCAAGGCGGCCTGAAGCACAAAGCAAGCAGTGTCCGAAAAACACGTAGCAGTCCACCGGATCAACTCACAGCATTACGGAACATGCCCCGCCCGTCGCGGCGATCGGGGACCCAGGGCCGCGCGCAGCGCCGGGGCGAGCTGCGCGACGATCTCGTTCGCGGTCAGCGAGGCCACCGGTTCGAGCCGCAGCAGGTACCGGGTCAGGAAGAGGCCGCTCATGATCGTCGCCGCCGCGGCCGCCCGCTGCTGTGCGTCCGGCCCCTCGATGTGGTCGGTCAGGCGCCCGACCATCTCGGACTGCAGATATTCCCGCAGGACCCGTGAGGCGGACTGCGAGGCGAGTGCGTCGGCGAACAGGCGCGTCAGGCCGGTGCGGTACTCCGGACGGTCCCACAGGGTGAGGGCCGCCCGCAGCAGCGCCTCGGGCAGGTGCTCGGGAGCGACCTTCGCGGCCACGACGTCGAAGCCCTGCGCCGGGCTGAGTGCGAGCGCGGCCACGGCCCGGAACAGTCCCTCTTTCGAGCCGAAGTAGTAGGTGACCAGGGTGTGGTCGACATCCGCCTCGCGGGCGATCGACCGCAAGGAGGTTCCGATGTAGCCATTCGCCTCGAACCCGGCGCGCGCCGCCGTGAGGATCCGCCCCTTGGCGTTCGAGGATCCGGAGGGGCGCCCCCGTCGTTTATTCACCATGGTTGAAATCATGATGCTCCGACGCGTCCCATGGCAACCATGAGCACTCACCACGACCCCGGACCGCCCGCCTGCTCCGACGCCCCCGCCGTCAGCTTCCGCGACCTGCGCATGGAGTTCCGACGACGCCGTCGCGAGCCCCTGACGGCGCTCGACTCCCTGACCCTCGACGTCGCCCACGGCCAGGTCTTCGGCCTGCTCGGCCCCAACGGCTCGGGCAAGACGACCTCCGTCAACCTCCTGTGCGGGCTCCTGCGCCCCACCCGCGGGACTGTCCTGTGCGAGGGCATCGACGTGCGCACCGACGTCACCGCAGTACGCACCCACCTGGGCGTCGTCCCCCAGGAGACCGCCCTGTACAACGACCTGTCCGCCGATGAGAACCTCTCCTTCCATGCCCGCCTGTACGGCGTCCCCCGCGACGAGCGGCGCGGCCGCATCGACGAGGCCCTCGAGCTCGTCGGACTGGCCGAGCGCCGCCGCGACCGGGTCGGCACCTACTCCGGCGGCATGCAGCGCCGCCTGGCCCTTGCGCGCGCCCTCCTGACCGAGCCGAGCGTCGTCGTCCTGGACGAGCCCACCCTCGGCGTTGACGTCCAGTCCCGGGCCGCCCTGTGGGACCGGGTGCGGCGCATCGCCTCCGGGGGCGGCACGGTGCTGTTGACGACCAACTACATGGAGGAGGCCCAGGCGCTCGCCGACAACCTCGCCATCCTCGACCACGGCGTGCTCGTGGCCACCGGTACCCCCGACGAGCTGCGCGGGCGGTTGGGCCGGACCTTCATCGACGTGCGCGCCTCCCGCCCGGACGCGGCCGGCCGACTCGCCGGCCTGCCCGGCGTCACCGGCGTCACCTGGCACGACGGCGTCGCCTCCGTGGCCGCCGACGCCGCACCGGCGACCACCCGCGCCGTGCTCGACTGGTTCGTCGAGCGCGACCCCGACGCCGCACTCGTCGGCGTGCGGCGCCCCGACCTCAATGACGTCTTCCTGGCCCTGACCGGGACGGCGCTGCGCGACGGGGGCCGAGCATGAAGGGCGCGAGCGCGGCCGTCGCGATCGCGGTCAAGGACTGGACGAGGTTCGCCCGCCAGCCGTTCCTCATGGTCATCAGCGTCGTCATCCCCCTGGTCTTCATCTTCTTCTACTCACTGATCATCCCCGTGTCCAACAACAACCCGATCATGGTCGCCGACCTCGACGGCGGTCCGGTCTCCTCGCGCCTGATCGAGACCATGCGGACCATCCACTCTGAGGAGGGGCCCTACTACGACGTGCGCACCACCGATGCGACCGCTGCGCTGGAGGCGTTCGACGACGGCGACGCCCTGGCGGTCATCGTCATCCCGGAGGGCTTCTCCGACGCCGCCGAGGCCGGGAGCGCGCAGGTGGAGCTGCGGCTGAACAACATCAACTCCGACTACTCCAAGAACCTGCGCCTGCGGCTGGACGATGCGGTCCGCCAGCTCGATGACGGCCTGGCCCAGCCCGTGGCGAGCGTGGAGGAGACTGGCTGGCTGCCGACGGACCCCACCATGCTCGGCTACATCTCCACTAGCCTGCTTCTGTTCGGCTGTCTGTACGCCGCCATGGTGGGCGCTGGCCTCCAGGTGGCCTGCGAGTGGAATGACAGGACGGTCAAGAACCTGCTGCTGGCCCCGCTGGGACGCGGCGCGCTCGTGGCCGGCAAGGTGCTCGCCGGCCTGGGTCAGTCCCTGGCCTCTGTGGCACTCGTCCTGCTCGTGCTCGTCGTCGGCTTCGGCTTTCACCCCACCGGGAACCTGCTGGCCATGACCGGCATCGTGGCGGCGGCGCTCCTCATGGGCTCGGGGATCGGCACCGTCGTCGGCGTCGTGTCGAAGAAGACGCTCGCGACGGCGTCGGGTCTGATCGCCCTGGCCGTCATGTTCTTCCTCGTCTCCGGCAACGAGGAGTCCATGCGCGGCCTGGCCTGGGGTGAGCCGATCACGACGCTGTGGCGCCTCTCGCGGGCGCTGCCCACCACGTACGCCTTCATGAGCGCGCGCAGCATTTTCTTGACCGGCGACACATCGGACCTGGCCGGGAACCTGGTCGTCGTGCTGGCCTCCACCGCGGTGATCCTCGCCCTCGCCGGATGGCTGCTGCGTCGAGCCTACAGCCACCTGACCGGAGGACAGTGATGACGGTGATGACAGTGATGACAGCGCGGACGGCGCAGGGACCGCGGACGACGATGGGCCGGCACCTCGACCGTGTCGGGGCGGTCGCCCGCAAGGACCTGCACCAGTGGGCCCGAGACCGGCAGGCCCTGGCCGGGCCTATGCTCATCCCCCTGGTGCTCATGTTCCTGTGCGGCGTCCTGTTCGGGTTCGGCGGGGACGATTGGAACATCGGCCTGGTCAATCGGGGCACCGGCCCGCACGCGGCCGCCCTCGAGCAGGAGATCCGCGACCTGCGCAGCAACATCTCCCCGTACTTCCATGTCGTGACCACCGACTCCGACGAGGCCGACCGCCTGGTCGCCGAGGGCCGCCTGCACCTGGTGGTCACCATCCCCGAGGAGTTCGACGCCCAGGTGGACGCCGGGCGGACCCCCGTACTCAGGACGAGGGTCTACAACATCAACACTGACATGATGAAGAACGCCCGCCTGCGCCTGACCCGGGCCGTCCAGGACTACGCCGCGGGGCATGTCCCCGACGCGGCGCCGGTCACCGTGACCCAGACGACCACACGCACCGACGACGTGCGGCGGAGGGTCTTCATCGCCCACAGCGCCGTCGTCCTGGCGGTCATGGTCGGCTCCGCGCTCAACGCCGCGATCATGGTCGCTCGCGAGTGGGAGCACCGGACCGTCAAGGAGGTTCGGCTCGCGCCGCGGCCCCTGGCCGATCTCACTGCCGGTACCCTGACCGCCTCGGTCGTCGCCGGCTGCATCAACACCCTGGTCACGCTCGCCGTGGCGGTCCTCCTCTTCGGGGTGCGCCTGCCGGTGGGGCGGCTGCCCGTCTTGCTGGCGGTCGCCGCCCTGACGAGCGTGGCCTGCTCCGGGGTGGGGGTGGCCATCGGGGCGTGGCTGCGCGACTACCGCACCGTCCAGCCGCTGCTCATGATCACTTTTGCCGGTTCCTTCTTCGCTTCGGGCGGGTTCTCCTCTGTCGCCACTCTGCCGCGGAACGTTCAGGTCTTCGACCGGTTCTGGCCGCCGTCCTATATCTTTGAGACCATGCAAGCGCAGGCATGGATGGTGGAGCCGCCCTCGGTCGTGCCCGTGCTGGCCGGATGCCTTGTCGCCGCCGCCTGCGGAGTGGGGCTGGGCGCCTGGGCGCTGGGCAGGAGGCTGTAGAGGGCCGACGGCGGGAGGGGCCGTCCTCAGGCGAAGACGACGGTGCGGCGGCCGTTGAGCAGGACGCGGTGCTCGGCGTGCCACGTGACGGCCTGGGCGAGGACCCGGCGCTCGACGTCCCGGCCCTTGCGCTGGAGGGCAAGGGCCGAGTCGGCGTGCGACGCCCGGGTGACGTCCTGCTCGATGATCGGGCCCTCGTCGAGGTCGGCCGTGACGTAGTGGGCCGTCGCCCCGATGAGCTTGACGCCGCGGTCGTGGGCCTGGTGATAGGGCTTGGCGCCCTTGAAGCTGGGCAGGAAGGAGTGGTGGATGTTGATCACGCTCCCGTGAAGCCGTTCGCACAGGGCGGGGGAGAGGATCTGCATGTAGCGCGCCAGCACGACGAGCTCCACGCCCAGGGAGTCGACCAGGGCGAGCAGCTCGGACTCGGCCGTCGCCTTGGTGTCCCTGGTGACCGGGATGTGGTGGAAGGAGGCTCCGTAGAACTCGGTCACGCTGCGCAGGTCCTCGTGATTGCCGACGACGCCGACGACGTCGATGGGCAGGCCCTGGCTGGTGGCGCGGAACAGCAGGTCGGACAGGCAGTGGGCCTCCTTGGACACCATGAGGAGCGTGCGCAGCGGGCGGTCGACCTCGTGCAGCGCCCAGTGCATCTCGTACTGCTCGGCCATCTCGGCCAGATCCGCCTCCAGCTCGGGGCGCGGCACCCGGGTGACGACGGAGACGCGCATGAAGAACAGGCCGGACTCGGGGTCGCCGAACTGCTGGGACTCGGTGATATTGCCCCCGCGTCGCGCCAGTGCCCCGGAGACGGCGTGGACGATGCCCGGCCGGTCCGGACAGGACAGCGTGAGGACGAGGTGCTGCGGCGCCGGGGGTGAGGGGGCGACGGTCGCAGGGGCTTCGACGGTCCCGGGGGCTCCGGCGGTGTCGGCGGTCTCGGAGGTCATGTCCGCAGGGTAGTCGGAGGAGCGCGACGGCCGCGCGGCATCCCGATGGGGCCGCCTCACGCGGTGGCGACCTGCGCGAGCGGGAGGGGCCCAGGAACCGCCCCGGTGGTTGGCGCCACCGGGGCGGGCGACCTCCGCGTGCGGGCCCTCTCAGCCCTGACGGGCCTTGAAGCGGGGGTTCTTCCTGTTGATGACGTAGGTGTGGCCGCGGCGGCGCACCACCTTGCTGCCGGGCTGCTTGGCGAGCGACCTGATGGAGGCGCGAACCTTCATGGGCTGGTCCTCATCTTCCTTATCTTCGTTCGGATGCGGGTGATTCCTGGGGGGCTCCCTGGATGCGGTCGGCGTCTCAGCGCCGGCGCCTCCCGTAGCGGCGCTCGAACTTCTCCACCCGGCCGGCCGTGTCCAGGATCCGGCCCCTGCCGGTCCAGAAGGGGTGCGAGGCGCTGGAGACATCGACGTCCACGACGGGGTAGGTATTGCCGTCCTCCCACTCGATGGTCTGAGAGGACGTCATGGTGGAGCGGGTCAGGAAGGCGAAGTCCGCGCTCTTGTCGCGGAAGACGATCGGGTGGTAGTCGGGGTGGATTCCGGGGCGCATGGTGTCGGCTCACTCCTCACCAGGACGACTTCGAGATGCCGGGCAGCTCGCCGCGCAGCGCCATCTCGCGGAAGCGGACGCGCGAGACCCCGGCCTTGCGCAGGAAGCCGCGCGGGCGCCCGTCGACGCCGTCGCGGTTGCGCACGCGAGTGGGGGAGGCGTTCCGGGGCAGGGCGTGCAGGGCCGCCATGGCGGCCTCCCGCTCGGCGACGGTCAGCGCCGGGTCGACCGCGGCCCGTTTCAGCTCGGCACGGCGCTCGGCGTATCGCGCCACGGTCCGGCGGCGGCGCCTGTCGGCCGCGAGCTTGGACTTCTTGGCCATCAGCGGGACTCCTTGAACTCGACGTGCCGGCGCACGACCGGGTCGAACTTGCGCAGGACGAGGCGGTCCGGCGTGTTGCGCCGGTTCTTGCGGGTGACGTAGGTGCAGCCGGTGCCGGCGGTGGAGACCAGCGTGATGACGGGCCTCAGGTCCTTGGATCTCCCGGTCCTGGCGGGCATCAGATCCTCTCCCCTCTGGCGCGCATCTGCGCCACGACGACGTCGATGCCCTTCTTGTCGATGATCTTGATGCCCTTGGCGCTCACGGTCAGGCGCACGGTGCGGCCCAGGGAGGGCACCCAGTAGCGCTTCCTCTGCAGGTTGGGCAGCCACCGGCGCTTGGAGCGGCGGTGGGAGTGGGAGATCGAGTGACCGGTGACCGGCCGGGCTCCCGTGACTTGGCAATAGCGGCTCATGGGGCCACTATATGCAAATGATTCTCAGTACAGTCAATTGGGAGGTGCCGTGCACTGCCTCGCACTCATCAGCGTCGTCGATCCGCTGCTGGTGGACCTGGTCGCCCTCGCTCTCCACGGCGAGGACGCCCTCGTCCTGACGGCCTCGCTCCACGCCGGCCCCGATGCCGGTCCCGGCACCGATCTCAGCGCCGCCCCCGGCTCCGTCACCGCTGCCGACGCGCCCGGCGACCCCGGCCTCGCCGACGGCTTCATCCGTCTGACCGCCGCGCAGGTCCCCCTCGACGCGGGCACCGCGCCCGTCCTCGACATCGCCCGCACGACGGACTGCTGGACCTGCTCCCTGCGGGAGGTGCTGCTGGCCGTCGTCGAGGACCGCGCGCGCCTGGACCCCGACGGCGCCACCGTCGTCCTGCTGCCGCCCGGCGTCGAGCTCATCCACCTCGCCCCGCGCCTGGCCGACGACCTCGCCCGGCTGCCCGGCGTGACGCTCGCCGGCCTGGCCCACGTCATCGACGTCGACGCCGCGGCCCGCGACCTGCTCACCCACCGCCCTGCGCCCGAGTCGGTCGCCGTCGTCGAGGACCAGTGCGCGGGCGAGCTGCACATGGTGGCCCTCGGCTACGCCGACGCGGTCGTCGCCCTCGGCCGGGACCCGGTCGGCCGCGACCTGGTGGAGCACCTGCGCCCTCACGACACCCTCCTGCTGCCAGGCCTGGACGCGCCGCTCCTGCCCGAGCTGCTCGCCCTGCGCCACGACGCCGCCCGCGCGGTGGCCCGCGTCCATCCCGCCACGACCCGGGCCTGGGGCGGTCCGGCCGAGCACGGGGTGCGCACCCTGGACCTGTCCAGCGAGATGCCCTTCCACCCCGGGCGGCTGCGCGAGCTGGTCGAGGACCTGGCCGGGCACGGCCTGCTGGCGCGCGGCTGCTTCTGGCTGCCGAGCCGCCCCGGGCGCGTGTGCACCTGGGAGGTCGCCGGGGGCGCGGTCAGCGTGGGGGACGCCGGCCCCTGGACGGAGAGCCCGGACGATCCGGACGGCCCGGACGGGCCCCGGTGCCACCTCGTGGTCACCGGCGTCGCCGATGACGACGCCTGCGAGCGCGTGCGCGCCGCCTTCGGCAGCATCCTCCTGCGCGCCGACGAGCTCGCCGAGGCCCTCGCCTGGGCCGGCGCGCCCGACGGCCTGGAGGACTGGCTCGGCCGGGGGTGACCCGCCCCGGGCGTCCGCGCCGCGGGCGGTTCCGCGCCCGAGCCTCCCGACGGCGGTAGCATGGGCGTCGTCGTCGCGACTGGCGCAGAGGTGGTCACCACCGGGGAGCGACGGCGCCGCACCGGACCGCGCCGGAGCGGCCGTCACGGGAACCTGGTCGCCCGCCTGGGCCGGAGTCACCGCCCCCGCACGGCGCCGCCGTGCCGACACGAGGAGAACCATGACTGGACCAGCCGGCACCACGCTCAACAACCTGCCCCTGGCCGAGCTCGACCCGGAGATCGCGTCCGTCCTGGACGACGAGCTCGCCCGTCAGCGCGGCACCCTGGAGATGATCGCCTCGGAGAACTTCGTGCCCCGCGCCGTGCTCCAGGCCCAGGGGTCGGTGCTGACCAACAAGTACGCCGAGGGCTACCCGGGCCGCCGCTACTACGGCGGCTGCGAGGTCGTGGACATCGCCGAGAGCCTGGCCATCGAGCGCGCCAGGGCCGTCTT
>ERZ773065.1637-NODE-1637-length-11187-cov-3.353755_pt1 | contig 11187 bp, 9 predicted proteins | sample MGYA00580623_ERZ773065 | MGnify/ENA primary metagenome ERZ773065 (study PRJEB29015, sample SAMEA2738017) | human oral metagenome | biome: human oral; feature: human-associated habitat; material: dental | place: China | collected 2047 ...
TACTAAAGATTCTTAAATTTTAATGTTGTAATTTCTTTGCTATTATTGACTAATTCCATCCAGCATCCTTTCCTGTGAATAGGGATAGAGTTTACTGAAGCTACCGATTACAAAGTACCTATAGCCATTTTCATCATAGTAGCATGTCATGAGAGATACTATGGCCCTGCCTTCATACTGGCCTAGGAGACCATCACCTATAAGGTCTGTCCTGTCTTCTTTTACCTTCATAGTCTTGACTACCCTGTATTCATAGATGTTTTTCTTGTTGGTCAACTTGATGATGTCGCCCTCTTTTATTTTCATTAGGCCACCAAATAGGACCTTATTGTTTTTGCAATAGTGGCCTGCTACAGCATAATTGCCTTGGCCCATTCGTTGACCTGGTTTCATAGTACAGGCCCCATACATTAGATTGTTGTTTTCCAGGCCTTCAAATATAGCTATATTCTTATTGATTGAAGGTATCACCAGTTGGCCTACCAACTTGGATAGGTCTGCCTTGTCCCTGTTCAGGATTACCCCATTAATATCTATCGGGTCGACCTTGGATGCGTCATAGTTGCTGGTCTTTTCCTTAGTATTTTTTTCCAGGTCCTCACCAGACACCTGGGTGATATTTACATCCTGGCTTCTTTTCATCAATATATATTCCGATATCTTTGGCACTGATACAAACATAATCCCTGCTAGTATCAGCAGTAGTCCTAACTTTTTCATTGGGCCCTCCTTTAACACTTTTATTGCATACAATATTGCTATATTTACTTATTGCTTTACCACTTTATTGATTTATCATTTTATCACTTTATCGATATACCACTCTATTACTTTATAATCTTCCTTATATTACTTACACATATGCTTACGGCAACCAGCTCAGCTATTATTACACTCCACCATACCCTGTCTAGGTTACCAGTCAAGGAGAATAGGTAGGCCAGGGGTATTAATACTACCAACTGCCTGATTATGGATATTACCATACTAAGAGTTCCCCTACCTATGGCCTGGAATACTCCTATAGATATTATGGATATGGCAGCAAATACAAAGCTGGCACTGATTATTCTAAAGGCAACCCTGGCGATTCCCAACATCTGGTCGGATGCATTGAACATGGCCAGGAGTTGGTCTGGGAATACCATCATTATCATGGTACCAATCAACATTATTATTACGGCATACCTCATACCCAGGAATATTGCCTCTTTCATCCTCTCCTTGTCATTAGCACCATAGTTGTAACCTACTATAGGTATTATACCATTATTTAGTCCAAAGACTGGCATAAATATAAAGCTCTGGAGCTTGAAGTAGATACCCAAAAGGGCAACTGCTGTTATTGAGAACTTGGCCAATATCTGGTTAAAGGAGAATATTGTCACAGATGATATGGATATCATTATTATAGATGGTATACCCACTGCATAAATATTCCTTATTATCTTTGATTCCGGCTTCATATACTTGAAACCTATCTTTATATCCTCTTCCTTACTTATACACAGGTAGGCAGCTACAAGGACTCCTATGTGCTGGGATATTACAGTTGCCAGTGCTGCACCTGCCAGCCCCATGGCCGGTAGTCCCAACCAACCAAAGATCATGATTGGGTCTAGTATTATATTCATCAGTGCACCAGCTATCTGGGCTATCATGGTATACATGGTCTTGCCTGTTGCCTGGAGCAATCTCTCAAACATAAGGTGGGTAAATATACCAAAAGACCCCATAAGACATATCCTTAGGTAGATCGGCCCATGGGCAAGTATATCTGGATTATCAGTCTGGATACCTATTAGCTTGTCTGACAGGAATAGGCCAACTAAAAAGAAGGCTATAAAGCTAAAAAATGCTAGCAATAAACCATTGTTGGCTATCTTGTTTACCTGTGAGAACTTCTTTGCTCCTAGATTCCTTGCCAGCAGGGAGTTGACCCCAATGGCTGTACCTATCCCTACCGACATCATTAGCTGTTGGAATGGGAAGGCCATGGATACTGCTGTGATGGCCTCTTCACTAATCTGGGCTACGAAGATACTATCTACTACATTATATAGGGATTGGACCATCATAGAAACTACTATCGGTGCTGACATGGTCAGTATTAGCCTCTTGATGCTCATAGTCCCCATCTTGTTCTCTTTTATATGTTCCTTATTTGATTTATTCGTCAAATTTGTTTACCTTACTTTCCTATTATCTCTTATTTTCTTTCTACTTATAACTTACATTTTTTCTGCAGTCTTAAATTTTCTTTCTTTTATTTCATATTTTCTTCCTGTTTTTTCTTGTTGACCCCATTTATTAGCCCCTTGTAACGAAGGTAGACACCCGAATATATGATATTGTCTATTATAGACTTATTTACCTTGATATCCAGGTCAATAATGGCCTCTTCTAGTCTGGACAAGGTCATGCCAATCAGCTTGTCTACCCTGGCCTTTAGGGCCTCCCTATCATCCTTGTAGCTGGTAAATGGGTTATACCGCCCCTTTTCCAGGTCTTCATCCAGGTCTTCATAGGCATCCATAATATATATGTACTTACCTATATTAAAGCCAACCTTCCTCAACCTGTCCCTGTAGTCATCATCCTTGTAGTCGAATATTTCTTCAAGGAGTCTGGCAAAACAGTTGGAAGTCTGGTCTATTGAACTTGACTGGTCTTCTTCTAAAGACCTCAGTTCTCCAAGACACTTCTTTATAAAGTCTGCCTTCTTAGGGTACTTGTCATAGGCTGTCTTAAAAGACTTATTGTAGGCCTGTCTTGCCAACCTTGACTTGATTCCACCCTCGTCATTTACATCATCTTCCAGCTTGTAGTAGGCCAGGAGTATATTCATACTGGCTGCATACTCTGTGATGTCGTTGATGATGTGTTTTTTCTTTTTAACTGGATCTACTATACACTTTTCGTGAAATACCTGGGCACTTGGCTGGTATATTGAACTAAGCAGGACTATCAGAAAGGTGATATCGTAGTTGATAGTCAACCTGGATAGTTCCGTATGGTTCCTCTTTAGGTACTTACAGAGACCACAGTAGTAGGCCTTGTAGTGTTCATATTCACGAAAGGTCAGGTCCATCTTATTTATTCTTACATAACCAAACATTTCTTTTTCCTTGTCTATATTAAACCTATATTTTTTGCTTAAAGATAAATGAGGCTAGTCTTGCCTGCTCCTCTAACATGGTCATTCCGTTTATTGAAGCTATACCCATGGCCTTGGCCTGGCTAATTAACCTGGTTTCCTCCGGATTGTAGATAAGGTCAAGGACTGCCTCTAAGCCTTTAAAGCCTTCCAGGTCCAAGGGAATCTCATCTAAATGAGGATACATACCTAGAGGTGTTGTATTTACTATTATATGAGCCTTTTCATAGTGTCTATCCAGGTTATCATAATTGTCCTGTCCCCTCCTGGATATTGTTACTATAGTCCCTGCCCCCATGTCTTCCATGTAGGCCTTGACAGTCAGGGATGCCCCACCACTACCTAGGATTAGGACGTATTTATCCTTGACTTCTAGGCCTAGGCCTTCTACCATCTTGGAAAAACCATAGTAGTCCGTATTGTCCCCATATAGGCTACCGTCTCCCAGCCTGACTATGGTATTGACAGTTCCTATAGACTGGGCCCTCTGAGATAGGTCCTCACAGTATTTTACGAGGGTCTGCTTGTAGGGTATTGTGACATTCGAACAGTCCAATGGGTAGTTTTCCATATAGGAGTCTATCTTATTCTCGGCTATTTCATATAGTTGGTAGTCGTAGTCCCCCAGCCTTGCATGGAGTTCAGGCGACTTGCTATGGGATAGTTTTTCCCCCAGGAGTCCTGACCTTATGTCTCTAGTATTCACCGGTCTTGTATCGAAACTGGCAAGGTCATCTATGTCTGTCTCTACTATCTGGCAGTCACCGAGAGTTCTAGGAATAACCAGGTTGATCTTGTCACCCTGTCTCTTCTTGTCCACCCTTATAAGGTCTATTAACTGGTCCATATCGTATGGACAGTTGATATCTAGGCCAGCCTTGTCCAGGGCAATACTTATAGTGATAAGGTCTGAAAACTTCATCATACCCCTGGCCACTGCATACCTGGATACAAGGTTTAGTCCTATGGCCACAGCCTGGCCATGTCTTAGCTTGTAGTCGCTCAATTTTTCTATAGCATGACCCAGGGTATGGCCCAGGTTTAGGGCCTGCCTCTGCCCCTTGTCAAATTCATCTGCCAGGACATACTTGGCCTTGATGGATATGGCCATGTATATATTTTCTATTAAAGCCCCTAGGTCTGACCTGGAGGCTATCTTCTCTATATCTAATGACTTGTCTAATACTGCATACTTTAGCATTTCTCCCATACCTGATGACCAGTCCAGGTCTACTAGACTTTTTAAGCTCTCTATATCACAAACTACCAGGTCTGGCTGGTAAAAGGTACCTATCTGGTTCTTGCCATGATCGGTGTTTATAGCAGTCTTGCCACCTACACTAGAGTCTATCATAGCTAATAGGCTGGTTGGGACCTGGACTAGGCCTATCCCCCTCTGGTAGGTTGCTGCACAGAAACCTGCCAGGTCTCCTACTAGGCCTCCACCTAGGGCTATGACCATATCTTGCCTTGTCATTTCAGCCTCTGACATATGGTCTATGATAGCCTTGTAGTTGGCCAGGTCCTTGCTGGCCTCACCTGGTTCGATTATATACTTTGTTGGCTTGTAACCAGCTTTGGTCAGGGATTCCATGACCTGGTCTGAGTATAGGGAATCTACATTCCTGTCCGTTACTATACAAAGCTTGGTCCCCCTGCTATTTGGTATATTATCCAATATTATCTGCCCTATATTTGCCAGCTGGCCCCTGCCTATCAGTACATCATAGGACTTGCTTTTAACATCTATTTTTATTTTTCTTATACTTTCTTTACTGTTTATATTTTTTATACTTTTTACTCTTTCTGTGCGATTTATACCTTCTATACTATTTATACTATTCATAATATCTAGTCTCCTAGAGCCCCTTTAATTTTCATCACCTGGTCAACTATCTGGGCAAATTGGCCAGGTAGAATTGACTGGTCCCCATCTGACAAGGCATTTGGTGGGTCATTGTGGACCTCTATCATAAGGCCGTCTGCCCCTGCTGCTATTGCTGCCAAGGACATGGATCCTACCAGGCTAGACAGACCTGTTCCATGGCTTGGGTCTACTATAATAGGTAGGTGGCTGACTTCCTTTAAGATAGGAACCACTGATAGGTCCAAGGTATTTCTTGTAATATCAGAAAAGGTTCTGATCCCCCTTTCACATAGGATGACTTGGTCATTGCCATTGTCCATTAGGTATTCGGCGCTCATTAGCCATTCCTTTACGGTAGAAGAAAATCCTCTCTTAAGTAGGACTGGCTTGCCTATCTTACCCAATTCCTTCAATAACTCAAAGTTTTGCATATTTCTTGCACCGACCTGGAGTATATCTACATCTGCAAACTGGTCCAGGTGGCTGATACCTACAATTTCCGATACTATAGGTAGGCCCGTTTCACTTTTTGCTATCCTCAATAGGTCCAGGCCATCTGCCCTCATACCCTGAAAATCATAGGGAGAAGTTCTTGGCTTGTAGGCCCCACCCCTCAGGAGGTTGGCACCGGCTTTCTTGACAGACCTTGCAATCGAAACTATCTGGTCCTCAGACTCAACTGAACATGGTCCTGCTATTATTATAGGTGACTTACCACCTATTTCTATGATGCCTGAATCTGTATTTATAGTAATAGGTCTGGTTTCTTTGCCAGCATCCCTTTTTGTCATTTTTAAACCTTCTATCATATAGGCCTCCCTTCCTAGTATTTTGAAAATACGCTGAACTACATTATACCATATTTTACTGGGTCATAGGATATTTTAGTCTTTCTAATAAGTGATATTTTAACGTGTATATTTTATAGACTATATTTTATAGACTATATTTTATTGACTGTATTATGTAAACTATCTTTGTATAAATAGCTAGACCTTATTAAACCTATTGACTTCTATCCTATGCCCAGGTTTTTTGTTATTAGGTCTATTGACTTTTATCCTATCTCTAGCTTTCTCGTTTAATTAGAAGTGTAGTAAACTTTTATATTTTTATGGTTTACAACTACTTTTCAATGTGGTAAACTATCTTACATAAGGTTAGTAAACCTTTTATAATATTTGGTTTACTATATTTTTAGGAGGATTTATATGAATAAGAAATTTTTAAACACAAAGACTATGATTCTTTGTTCCCTTTTTACAGCCCTAATAGCTATAGGTGCCTTTATAAGGATACCTTTCCCGGTTACTGTTTTTAGTTTCCAGTTTACCTTTGTACTATTGGCTGGTGTCCTACTAGGATCTAAGAGGGGTGGACTGTCTACCCTTTTATATGTATTGATTGGTTTGGTTGGTTTCCCTATATTTACAGAAGGTGGTGGACCCCAATATATACTAAAACCTACATTCGGATACCTGGTAGCCTTTATAATTACAGCCTATTTGGTGGGCTACTTTAGGGAGAAGTTCGGAACTGGATCATTTGTAAAGTTGTTCTTTGCCTGTCTGCTTGGTATGGTCTTTACATATGGGTTCGGTAGTCTTTATACCTATTTTATACTTAACTATGCATTGGGGACTAAGATTTCCTACCTTGCATGTTTAGTCAGCCTATTCCCATTTGCCTTTGTAAAGGATCTTGCAAGTTGTGTTCTTGCCGTTTTTGTTGGGCAGAGACTGGCCAAGTATATTGAGTTTTAATTGCCTGAAATTTTTATTAATATAAAAATAGACCTTGACCAAAGTTTCTTGGTTAAGGTCTATTTTACATAGAGCAGTTATTTTATATATATTGACTTTTTATATAGAACAACTTTTTTATTTTAATGTCACTCCTTCAAAGCACTTATTTAAGCAGCGATGTAACCAGGTCTGGTATTTTATCAAAGTCTTCATCTCCTGGGTTCCACAAGGAGCGGATACTTTCATCTATGACCTCAAAGCCAGCTCCCTCTAACTGGGCCTGTAGGACTTTTACTGATTCCCCACTCCAACCGTAGCAACCAAATGCTGCAGCCTTCTTCTTTTTGAACTTAAGTTGCTTTAAGAATTCTAGCCAGCCGGCAACACTTGAAAGAATACTGTTACTTACAGTTGGTGATCCTACAAGAATTGCCTTAGACTTAAATACCTCCGTCATTACATCGTTCTTGTCGGCCTTTGAAATATTGAATACCTTGACTATAGTGTCAGGACTCTGCCTGTGAATTTCTTCTGCTATCTTGTGGGCTATCTTGGTTGTACCCTCCCACATAGTATCATAGGCTATAGTTACCTGATCTTCCTGGTAGGCCTCTGCCCAAGTAGCATACTTTTCTACTATCTGTAGAGGATTTTCACGCCAGATAGCTCCGTGTGATGGGGCAATAATATCAAAAGTCAGGTCAAAACCTATAATTTCTGTCAGTTTCTTCTTAAGAATTGGTGCAAATGGATTTAATATGTTGGCAAAATACTTCATGGCCTCCTTGTTCAATAAACACTGGTCTGCCTTGTCATTGAAAAGTTCTTCTACAGCATAGTGCTGGCCGAATGCATCATTTGAGAAAAGTATATTGTCACCAGTCATATAGGTAGCCATAGAGTCTGGCCAATGAAGCATCTTCATCTCTACAAAAACTAGCTTCTTGCCATTACCAATATCTACACTGTCTCCAGTCTTTACAACCTTGAAATTCCAACCACGCTTACCATACTGGCCTTCAATACTCTTTACAGCATTGGCAGTACAATATATAGGTGTATCAGGTATTTCATCCATGATCGTAGTCAATGAGCCTGAATGGTCACATTCACCGTGGTTTGCTACGATAAAATCTATCTTCTTTAAGTCTATCTCTTTTTTAAGATTTTCTACAGCCGTATCTGTCGGGCAAAAAAGCCATGTCGAAAGGTGATCGGTAAGACGACGGTTTTGTTCTTCCGGCATCGCCATCATATAGGAACGTAACCCGGCCTCAACATGAGCTACAGGAATATGCAGTTTACTTGCAGCTAAGGCCCCTGCCAACGTAGAATTAGTATCCCCATATACAAGCATGGCATCAGGTTTTAGTCCTAAAAGCAATTCTTCAATCTTTTCAAGCATAAGACCGGTCATTTTGCCGTGAGTACCGGAACCTATATGCAAATTATAATCGGGCTGCGGAATATCCATTTCGGTAAAAAATATATCACTCATATTTTGATCATAATGCTGACCGGTATGAATGATTGTCTCTTTTACACCAAGCTGCGGATTGGCTTTAACATAGCGGCTTAACACAGCCGCTTTTATAAACTGGGGCCGAGCGCCGATGATTGTAAGAATGTGCATAAAAGTATTCCTTATATTTTATAACCTATGATATGTTTTATTTTCGGCTTTAGATAATCGGCAAAGGATAACAAAGGATTCAACCGAGTTATACGATAATTTATTACAAAATCCGCGGAAAAAGAGCGGAAAGCTCGCTCAATATCTTCCACATTGGAGCCTTCAAAATCAAATTGCTTTGAAACAGTGGCTGCAAACTTGATGCCTTCCCACAACAGAAGACTTTGAGCTCCGCTACTGCGAAATTCAGGATCAGCCCCGCCCATCAAATAATAACAAACATTTGTATCATACACAAAATACGCGGCTGCATGCACAACACCTTTGGCATCTATAGCGGTTAAAAATTTACGAGCATTATGCATACGGCAGGATTCATCTAGCTTAATTACTAAGTCTTTAGGATAAGGATTTATTCTATTTTGCCGCTTAAATGTTTTATCTTGTATATCACACAATACGTCTATTGAAGAAGGCTCAGTAATCGATAGAAGTTTTTCCGCTTTTCGTATTTCGTTTCGCGTTTTATCTCGGAAATGCGAAAAAATGGTATTTACATCATTCAAAGCTTTTATTCTATAAGAAAAAGTCGGTTCGTATTTAAAACCGTGCCAGCGAAACGGCAATATATAGAAATTTTCAGAATTCAAGTAGAGATCTATATTCATTTTTTTAGGTATTTTTTCGATAAGCTCATCAAGTATTTCTTTTCGACGCGCCAAATTATTTACCGGTTTTCCTATTAAAGGCTTTATCCACGGCCCTGTTGTTTGAGTTAAAGGTGGCAATGTGATAATGTTTTGACCCAACCGCTTCGTTATATAATAAGGCAAACGGGCAATAAGTTCATTGCCGTTTTTTACTTCAATAACGTCCCAATTTTGATTTGTAACGGCATTCCACCACCATGGCTGCTCAAAAATACTATTTACTTCACTTATTGTATCATTATTCGGCATGATTCAAAACCTTGAGGGCATCTCGATACGAGATAAACGGGTAATTATTTTCCGTACAGTACGTTACAAACCACTCATAAAAAGTTTTATCAATAGGATATGTTTTTCCATTAAACATATAATCATGAAAGAGAAAAGTAAAATACGGTAATTGTTTTTTTTCGGCCTCTCGAAGAGCTACGATTGTTTTCTGCTTTGCATGTTCAAGATTGTTGTGAATAATATATCCGTCCATAATATGGAGCGGAAACTCCCACATAGTTCCGACTTTATAAGGTTCCTTTAACCCTATTGCTTTTTTATTAAATTCCGAAGTATCAAAAAGGTAACCGATTTTTTCCATTTTATTAAAAGTGTTATCATCATACCGCACATAGTGAGTTCTTATCCCAAAAGAAGATAAGCCGGATATATCCTTAAAATCACTGTATTCTTGTTTCATTTTCTCTATATCTTTAATTTCAATTCCATGCACGCCCGCATCAAAACCGCTATCCAAAACATATTTAATCCAAGATTTTGTTTTTTCTTTTTTATATGATAAACCTAAGATATTATCCATTCCGAAAAAGAAAGTGGATTTAACCCCATGAGCTTTATCAAATGCAATGATTTCAGGAATACGATTTAACCGCTTATCAAAAATAGAAATCAATCTATACCAAAACGAAGAAAAGCTAATTTGCCTTTTACAAAGTTGTATAAAGCTTCTTACCCATAGTTTAGGAAAAATTAAATCGCGTAAAATATGGTCTGAAGGATAAAGATGATCGACATCATGTGAAATAATTATTTGCATTTTTCTTCCAGCCCTTTATACATTTCCAAAAGTATTTTTTCCTGTGTATTCCAATTATATTTTTCCATAACGGCACGCCTGCCATTATCCCCCATTTGTTTTGCTATATCTTTATTTTCAATAAGATAATTAATAGCATCTCTAATCGCTTTTATATCATGCGGGTTTACATAAATACCGCATTTCCATTCATCGATAATTTCTTTCCATAGAATAAAGTCGGTACAGATAACAGGAAGCCCCATTTGCATAGCTTCAAAAAGCTTATTATTACCCAAAGAACCAAGTTTATAACCCACATTAGGGACATAATCATTCAAAACCATTGCAGCAGTAGATTGAATTAAAAACTGAGGAACAGCATCAAAAGATATTCTACCGACAAATTCAACATTCTGCCAACCATCAAGCGTTTTAAGATATTCAAGATAAGGAGCTGCCCCCCATCCTGCTAAACGATACTTTATATTTCTACAATCTTTTATAGCTTTTATAATGTTTTGATGCAGCCATTGCGCGGCGATTCCTCCGGCGAAACATATTGAATCCCCCCATGTGCGTTCGCCAGCAGTAATAGATCTACCCAATAAAGGGTAATTCGTCAATTGGTACACATTCATATTTAACGTACATAAACGCGTAGTGATACTCGGCGTTACGGAAACAAGCGCGTCATAGCTGCACAGCATTCGTTTTTCGTATTCCGCATATATTCTAGATACAAATTTACGTAAAAAAGGAGGGATCCATTCTTTTGTCAAAATTTGTGCCGGCACATCTTCGTGCGAATCAAAAACCACACACTTATTCTTATACTTTTTCAGCTTTACTCCAACAGACATAAGTTCCGGATCATGGAAATGGTATACGTCAGCATCAACTTCCACGCATTTATGATAAACAGCTTTTTGTCCCCAAAAGCTCCGCTTCCATTTGTTTTTAGGCACCTGAACGCCGCATATATGGATACCGTTACATACTTCATCCGGTACATTAGGGGCAATTTCAAAAACCGTATATCCGGCGT
>ERZ773065.1638-NODE-1638-length-11185-cov-5.298652_pt1 | contig 11185 bp, 6 predicted proteins | sample MGYA00580623_ERZ773065 | MGnify/ENA primary metagenome ERZ773065 (study PRJEB29015, sample SAMEA2738017) | human oral metagenome | biome: human oral; feature: human-associated habitat; material: dental | place: China | collected 2047 ...
CTCCCCCTCACAACTCTACGCACACTACAAATAACCCCCACACACCACACCAGCATCTCCGATCAAACCCCTGGTTTTGGGGCTCTTCAGAGTTGAGTGTGGGTGACCGGAATGCGGTCGGATAGTTGCGGATAGGCGTCGAGGTCCTTGAAGACGGCGGAGGTCGAGTCCAGCAAGCCACTCGCCGGATACCCATTGAGTTGACAGGATCAGAGGTTACGATTCCGGATTCAACAAAGGTGTCAGTTCCATGCTCATCGAAGAGGAACAGGAGAACGAGGGGGACTAGGAGCGAGCAACCAGCTTTTCAGGTGGCTTGAGTTCATCAACGATGACCCCGCAGTTTGCTGCTCTCACGAGATAGGAACCCGGTCTTCGTGACAGAAGAGGCCGGTACATCGCAGCCTCGATCGTGCGATGTAATCGACGCACCCCATCGGGGTGTTTCATCGCCTCATCGAGGAGTGACTCGCGAACTCCCTCCTCGACATGAAGGAGGAACCCCGCTGCCCCAGCCGTCTCGATGGCTGTATCGAGCATTGAATCGAGAATCGCTCCCATCCTCGCTCGATCGAGAGGCTCCATGATGACGATCCCATCTAATCGGTTGAATAGCTCGGGTGTCATAAGTGCTCGGATCTCTCGTAATGCAGCCTCCGTCCGGTCAACCCCCTCGCCAAAACCTATGTTGCTCCGAGTGAGGGCAACAGCACCCGTGTTTGCTGTGAGGATGACGTGGATGCCGCGCGCATCCACAGTCTGGCCGCAGTAGTCGGTGAGAGTACCCGCCCCCAGAAGCTCGAGAAGGATCGGTGCCCATACATCAGGAGACGCTTTGTCAACTTCGTCGAGCAGAAGAACACAATGCGGGGTCCGGGCAATCCGCGAGGTGAGCCATCGATCCTGTGTATCACTGCCCGCATAACCGGGAGGGGCGCCCAGGAGTGAAGCGGTGAGATGCTCGGAATTCAACGCGCCCATGTCGACGCGGATGAGATCAACGCCGAGTGCAGTCGCAAGGGACTGCGCGAGAAGGGTCTTGCCGGTTCCCGTTGGGCCACTGAGGAGAATACTCGAGGCCGGCCGATCAGTGCGCATTCGTAAGTCCGACTCTCCGAGAATCACCTGATCGGCAAGGGCGTTCACCGCCGCATCTTGGCCCTGCACCGACTGGAGGAGCCTTGCGACAAGCCGCTTGCGGTCAATGCAGCAGCTGCGGCGCTGAGCTCTTTCGGGTAGTACTGTTTGCTGTTCTGATAGAGAGGCTGAGGAGGCCCACAAATCGAGCATCATCGTGCCGAGGAGGGGTTGTTCCGCGGTCTCCGCTCCGGGGATGAGTTCACAAGCCGCTTTCACCGTTTCCTCTGGAATATCAACACCGTAGAAATCTTCAAGGAGCTTCGCTTCGGCCCTGAGACACGAGAAGAGCGATTCCCCCACAGCGTCGATGACTGTGTGGGGGTAGGGGATCGACTCGCGGCGCAGGCTCTCTGAAGCGAGACTCCATTCGTGTTTCTCAATGACGAGGACGAGGGGGCTTCCCGATCTTTCTGATAGGAGCTTCAATGATTCGATGTGCTTCGCGATGAGACTGAGAATTGAGGCTTGAGTAAGGAGAATCACCCTTCCGGGAAGCATCTCAAGTGCGTCCTCGACAGCACGCGTTGCCGCCGCTTCATCAATGAGTAGCACTCCTCGAGGTCTGAGATGAATTGGAACACTTAAGGCACAAAGAGAATCGACGAGGGCGCGGGCATATTCTCTTGCACTGTCGTCTCCAACAAGGAGTACGACCGTTCGGGGTGATCGAGTCATGAGATGCGGCTTGAGAAGTGCGGTCCATAAAGCTGCTGGAGCATTGGGAGTTTCAGGAACAGGGAGGAAACTGATCGGTTCGTAGGGATGAGAATGAGAATCCATGAATGAATTAGACGGAAGAAGAGGGGGCTGCAGAGGAGATGACGAGGACATGCTCTCTTCTGCAGCCCCGGCCTCAGCTGTTGCCGAAGAAGGTGTGAGTGCTGAGTTCCTCGTGGACCCTCTTCAGAAGCTCCTTGCGGTAGCCCTTTCCAGCGGAGCTCTTCGAGAGTTCCGACCAGATGCACTCAGCTTCGTTATCGCCGATGCGCGGAGCGGCAGCGGAGACGAAGGCCTTGTGCAGGAGCGAGGCTTCCGACACATGCGGGTGCGCGGTGCGCAGATGCGAGAAGACCGTGACGATTTCCAGCAAGAGAACGGTCCACTTGCCAGGCTCCTCCTCGGAACCAAAGAGCTCATCAGAAAGATCAACCTGCGTATTCGAGGGGAGATCACGACGCTCTTCTTCTTCCCCCTCCTCGTTCTCGCAGAAGATGGAGACGGCGTGGGAGTTGCAGCGAGCGATGATCCGGGGAATGAGTTTGCTCGAAACCTCCGGATCTGTGCTGACCTGTGCGTACAGCATCCGGGCTTGCTCGGGGCTAACCCAATCGATCGAGTCAGGAGTCGTGTCCAGGGCTTCAGACACTGCCGAGGAAAGGCAGAGCCACAATGCATCCGGATCCAGGGGCTCCGTGTAGGCGCACTGGCGAGCCAATTCACGGACGGTCTCCTGTTCGGCGGGAGTGTCGAAGCGGGCGGCGATAGCCGCGCCGATCTGATCCGCCCGCGAGAATCCAGGCGCAGCGAGGCGACGTTTGTCGTCGGTGACGATTGACGTAACGGCTGTGTTACGGAGCCTCCGTTTGAGGGGCTTTCCTGTGACAATCATTCGATTGAGCTTCGTCACCATGCTCTGGTGGGGGTTCTCCAGATCGGCGGCCCCCAGGTAGATCTCACAGAGAAGTGCGTTGCATGAACAAGCCTCCTTCGTTGCGCTCCCGTTGGTCCACGGAACGTATCGGCAGGGGACTCCTTGCTCATGGGAATGCCTCCGCAACCCCTGCGTCGAAACCCAGATCGATCGACGGTCGTATTCGAACGCATCCTCACTGACGATTTCAAGTGGTGTGGTGCAACGAAGCCGGACATCCTCAGGATTGAATCCCATATCAATCAGCCGCTCCTCGACGATCACGAAGCGGGGCTCGGCGTTCCTTGGGTCGTAACGGAGCCAACGCCCGATACTGATTTCGGCGAATGAGGTGCGGCCCTTGCTCCTCTGTAGAATGGAGATCGCGGCATCCGGCTCGAGGGGAAGCTGAGAAAGAGCAGAAGTGTACTCTGCCCGGCTCTTGGCTTCTTTCCAGGGCTCCTCACGCTTTTCGGCACAAGCGATGCGGACCAGCTCATTGGTGTTCATGATCATCCTCTCCTTCGTCGACCGGGAAACCCCGGTTTGTCTAGAAGTGCGGTCTGCAACGAAGAGCCCCGTTCTTTGAAGCGGAGGCTTCAAAGAACGGGGCGGACGAAGAGGAGTCGAATACCTCTCATGTGAGAGGCGGGGAAGTCTCAGTTCTCTCCCTTGCAGCGCGGGCACACAACGGAGACGGCGTTCCATTTGGAGGATGCCCAGAATGTGCGTCCGCAATGACGACAGCGGTGTGGCTGTGTGCGTTCGTTTGTCCTGTAAGGAGAGGCTGTCTTTGTGGCGGCCATGGGGACCATTTCCTTTCGAATTGATGAGGCGTAGTGAACGTGTGAGCAGGACAAGAGCCAGGGTGGAGACCTAAGGAGAGTTCCTCCGTGGATCTCGTCGTCATGCTCACAAGAGTCTTAGACGGAAGGGGTCTCAGAAGGGGCAGTCACCGAAGGAAAGGGATAAGCACGGGGGAAGGGCTCCTGAGAGAAAGGCATGCCTTGAGAGGTAAAGGCTTTCCGTCTTCAATCCTTGACGTCGAATCCACGGCGTCGTTCACAAGAGGAGGAGACATGAAGGTCGAAGTTGGAAGCCTCATACGATCGGCTATCCCAGATCAGATGCTCGAGTGGTTCGGCGAAGAGGAGATCGAAAAACTTGCCGGTGCAACGCTCGCTGAAATCGAAATGCGACTCGGAGAACGATTGTCCAGGAGGCTCACATCCGGGGAACTGGACGAGTTCGATCGACTCACACAAAACCCCGATGCCGATGAGCTCGAAGCAGCGAAATGGCTGAGCCGGAAGATCCCCAATCTTCATGAAGCAACAAAGAACTGTATCGACGAGGTAGTGTCTGAGGTTGCTCGCACTCTTATGGCTGTGTACGAGCGTGAGAACGAAAAAGGAAGAGGTAGGGGTCCCAAATGAGAATGTTGGAAGAGGCGCTCGCATTCATGCGAGCGCCTCTTCCAACATTTCAGGAGAGAGCCGGGAAGGGAGCTTCAGCCTTCGACGCGCTCGCCTATGTCACTTCTGTTCTCCAACCACTCTTCAAGGAAGGATGAGGGTCGCCTTGTGCGCTGTGCACCTTCCGCTGAGCGGGCATTATCTCGAATACGAGTGAGAGCACGATCAAGTGAAGCGACGTCCTCAACCGGACGATCCTGGAACGGGAGCACAAGACGCGCATACGAGCGCTCGCGCACGAGCTCGGCAGTGTGCATTTCAACCCCGGTGCAAGCTTCGAACTGATGTTGAATACGCGTGTTGTGATCGACAGTGAGCATGAAGGGCGGGCTCTGGCCGATTGGCGTGGCGAGAGTGGCGAGCGCTTTCATATTCGGTAACCGACTGGGAGAATCTCCCTCCCAATGCCCCAAACGTTGGAGAACAGCGGGAAGGTCTTGCACTGCGGTTCGAAATGCAACAACTGAGGAAGCGTTCCCTTCCGCAGCGTCATGCAGATCCTTCGAAAGCTGACCCATGTGTTGGTGTGCAAGAGCGATAGCGATTCCGAACTTGCGTCCCTCTGCGAGCATCTGAGACAGTGGGGAATTACGGAAAAGATGGGCTTCGTCGACGACGATGTGAAAAGGTGAAGCTCCGTGAGGGCGTTCTACCATCGCAAGTGCTGTTTTTTCCAGCCACAAGGTGCCGAGCATGAGTGCCTGATCTCGTCCGATCCGCAGAGAAGACAGATCGATAAGAACGATATTCGATTCTTGCATCGCGCTACGCATGTCGAGACAATCTGCGCCTGTCCCCAGAGCAGCTCGCATGTGGGGGGTGCGCATAAGCCGCTCGATCTTCGCTGAAGCCCATGCGACGACCTCGGTGAAGTCGTGCGATCGATTCGCCAAAAGCTCCCCATGGATCTCCTGGGCGAGAGAGGGATTCTCCTTGGCGATCAGTGAGCAGGCACTGCGAAGACGATCAGCGTCATTGAGGAGTGTCGGAATAAGAGGCAAGGGCACATCCTCCCCGAAGAGGAAATGAAGGACGGATACCATTTGGCGGAAGATCCTCTCGAAACGAGGACCCACGATTCCCGTACGATCAGGGTCGAGAATCGCGTAGAAGAGTTCGATATATCGAGTACAGACCGTTTCAAAATCTGCGGCTCCGAACAGGCTCACAGGCGCGGGATGTTCGAGGTCGGCGCAGCGCACCACGACGGTTCTTTCGATCGCCTCATCGGGTAACTCGACGAGAATCCGATCGATGAGGTGTCCATGAGGGTCGAGAACAAGCCCCCCGCGCCCAGCAGTGGCGAAAGAGTGCACAAGCGCCGCCTCCAGTGAGGATTTCCCTGTCCCCGAAGCACCGAGGATCTGGAGGTGCTGGAGCGCGCCCTCATGATCGAGACGCACGTCGATCTTGTGACCAACGGGATCAATGGCGCTCCCGATGCGCAGCCCCTTCTCGACGGCGAAGGATGAGGACAGTGGAGCCTCATCGAGAGCTGCATCACGAACCTCAATCCCGAGAACCCGGGGTCGGCCTCCGGCGACGGGGACTCTGAGGAAGGCACGTGCAAGTCCCTCCGGAACCGCACTACCGGTAAGATCATCTCCTCGCCAACTCCGCTCGATTCCGCATTCATCAAGGCGGACAAGTTCTCCGATTTGGTCGACCCAGTCGCGCAATGCGATGCCAAGTCTTGTGGGAATGCCTCTTCCGTCGTCGCTTCCAATCATGACGCGCATGCGCAGTGGCGTCCCGAAATAGGTATTGAGGTCCATTCCCGTACGAACCTCCTCCGTTGCGAGGAACGCCTGCTCGAGCAGGGCGGACTCAAAATCATCGGCTGGTCCGGCATGGACACGGATGATGCCCCCGACCTCGTTGAGAGTATTGAGGAGGAGCTGAGAATCGCTAGCACGTGCGCTGGGCCAGCGTCGCTTTCGTGAAAAGCGCTCCTCGTGGGAGAAGCCTCCCGTTGACTCAGTGCTGTGCGGAGCGTCGAGCCTCAGGGAGAAAAGGGTCGCAGGAGCGGGAATTTCAGATGAATCAGTATCTTCCCAATCAGACAATCCCCCGAGAGCCCAGTCAATGTCTTCAGGAAAGTCACGAGCGACACCATCCGCTCCGATGCTGAGAAGAAGGCCCCCCTCGGAGGCCCTTCGCCACGTGATTGTGACTCTGGCACCGAGTGGCTGCGATTGAATGAGCGCCAGCAGACGGTTGGTCACTCGTTCGGCGATGGAGACCGAATCCTCAACTCTTCCAAGCCGTACAAGAACTCGCTGACACTCGACTCCTGCGAGTGAAGCCTCGTTTCCTGTCGTGTACACGTCGACTCCTTTCCTCGACAGTCGTTACAGACGGAAAGGAGGAATCCTCTGAGTCTGCGCAGAAGCCTCCGCACCCCCGAAAAAGCGATTAAAGTGTGTGTCTGAGCAGTCAGAAGCCGTGAAGGGACGGACACATGGCTCGACAACTGACGAAAATTCTCGGCGAATGTCATCAGCGCTTCGTCGTCTCGAGTGCGGCTACGAACAGAACCGATTTTGATGATCGTTGGCTTTCTCAAGATGGTGCCCTTTCCGCCCTCTATAGGCGTTCCGTCCTTGATGCCCTGATCCCGACGAGCAGCTTTCAGGCCGCAGGAGTACCGAAACGGCTCTTGCGAAATCCTGGCGAAACCCAAGTGGGGCAATCGGCTATTGAGTTTCTTGAGACATTCTTCCGTGATAATGCAGAGCTCATCGCCCGTTCCCTGTACTGGGCACAGATCTGGATTGATCGATCCGATGCGGAAATAGAGCCGATGAGTGGGCGCAAAGAGGTTCTTCGTCAAAGGATCGCAAGAAATGTTGCGATTTCGCTCGCAGGAAACCCGGAGGTGTTCAGCAATACAGAGATGGATGAGAAAGCGATCCTCGACCGATTGAAGTGGAACTCATCCAGAATCGGGACTCTGGTTGAGACTATTGACAAGATTGAGAATCAGCTCGAATCCATTCTCGACCAAACATGGAAACCATTTTGTGGAAGTGAGGAAGAATCTCGATCGGGTGAGGTTCTTGTCTATGGGTTTCTTCAGGATGCGAGGGCGGTGCCGCAGCAGTGGACTCGGATATCCGGACAATTCGAAGTGGGACCCTATCGCCTGGACCCTCAAGATGAGAAGATTCTTGATATATTTGCCGCCCAGATCGCCGATAATGCAGTTTACGGGCTCGTTGCAAATGGGAAGAAAGGACCCTTATATGTACGGCCTCGTGTGAGGCGCGCAGGCTCCTCAACACTAAAAACTCGCTTGGACTGGAGTGTTGAGGAACGCGTGAGCAGCGCTCTGCGCAATACTCGGGTGAGTGCGCAAGAATTCAATGATCTTGAAAGCCTTTTGATTGCGGAAGCCAGAGCGAGTTCGCACTGGCTCGGCCTTACTCACAGTGATTCACGTTTGTGTCTTGCGACTGCAAGAATCATGATCACCGAAGCGTCAGTGTGGCTCGGTCCGATCCTCAATGGAACCGGAAAAGAGGCGTGCCAGACAATCAGTATGCCGAGCCATCGTCTCGCGAAGGCGATTTTCAGTGTTGTGAAACGTGAGCGTGAGAAAGAACAAATTTTTGTGCACCTCGAAGCTGGAGAGATGAGTTCATCCGGCGTGAATGGCGAATCGATCTCTCTCGAACTTGAGGAGGCGCTAAGGGATAATCTAATACCGATAGGGATGAGAATGACCTGGCGCAGGCTCCATTTCAACGAGCTGCGAGGAACTCCGGTTGATGGATATGACAACTTCGGAGCCTTCATTGGACAATGCGTGGGGGACGGAGTTCGTAAGTTCTGCAGGTCCAGATCGCAAAAGCTTCTCGCAGCTCGCAATGTACGTCCAAGTTGGGGAGAATCTTCGGCATTCTCAAGAATGAGCTACCAAGACCCTCCCGATTCAGGAAAGCTCGACGAGCTTATCGATCTTGCCGAAACCTTGAACAAGGTGATCGTTGAGGGTGAGACATCAGCAGAAAGTAGACAAAGCGCAGAATCTGCGCTCCGCTTGCGCGACCTTCTTCGTGAGATTTTCGTCCTGGAGGGTTCCTGTGACATGGATACGGACGGATTGGCGAAACGGTGGGAAGAGGAGGTTCGGCTCTACCGAGAAGCAGGTGGAAGAGACGCGGAGCGCTTCGGACGACACGGACAATTCGAGAAGATTCGCGAATGTGTGAGGGAGTGCGCAAAATGAGGAGATCCCGGGTGCGGGTGGCTCGCACAGAGGACGAACAATGGACCCTCATGATTGGCGAGACAATCGATGGGGGAGAGCTTGATGCAGTCCAGATTCCCATAGTCAACGGGCTTCTCATTGTAGGCGCTGGTGTTATGGGAATGCCCGAGGGATTACGGATCGAGGCTCGGATTGATACTCTCGACATCCCACAGTGGGTTGTTTCGCTTGTGGGGGAGGAAACTGCGAAGCGGATTGTGATGAGATTGGGACAATCTCCTCACATGGATGAAGAGTTTCTCGACGTCTCTCTCAACGAAGAGAGGGTTGCATTGCTCATCCGCTTTGCCCGTGGCCTGTGGAGTCGCAGATTCTGGCCGGCGAGTGCAGATGCCGAGGCACCAATCCCTGTTCTCGATACACGTCTCCTCGACCTGGAACTCGTTGAGATGAGTCTTGACGAGCGGCTCATGCCCCTCCTGGAGGGCTCTCCCCTGATTGAGCTCTTGCTTGACATTCGGCAGGAGGATGCTCTCGTGCTCGCCGAAGGAATTGAACAGATGGATCCGGCCTGGGAAAGGCAGGCACGCAGAGTACTCGCCGGATTTCTTGAGGCCCTTCTGGAGAGTGAAGAGAACGATGAGGGAATGGATCATGTGGAAAGAGTCGAGAGGATCGAAGCTGCGATTCCGGATGTGGACTCATGTTCAATTGAATTCGATGAGGAGAATGCCGCGCTGTGGCAGAGCTATTTTTCATCTCTTACTTCCACTCCTGTAGTTGAGTTTCCCGACTTTCTAATAATGGAAGACGACGAGGATGAAGAAGAACTCGCACTCGTCGCAGGGATCTGGGAATGCGAAGAAGAGGAGGATGACGAGGATCCAGGTGGATGCAGCGCCGCAGGGCACGTCATTCCCATTGATTGGCGGAAGAATCTTCACTGCCTCTTCGAGCCTTCCGAAGGGCTCCAATGGACACGCGAGAGAGTGAGGGAGGTCCGGATCGAGGCTGCGCTTTATCGGGAGCTTCACGAGGAGGCAGATTCTCCTCGTGCGTATGTCTATACCGATGACTTCCCGATTCCGATCAGAGCTCGAATTGACGAAGCTGAATCGGTTTTCCCTCGACTCATCTGGCGGGCTCCTGTGCCGGCGAACGCCCGGATTGATGTGGTTGTCTGCTCGGGAGGATTCGAGCCGCGCAGGAGAAACGTCGCTGATCTGAAGGAGATCGATACGACTCAGAGGAGCGCATTACAGTGGGCAAGGGAGCGAATGGACTCAGTTGAAAATATGGCGCGCGGGCGGATTCGCCCGAACCTATTCAACGCGCCATGGCTCGCTGAACTCGTCGCTTTGAAGACGATGCGTGCCGACCTGCTCGCAACCGAAGCGGGAGCAGGGCTCTACATATGATGTGTTGGCCCGGACTCCTTGAGTCTGGGCCAACACAGATATTCGGATTCATTGCGCGCTGAGGATGACGCGTCGATTGGATGCAGCGAGAGACTCGATGAGTTCTCCGGTCTCATCAAGATCGTGGATTTTTCCCGGACAGTCGGATCCTAGTCCGAGGACGGAGGTAACCTCGATGCCCGAGGCTCGCAGTGAAGTTGCGACAGCATCGGCACGTTGCTGGGAAAGCTGTTGACGATACTCGGGTCTGCCCCAGGTGGCTGTGCATCCTGTGACAGAGACATGAGGAACTCCAGATTGACGGAGTCGCGTAGCCGTTTCCTCAATGATTGCGTGGGCTTGATCCGGATTAAGGTATTGGGCTGAATCGGGAAGAAATGCGAGTTCCGTTTCGGGAAGCGTGATGGAGACAGACGTCGTCCGCGATCCCAATGTGACGGCCTCCACGGGGACGGCTGAGACTTTCGGAGTGTTGCTGATCGGGGATGGGGAAGCGTCGAGCAGATCGCCGCGGAATTCAACAGACGCTCCCGCTTTTTCCAGAATTTGCGACCATAGAGTCTTCAGGCGTTCCTTCGCTGCGATATCGAGGGAAGGCTGAGGATCGGCAGTTGTTCCCAGGCACATCCATGAGATCTTCACATTGGTGAGGTCAGGAAGAGCATGATGAGAAACTAGATCCTCGACCGCAGATTCTATGTCGGAGTTTTCTGCGAGGAGAGCTGTTTGCTGGAGAGCGATCGGTGCGACCGTTGTGAGCCCGGAGTCGCAGACGAAAACGCTTCGCGTTCCTGGGGAGTCCTGTAAAGATGCGGCTGCTAGGGCGATGGCGGAGAGGACATCGCTCTCTGGGCTCTTTGCTTCGGACTTGGTGAGTTCAGCAATAACTTGGTTCGCAAGCTGAGTCCTCGCATCCGAACGGGTCAGTCGATTGTGGGCGTATGAAATGTCGGTGTCGATCGTGGCCTGGACCGCAGGCATCCCGTCGCTGGAGACGATAGAGATTTGCGTTCCAATGGCCGAGGAGATGAGGGACTTGAGGTGTTCCGAACCAGTGAAATCGTATTGGGGTTGGTTCGAACGGGCGGAGTAGACGATCGCCAGGGCACTCGGAGGGTCTGGCTTGGCGCATGCCGGGAGGATGAATGCGGCGAAGATGAGGAGGAGGACGATGGGCCAGGGATGAGTTCTCATGTGTGTTTTCATGGTGACTATAGACGGAGGGGGTTTCGTCCTTCTCATCGTCGTCGTGGAGTATCCACAAGGAGATGAAGTTATCCCCAGGTGTGTACACACCTGGGGATAAACA
>ERZ773065.1639-NODE-1639-length-11170-cov-3.477373_pt1 | contig 11170 bp, 8 predicted proteins | sample MGYA00580623_ERZ773065 | MGnify/ENA primary metagenome ERZ773065 (study PRJEB29015, sample SAMEA2738017) | human oral metagenome | biome: human oral; feature: human-associated habitat; material: dental | place: China | collected 2047 ...
AAAAAGCCGCTGCAGGATCTCTCCCCTGCCGCGCGCGAGCATCGTGCCCCCCGTAAGGCAGAACGGCACATCCGAGCCAATCTCGGCCGCAAGGGAAGAAAGCTCCTCCAGGGAAAGCCGCAGCGAGTAAAGCTCGTTGATGCCGTGAAGCATCGCGGCAGCGTCGGCCGAGCCGCCCGCCAAGCCGGCAGCCAAAGGGATATGCTTCAGAAGACGGATCGCAGCGCCGCCCGCGCATCCCGTCCGACGCAGGATGAGATCGGCTGCACGCCACGCGAGGTTGCTCCTGTCACATGCAAGAGCCGCATGATCCGTTTCCAGGATGATGCCCGCCGCCCTTTTTTCCAAAAAGATTTCATCCGCAAGGCCGATGGACTGCATGACCATCTCCACTTCATGGTAGCCGTCGGGACGCTTGCCCAGGATATCCAATGTCAGATTGATCTTCGCCCGCGCCAAAAGCTTCAGCAAGTGAAATACACTGTCCTTTCCCATTTCCAACGCAAACAATTCCGCATACACGCTGCTGCAAAACAGCATTCGTACACCAAATTCTATCAATTTTTGCACCTTACAGCAAGCCTTCTGCAAAATTTGGTAGGAATTAACCACATTCGGGGCGAATCAAAAGAGTAGCAAAAGACCGTCCCAAATCATTGCGGAAAGAAGGAGCTTATCTATGGAAGAAAAAACAGGGGAAGCACGGGCAGCCGCCAGGGAGAAGCGGCTGCAGGAAAAAAAGGCGCTGGGCGCCTCGCTGCAGATCGTCCTCTTGCTCACGCTTTTGGAATTCGCATTTTCACCGGGCCTTCTCATCGCCGGATACTTCAATATCGAACTCGGGCCGCTCACGCCGCGCTCCATGCCCCTGCCCTTCGCCGGAGCAGAGCTTGCACTCGCGCTCGCCATGCTCCTGGCCAGCAAGAATGTCCTCGAAAACGGACTCAGGCGCCTGCTGCGCGCACCCTCAGCCGACTCGCTCGTGCTCGTCAGCGCGCTTTCGGCTGTCGCAGCCAGCCTGCTCCTGATGGCAAAAATGTATCTTGAAGACGTAAACCTCTTTCACCAGCTCCTTTTCACACCGCTCGGCATACTCCTGACGTTCACGCTCGGCGGAAAATACCTTGAAGCGCGTCTCGCCACACGGGAGCCGCGCCCCTTGGAAAAAGAGGGCGCAGAGCCGCAGGGAACAGAAGAAATGCGCCTCGAGCAGGAAGCCGCACGGCAAAAACGCGAGGAGGAGGCACAGAGGCAAAAGGAATCGGAAGCCCGCTACCAGGAGCTTGAAGCGCTGCGCGCCGAAGAACGCCGACGGGCAGACGCCGAGGCACGGAAGGAGCGCGGCGAACCCCCTCTCGATGAAGAAAACGACGAACCGACGCAGAAAATCGACGCGTCTGAAAAAAAAGCCGCACCTGCGGCAAGCGCCCCTCTCCTCGCTGTCACGAACAACGCCGCCCTGCGCTTTCTCGTGTTCGGCTTTTTGCTCGCCATCGCCGGAGCTGCCTTCTGGCAGTCCATGGAACTTGATATCCTCAGCCTGGCTGCCCTCTTCTTTGCCACGCTCTTTCTCGCCTGCCCCGCCGCACTCTTTTTCGCGGCGCCTCTCACGCTGCCCTCGGCTCTTCGCAAATGCCGTGCACAAAAAATCATCATTTCCGACGCCGGCATTTTCGACACGCTCACCCATGTCAGCGCCATCGCCATCACCAAGAGCGGCGGCATAACCGAGGGACGTCCCTTCCTCGCGACCATCGTCGGCGAAGGTCTTTCGGACGGCGCACTGCTGGGACTGGCGGCGAGCATAGAAAACGGGCTCCCGCACCCGCTGGCACGCGTTCTCGTCTCCACGGCGATGAGCCGCGGCGCGCGTTTTGCGCGCGTTTCCGCCGCAAACAGCATTCCCGGGCAAGGGGTCGAAGCCCTGAGCTACGGCCGCCCCGTGCGCATCGGCAAACGCGAATGGCTGCAGGAGGAAGGCGTCGAGGTGAGCAATTCCCTCATCACGAAAGGCGACCAATTCGCAACAAAAGGCAAGATCACAGTCTACCTTGCCACCGGAAACAGCGGCAAGGGCATCCTCGTCTTTTCCGACGAAATCCGCCGCGATGTGCGCCGCACCATACGCCTCCTGGAAGCGCTCAACGTGCAGGTCGTAATGCTGACAGGCGACAGCCGCAGCACGGCGAAGCGCATCGCAAAGGAAGCCGGCGTATCCGTCTGGCGCTCCGACCTGACGCCCGCCGACAAAGCAAAGGAAGTACAGCTCCTGCAGGCGCACGGACATACCGTGGCTCTGCTCGTCTCCGATCCCCAGGACAAAGAAGTCTTTTCCAAGGCCGATGTCGTGATTTCCATGACCGAGGAAGCTTCGGACAGCGACATCATCATCACCTCGGGCGATTCGGCATACATTCCCCAGCTCCTCACACTCGCCAGACGCACGGCAAAGAGCGCACGCCTCGGCCTGGCTCTCGCCTTCGTCTGCTCCCTTCTCGCCATAGCGCTCTCGCACGCCTCGCTTTTCTATCTCGGCGACCTGCGCTTCCTGCCCCTGCTCTCCATCCTGCCCATGCTCCTCGGCGCTATCGCCATGGGGCTCACACCGTGGCGTATCAAAAGCTTTTCCTTCACGCCGCATACGCTCGATTATTGAGGCGATCTGCCATACGGAAGCCGACGCCCTCCCTGCCCCTCATCGCCAGGCGGCTGCCGCCGGGCAAATAACCGTCTCGCCAAAAGAGAGGAAGAAGCGCCTTTTCCGTGAAGCCTGCCCCAGATTGGCACAGATTTTCAGCCCGACAGGAAAAATAAGCCGGACGCACAGCATTTTGCTGTGCGTCCGGCTTATACTGTTTTGCACCTTGCGCGGCGGCAGCTTTCGTCGTGCTGTTTCCCCCACCCCGGCGAGCACGGAGCGGTTTAGTGCAAAACCTGTATTAAGTGCTTTTATTGTGCTGTAGAACATGTTTTTTCCAAAGGTGATATTTGTCTGTAAATAAAAGATCTTTGATTGTAAACTGGACTTCATTGCTCTCCGCTGTATAGGCAGCTATATATTCCTGCCCGGACGGTATTTTGGTATAGCCTCTTTGATTCAAATACAATTCTGCGTCTATATGCAGAGAAATCGCGTGTATATGCTCGGCAGTGTCATAATCCAAGCCGCAGCGCCCCTCTATCACATCCTCGAAACCATTCTCATCATAATTTTTTATGGAAAACTTATGCGCTATGCGAAATACCGGACAAATTTTTGAAATACTGAGACTGGATTGGAACGAAGCGTAGAAGCTGCTCGTTTCAACAGCAGGATAACGGATCTGCCAACTTTTAGATGGGTAGTCGCTTTCGTGAACATCTTCCTGCCAACTGCCCCATTTCGAGAATATGGCCAGCAATGTATCGTCAATATTTAAGTCCCTGCTGCATAACTGCCTATACAGCATATCATCCCTTTCAGTATAGACCCTCATGAGGTGCGCAGACAATTTTTCCAGGAATTCCGCACGCTCAAAGTTGTCCATAAGGTGCGGCTCACTCATCGGCATCTTCATGCGCCTCCCAATCATAGAGAAAATCTGTAAATAGGAACTCCCCCACGCAACCGTATTTCTTATTTGATACGATGCTGTTGAACCATCCGATGCCAACGGCATATTCCCCTGCCTCTGCATCATAAATCATACGGTAGCCTTCCTTGGAAAAATATTTTATTGCCCTTTCATGGAAATTTTGTTGTTCCCTGCAATATGGCTTAAATGAAACGCCGCTCAACTCATAACAAGCATATTTTTTTCCTTCCTTGGGTACCATAACATTAAAACCATATCGAATGGTAACAACAGGAATGAGTTTACATATGAATAATTGCGCATCATATTGGATATGAAAATCTCCCCTCTTTTTTTCATGAAAGGTTACACAAAAAGCTCTTACGACAGAAGGCGTCCCGTCTTCCAGCAAGTCCGAATATGCAGTACTGCTGTTCAAGAGATCATAAAATTCTTTTTTGAATCTCAAATTCTTTCTGCATAGCTGCATAAACCGCCCATGATTTAGTTTTCCATAGAATTCTTCTATACATTGTGCTACGTCTTTTCGCAATCCTTTCAACCCTTCCTTCATAAGTTTTGGCGACAACCGTGCAGGAAGTTTTTGCAGCCGTTTTGAAAAGCCGTTCCCCTTACAAGTTTTTCGCGTTATGCTGCTCTAGGATAAGCCTCCCTTGGCTTTTTTGTATGATTTCTTAAAATTATACCAAATGGACGTCGCTCCTGCCGTTTTATTTTGTCAAAGATGATTTTTCATGGTTTGCAGAGGATTCTTGATCCTGCGAAATTTGGATTCCCTTATACAAAGACCTCGTTTTGCCGATAGACAGTATGTGTCTTGTCTTTTGCTTTCTCATGTTCTATAATGAAATTCCAAGAAGCCAAGCCGAAGGCGCAGGCTGATTGGCCATTTTCATATAAGGGCGGCGCACAATGTCTACGAAGTAGACGTTTGTGCGTGTAGCTTATAATGAAATTCCAAGAAGCCAAGCCGAAGGCGCTGGCTGATTGGCCAATTTCATATAGGCTTGCTGGACATAGATCCGACAAGCTATAATGGACACATAAAATACTTATTTGAAAGGAAGGGGTATTATTCCATGAGCACTGCCGTCTTATCCCAGTTGCAGTTCGCCATTACCTCGACGTATCATTTTCTCTTCGTGCCGCTGACACTCGGCCTGACATTTTTCCTGGCTCTCCTCGAAACCTGTCATGTCCGGACGAAAAACGAGGAGTGGAAGCGCGACAGCCGCAAGCTGCTGCATTTCTTCGGCACGGTCTTCCTCATCAACTTCGCCATGGGCGTTGTCACCGGCATCGTGCAGGAGTTCCACTTCGGCATGAACTGGTCGGAATACGCGCGCTTTATGGGCGACATCTTCGGCGCACCGCTCGCCCTTGAGGCTCTGTCGGCGTTTTTCTTAGAGTCCACATTCCTCGGCATCTGGATTTTTGGTTGGGACAAGCTTTCCGAAAAAGCGCACTGTCTGACGATGTGGCTCGTCGCCATCGGCGGCAACCTCTCCGCGCTTTGGATCATCGTGGCCAATTCCTTCATGCAGCACCCGGTCGGCTACTCCATCGAGAACGGCCGCGCTGTCATGACGGACTTCGGCGCTCTCGTCACGAACCACTATGTCATCGGCGAAATCACGCATACGTTCTTCGCCGGCATGTCGACTGCAGGCATCCTGCTCGCCGCCATCTCCGCCTACAAGATTCTCCAGGGCGGCGCTGCGGCAGCGCTCTTCTCGAGGGTCATGAAGGATATCCTCGCCTATACGCTCGTCGGCCTGCTCGGCGTAGCTATAGCAGGCCATATGCACGCACAGTACCTGAAGGATGCACAGCCCATGAAGCTTTCTTCTATGGAGGCTCTTTGGGAAACGGAAGATCCCGCACCTTTTGCCGTCTTTGCCGTCATCAACGAGAACGCGATGAAGAACGACTTCGAGATCACGATTCCCGCCATGTTCTCCTTCATGGTCTACAACGCGCCCGAGGGCGAGATCAAAGGCATCCGCGAGCTGCAGGAAGAAGCCGTGCAGCTGTACGGCTCCGATAACTATGTGCCGAATGTCACGGCTCTTTTCTGGGCATTCCGCATCATGGTCGGCGCAGGCGGCCTGATGATTCTCATCGTCGCCGTCGCAGGGCTGCTCGCCTTGAGGGGCAAGATTGCCGATAACCGTTGGATGCTTCGGACGCTGCTCTTCAGCCTGCCGCTTCCCTTTATCGCGAATTCCGTCGGCTGGTTCGTCACGGAATCCGGACGTCAGCCCTGGATTGTCGTCGGCCTGCAGAAGACGGTGGACGCTGTTTCCCCCAACCTCACACAGACCGATATCTGGCTCACGATTCTCGGGTTCACGCTGATTTATCTCATCCTCATCGTTCTCGCCTTGAAGGTTGCAATCCGCTACATCAAGGACAATCCTGCACCGGAAAGGAGTAAGGCATAATGGATTTGAACATCTTATGGTTCGCGCTGATCGTTGTCCTCTTCACGGGCTTTTTCTTCCTCGAGGGCTTCGACTACGGCGTCGGTATGCTGCTCCACTTCGTCGGCAAGACGGACAAGGAGCGCCAGTTGGTTCTGCGCACGATCCTGCCCGTCTGGGACGGCAATGAGGTCTGGATGATCACGGCGGGCGGCGCAAGCTTTGCCGCTTTCCCGCACCTCTACGCAACGATGTTCAGCACCTTTTATCTCGCGCTCTTTTTGATGCTCGTCGCTCTGATTCTGCGCGGCGTGGCCTTCGAACTGCGCGGACGCAGGGATTCAGCGGTATGGCGCAGCGGCTGGGATAAATGCATCACCTTCGGCAGCGTCGTGCCGGCCTTCCTCTGGGGTGTAGCCGTGACCGACCTCATCGCCGGTCTTCCCATCGACGCGAATATGACATATATGAGCGGCTTCTTCGGCCTGCTCTCCCCCTACTCCATCGTCGGCGGCCTCGCTTTCGTTTTTGTTTTCGCCTTCCACGGCGCAGCCTTTTTGACGATGCGCCTTGCGGACAAGAGCCTCATCCTGCGCGTACAGGACGTGGCCAAGAAGGCCGGCGCACTTGCCGTCATCTTTTTCGTCCTCTGCATGGCTCTGACCTATGTCTACACGGATCTCTATGCGAATCCTTTCGCTGCCGGCGCACTTGTGCTCGCTGCCGTCGTTTTTCTCGCGAGCTATGCGAACGTCGTCAAGAAGGCCACGACTGCAGGTTTCGTCTGCAGCGGACTCGCCGTCGCCCTGACGGTCGTCGCCTTTTTCCTCGGCCTTTTCCCGCGTCTCATGGTCTCGAGCCTTTCGCCCGAGTACAGCCTGACCATCTACAATGCCTCTTCTACTCCCTACACGCTCTCCATCATGACGATTGCAGCCGGCTGCCTCGTGCCCATCATCCTGGGCTATCAGATCTGGAGCTACTACATCTTCCGCAAGCGCGTAACAACAGATGATTTGGGGCATTATTGAGCATGGAAAAAAAAGATTTTCTGAAAGAGCTGCGCTTTTTTAAAAGGCCGCTCCTCCGACTTACAGGCTGCAAGCTGCTCGGCGCACTCACCGCCTGCGGAGCTGCTTGGCAAATGGCCGTCGTTGTCGATCAGGTCTTTCTCCATGGCATGAAAGTGGAAAAAGCAGTGCCGCATCTTGCGGCGCTGCTTTTTCTTCTGCTCGCACGCCATGGTTCCTCTTTTCTCGCGGGGCTCGAAGCCGACGGGATTTCTGCCGCTCTGCGCCAAAAGATGCGCGAGCGCATTTGGGAAACGATGCTCTCGCGTTCACCGCTTTCACCCAGCCTTTCTTCCTCCGGCGATCTTCTGACACTCGCCTTCGAGACGGTCGACGGCATCGACGACTTCTGCCGCAAGCTTTTGCCCCTGGTCATCGAGGGCGCTGTCACCTTCCCCCTTCTCATCGCCGTCGCTCTCGGTTTCGATGCATGGACGGCGCTGCTGTTCCTCCTCACGCTCCCCATCTCCCCCTTCCTCCTCTCCTTGATCGGACGCGCCACAAAAAGCGCAAGCGAACGGGAATGGCAGGAACTCTCGCACCTTTCCGCCGCCTTCGCCGAACTGCTGCACACCATAGCAGGCCTGAAGATTTTCCGCCAGAGCGCCGCACAGTACGCACGCCTTGCAGAACTCAGCGAGCGCTTTTCCGCGGCTTCCCTGTCCGTGCTGCGCCTGGCCTTCGTCTCAGCTTTCATGCTGGAGCTCATCACGACGCTTTCCATCGCTATCGTTGCGGTCTCCGTCGGCCTACGCCTCCTCCACGGCGAGCTTGATTTTTTCACGGCCTTTTTCGTACTGCTCCTGGCGCCGGAATTCTATCAGCCGCTTCGCGAAAGCGGCCTTGCTTTCCATGCAGGCGTCAGCGCCTCGGCGGCTGCGGAAAACATCGCCGCCTTCCTCGATGCAGAACCTCCCCCCTCCTGCGGCAAACGCCTCGAAAAGCTGCAGGTGCCGCCTGCCATTCGTTTTGACAAAGTCTCGTTTTCCTACCCCGGGCGCAAAGCTCTCGCCCTCAAAGAACTTTCCTTCTCTGCACCGGCGGGGAAGCTGACCGTGCTCAAAGGCACGAGCGGCTGCGGCAAATCAACAGCGCTCGCCCTCATCGCCCGCCACGGCGAACCGAGTGCAGGCCGGATCGAGGTCGGAGGCCTGCCTCTTCACGGCATCGAGCCGGCCGCCTGGCGCACGCGCTTTTCCTATGTGCCGCAGCAGCCGCATCTCTTCCGTGCAACGCTGCGGGAAAACGTCACCCTGCATTTCGATGCCGCCGACACGGACGATGCTTCCGTCCGCGCCGCCCTTGCTGCCGCCGCCTTGACAGGGCTGGCCGCCTCCCTGCCAGAAGGACTTGACACCATGCTCGGGGAAGGCTGTCGCTCCCTCTCCTTCGGTCAACTGCGCCGCCTCGGTCTCGCCCGTGCCATATGGCAGGATGCGCCCGTTTTCCTTCTCGATGAAATTACGGCAGGACTTGACGAGGAAAACGAGCAGGAAATCCTCGCTGCACTCGAACCGCTGCGCCGACGCCGCACCATCCTGATGGCGGCACACCGTCCCGCTGTATTTGCTGTCGCCGATAAAATCATCGATCTGGAAGGAGCTGACGCCGAATGAAGTCCTTGATCCCCTTGCTGCGCCTCGCTCCCTTGGCGTCGTTTCTGTCAGCGGCAGCCATGAGCCTCATTTCCTCGCTCTGCGCCATCGTACTCATGGGGGCGTCTGCCTACATCATCTCCTCGGCCGCTCTTCTGCCGCCTTTGTCCTCGCTCGCGCTCGCTATCACACTCGTGCGCGCGGCGGGGCTCTTCCGCGCGGCCTTCCGTTACCTCGACCGCTGGCTCTCGCACCGCGCGACATTCCGTCTCCTGACGCGCCTCCGCCTCGTCGTCTACCGCCTCGCTGAAACCCTCCTGCCCCTGAAAGCGCCCGGCACAAGCGAGGGCGCTCTCCTCGCGCACCTCACCGAAGGCGTTTCCATCCTGCGCGACTTCTATCTGCGCGTCCTGGCGCCGCCTCTTCTCACACTTTCACTCGCTGCACTCGCCTGCCTCATTCTTTGGCCGCTTTCACCGGCAGCAGCCGGACTCGTTCTCCTCGCCTGGCTGCTCGCACTGCTCCTGCCGCTCTCCGTCCGCATCATCCATGGCAGGGAGGACGAAGGCGCCGCTGCCGCCGAGTGCCGCAGCACGATGCTCGACGGCCTTGCAGGGCTTCAAGACTTGCAGGGCGCAGCGAAAAAGGACGCACCGGATCTCAGTTGTCGTTCCTTCCGCCTGCGGCTCTCCGCCTGCGGCTCACACCTGATGCAGGAGTGGAAACGACGCGTCCGTCTCGGCCAAATCGAAGATCTCATCGTGCGCGCCGCTCTCGCCGTACTTTTCGTTCTCCTATTCGCCCTCCTCATCCCTCTCGTGCAAAAAAACCTGCTTACAGGCATAGGCCTTGCTGTCTGCCTTCTCGCACTGCAAACGGTCTTCGCCGAATTCTACGTCCTGCCCGAAGCCATGCGCACCCTCGCACGTACACGCAAAGCCGCACAATTCCTGCTCGTCTCTCCCACCGAAGTCGGCGCCACCGTTGGAACAGGGGACATGGCAGCAGAAAAAATGGGCATGAACGCCGAAGCAGGACAGGAAAAAAAGCGTTCTTTGCCAAGCGCCCCGGATGCAGCTGCTTTGCGGCGAGAAAATGTCCCTCTGCTTGCAGCAAAGGACATCGCCTTTTCCTACGAGGGACAGCCGCCTCTTTTTTCGCATCTTTCCTTCACCCTTGAGGAAGGCGAGCACCTTGCCATCATCGGCGAAAGCGGCTGCGGCAAGACCACGCTTTTCCATCTGCTGCTGCGCCTCTGGGAAACGGACAGCGGCAGCTTTTCTCTCCGGGGACGTCCCTACGCGTCCCTCTCGCCCGAGGAAACACGTGCTCATTTTGCCGCCTCGACACAAGGAATCCGCCTTTTTGCCGCCTCGGTTCGCGAAAACTTCGCATACTTTCTCCCCGAAGCCGATGAGGCTTCCATCTGGCAGGCGCTCGAAACGGCCTGTCTTGCTGCCGAGATACGCGAATGGGGACTCGACACACCGATTGGTGCAGACGGTGCAAACTTCTCGGGCGGTCAGCGCCAGCGACTGCTCCTCGCCCTGGCGCTGGCTGCTCCCGCCCCCCTCGTGCTCCTCGACGAGCCTACAGCCGGTCTCGATGCGCACACGGCAGATAAAGTCATGCAGGCCGTCCGCCGTGCGCTCCGCGGCCGAAGCCTGCTCCTCATCACGCATGACAGGCGCATCTGCCGGGGCATGCGCGAGCTGCGTCTCGGCACAGTCCCAACAGAGCTTTCTTGTGAAGGACTTTCCCCGCAAGAATGCCCGAGATAAACGAGGACACCCGCAGGCAATCCCGGTCTGTCCATCCCTCGCGTACATCTAGACAGAAAAGACTTGCAGATTTCTTTTCTTTATACTATACTTACAAAAGTGCTTATTTTTCAATCATTTATTAAGGAGGAATTTCCTTGTTTGGTTCCATTGGCAGAAAATATCAGGAAACTGCCCTCATCAAGCTCATCGCCATCGGCCTCGTGCTCGGCATCATCGTCGCTGTCACCATGCCGCAGATCGTCCCGGCCATTTCCATCCTCGGCGATCTCTTCGTCAAGGCTCTGAAGGGCGTCGCACCGATTCTTGTCTTCGTGCTCGTCATGAACGCCATGGCGCAGAAGAACGCCGACGCCAGCACCTCCATGCGGCCGATTGTACGCCTTTATATCATCAGTACATTCTTCGCGTCCATGGTCGCTGTCAGCTACTCCTTCCTCTTTCCGACGCAGCTTCATCTCGCCGTCGCGTCGTCTGAGGTATCGCCGCCGAGCGGCATCGTCGAAGTGCTGCACAATCTGATTTTGAGCGTCGTCGACAATCCGCTGCACGCCATCGTAACGGCAAACTACATCGGCATCCTGGCCTGGGCGGTGCTCGCCGGCGTCGCGCTTCACTCGGCCAACGATGCCACAAAGGAAATGCTTGCCGATCTCGCGAAAGCCGTGACAAAGATCGTGCAGTGGGTCATCCGCTTCGCTCCCTTCGGCATCTTCGGCCTCGTCG
>ERZ773065.1640-NODE-1640-length-11165-cov-5.272637_pt1 | contig 11165 bp, 18 predicted proteins | sample MGYA00580623_ERZ773065 | MGnify/ENA primary metagenome ERZ773065 (study PRJEB29015, sample SAMEA2738017) | human oral metagenome | biome: human oral; feature: human-associated habitat; material: dental | place: China | collected 2047 ...
AAATTTGAAAAAATAGTGATAGAACCAAATGAAACAAAAGAATTTCCATTATATATATATTTTAATGAAAATGACAAAAAAGAAATGTCAGGACTTGAAATGGAAATAATTCGTGTAAAAAAAATAAATGTAAAAGATAGGGAACATGAATTAGGAAAATACTGGAAGAAGTTAATAGAAAGACATGTAAAACATGATTTATCCAGAGTAGATTTAAAGACAGCAGAGATATATAAGCAAAGTATAATACTTTTAAATATATTAAAAAATAATGAAACAGGTGCAGTAATTGCAGCACTAGAATCAGATGAAAAAAGAGAACATTCTCGGAGGATATCGGATATGTATGGCCAAGAGACCTATATTATGTTATGAGAGCATATAATATATTAGGAATGTCTGAAAATGTGAAAAAATATCTAGAAATATTTGCTAAAAACACGCAAAGTAAAAATGGTAGATGGGAACAAAGATTCTATAGTGATACAAGACTTGCACCAAGTTGGCGGATATCAGATAGATGAGACAGCAATAAATATATTAATTGCATATGATTATTATAAGTATACAAAAGATATTATGTTTTTAAAAAGAATATTTCCAATGTTACAAAATGCATATAGATATATTGTAAGATATATAGAAAATGTAATAACATCTAAGAGAACAAAGACTTTTGATCTTTGGGAAAATTATGTTGGAGAAAGTGTATTTGGAATATCTGCAGTTTTTGCAAGTTTAAAAACAATGGGTATGATATATGAAGAAGTAAAAGAAACATATAAGGAAAATAGACTTAAAGTAGAACAGATAAATAAGGAAATAAGAAAGATTAATCCATTTTTAGTAGATGTGAAAGAATGGATACATATGAATATGTATTCAAATGAAAAACAAGCATATGTAAATGACACAGAAAATCCAAGAATAGATATTTCAGCATTATCATTAGTAACACCTTTTAATATATTTACAGTAAATGAAAAGAAAATGATAAATACATATATGGGAATAGAAATGAATCTTAAAACATATACTGGGCGGATATTTAAGATATGAAAATGATAATTATTTAGGACGGAAAAAATCCATGGACTTTGTCAAATCTTTGGATGGCAGAATACAATTTAGTAAGGAATAAAGAAAAAGAAGCATTAGAAAATTTAAGGTTTGTTACAAATACAGCTAATATTCATGGATTTATACCAGAACAGATTGATAATGAATTATTAGAACCTAAGTGGATAATTGGGCTTACATGGGCACATCGGAATGTATATTGATGTTTTAGATAGAATGTTTAGGAATAATATAGTATAATATGTACTTATATTAATTTTTTAGATAGAAGAAAGAGGTAAAATGGCAAAATTAAAAACTATTTGGGTATGTTCAGAATGTGGGAATGAAGCCCCAAAATGGATTGGTAAATGTTCAGCATGTGGATCTTGGGATACATATTATGAAGAAAAAGCACAGAATATAAAAGCAAGAGATGATAAAACAGTATATACAGATATGGATGGTAAAAAAATAGAAGTTGTAAAACTTATAGACACACCTAAAGATGTATATACTAGAATGTCTACAGGATATAATGAAGCAGATAGGGTACTTCGGAGGAGGATTTGTAAAAGGATCACTTACATTAATAGGTGGAGAACCAGGGATTCGGAAAATCAACAATAATACTACAAATATGTAATAATATTGGAAAAGACAAAAAAGTATTATATATTTCAGGAGAAGAATCTGCACAACAAGTATCTATAAGGGCTGAGAGACTTGGTATAAAATGTGATAACCTATATTTTTATGGACAAACAGATATGGTAGAAATTGAAGAAAAAATATATCAAGAAAAACCAGAATTTTGTATAATAGATTCTATACAAACAATGAGTTCTCCAGAAATAACCTCTGCAGCAGGAAGTGTTAGTCAGGTAAGAGAAGTAACATCAAAAGTTATGAATATTTGTAAGAAAAATGGAATAACAACAGTAATAGTAGGACATGTTACAAAAGACCGGAAATATAGCAGGACCAAGAGTTTTAGAACATATGGTAGATACAGTACTATATTTAGAAGGTGAAAGACATTTTGCATATAGGGTATTAAGAACTGTAAAAAACAGGTTTGGTTCAACAGATGAGATTGGAATTTTTGAAATGAGAGAAGAAGGTTTAAAAGAAGTAAAAAATCCATCATCTGTTTTAATAGAAGACAGAGAATCAGATACTATAGGAACAGTTGTGGTATCTTCATTAGAAGGAACAAGACCAATACTTTTAGAACTTCAAGCACTTACAACAAGAACAGTATTTGGAATGCCAAGAAGAAGTAGTTCAGGGGTAGATATAAATAAGCTTAACTTACTTTTAGCAGTTATAGAAAAATATGCAGGAATACCACTGAGTAGTCAAGATGTATATATGAATATAGCAGGAGGAATAAAAGTAACAGAACCTGCAATAGATCTTCGGAATAATTTTAGCAATAATATCAAGTTATAAGAAGATACATATAGATAATGATATGGCAATAATAGGAGAAGTAGGGCTTACAGGTGAAGTAAGAAATGTTGCTATGGCTGAGAAAAGAATTATAGAAGCAGAAAAAATGGGATTTAAAAAGGTTATATTACCAGTTGTTACATATAATAAGCTTGAAAAAAAAGAAAAATATAAAATTAAAATTATACCAGTAAAAAATGTTATACAGGCTATATCTGTTATAACAAAATAATATAAAATAGGAAAAAGAAATAGGGGATAGTATGGAAATAATAAAAGGACTATACCTAAATACTGATAAGATAATAATAGGGAAAGAATATAAGGTTATATATAAATATAATAATGAAGAAGAAAATAGGACAATTGAAGAAGATAGATTTAAAAAATATATTTTAGAAATAAATAAAGAAAAATATGAATTACAAAAATCAGAAATTGGCTATATTGTAAATGCAGTATTTAGGAAAGAAAACAATCAAATAGAAATATATTCAATATTTGATGATATTGAAAAAAAAGATAGAAATATGAGAAATACATATATTAAAGATAAAATTACTGCAATAGTTGAGCCAGAGAATTTGAAAAAGATATATTCTTACCAAAAATCAAATGACTTATTAGTAACAAAAAAATCAAAAAATATATTTGCTTTTTCAGAACAAGTATTTAATGCTATAAATAAAGCACTTCGGAGTTTTTCCAAAAGTTTTAGAAAATAGGATGAATATAAAGAAAAAAGACTATAATGATTATAATGATACAAGGAGATAAATTATAATAATGGCAGAAGATAAAAAAGAAGAGAAAAAGAAAAATGGGAAAAATGATATAAAAAGTGATACAAATAGTGAAAAAAATATTTTATCTAAAAAGAAAAAAACAAAAAAAAGAGTAAAAAAAGATGAGAATCAAGATCTTAAAAGAGAAATTGATACGAAAGAAATTGATACTAAAATTTCTGGAAAGACTACTAAAAGAAAGAAAAAAAATAAAAAAGAAAAAGATAATATAGATACAAAAAAGATAGATGATTTGGATGATATTGATAAGTTAGGTAAAAAAGATGATATTGTAATAAAAAGTAAAGATGAAAAAAGAATAGTTTTAGATGCAGTAGGAAAAGTAAAAGTTGATGATGTTGAAACAGAAGAACAATTAGATTTGTTACAACAAAAGACAAATGAGAAATTAAAAGAAATAGAAGATATTGATAAAGCTAGTTTAGAAATAGAAGATGATGAAATAGAAGAAAAAGAAAAATTTGAAGAAAATGTACAAAAAAAAGTTATAGAAAAATTAGGGAAGAGTCATAAGAGAAAAGTTGCTATAATAACAATATTATTATTTATGATTGCGATAAGTTTAGTATCAACAATATTTTCAATGATATATATGGGAAAAGATATAATAGCGCCAAATATATATTTAGGAAGTATAAATATAGGTGGACTTACAAAAGAAGAATCTAAAGAAAAAATAGCTAAGATATATGAAGAAAAAAGTAATAAAGAAATAAAAGCAGTATTAAAAGATTATGAGCAAATAATAAAACCTGAAATGGTAGAATTTAATGCAGATATAAATAAACTAGTAGACCTTGCATATATGGAAGGAAGAAATGGTAATATAATAGAAAATAATTATACAATAATTTCAAGATATTTTAATAAGAAAAATTTAGAAATATCATACAATATAAACGAAGAATTAATGCAAAAACTTCTTGAAGAAATTGCAGGAAAGATTCCAGAAAAGGTGAAAGAACCTTCATATAATGTAGATGGGACAAAGCTTTTTGTATATCCAGGAATGAAAGGAAATGAAGTAAATAAATTATCTTTAAGAGAAAAGATAGTTTCAATTATGAAAGATATTGATAAGATATCTGATGAAGATCTAAAAATAACTATACCTGTAGATATAAAACAACCTAATAATATTGATATTGAGAAAATACATAATGAAATTTATGAAAAACCAGAAAATGCAACATATAATGAACAAACAAAAGAATTAAAACTTGATAAAGATGGACTTGATTTTGCAATTTCTATGGATGAAGCAAAAAATATGTTAAAAGAAAAAAAAGAAGAATATATAATTCCACTTAGAAAAGTAAAAGCAGAGATTACATATGATAAACTTGGAAAAGATATATTCCCAGATTTACTTCGGAACATATCAAACAAATTATAATACTGGAAATGTAGATAGGACAACAAATCTAAGAATCGCAACAAGTAAGATAAATGGATATATATTAAGACCTGGACAAGAATTCTCATATAATAAGGTTGTAGGTAAAAGGACAATAGATGCAGGATATAGAGCGGCACCAATATATAGTGGTGGTAAGGTAGTAGATGATATTGGAGGAGGAATATGTCAAGTTTCTTCAACATTATATAATGCAGCATTACTTTCAAATTTAGAAATAACAAGTAGATCAAACCACTCATTTATAACATCATATGCAGAACCACGGAAGAGATGCAACAGTATTTTATGGGGCAATAGATTTTAAATTTAAAAATACAACAAGATATCCAGTAAAAATAGTTGCAACAACACAAAATGGAATTGAGAAAATCTCAATATATGGTATAAATGTGGATAATGTAACAACAAAAGTATATATAAGTAAAACATCTTCAAAAGAACCAGAAACAAAATATGAAGATAATCCAGAGTTAAAACAAGGAAAAACAAAAGTGGTGCAAGGTGGTTCTAAAGGATATACTGTAAATACATATAAGGAAGTATATGTAAATGGTGTATTAAAAGAAAAGAAACTTATAACTGTAGATACATATAACCCTCTTGCAAGAATAATACAAAGAGGAACAAAGAAATAATAAAATTGGAATTTGTGGGAGTGAAGCATGAATTATATAAGACAAGCAGTGGTTGATGATTTAGGGAGAATAGCTGAAATATTTGTATTTAACTATAGATTGAATTTTTATCCAATATTTCAAGAAGATACTTTCTATTTTGAGGAGCTAACGGTTTCTAACCTGATAGAAAGTTTTGCGAAAGAATTAGATAGCATATTGGTCTATGATGATGGCGTAGTAAAAGGCTTTATTCAAATCCAAAAACAAGAAGTGAAGAGATTATTTGTTGAACCTGTTCTTCAAGGGAAAGCAATCGGGACTGAATTATTAGAATATGGGATAGCAGAAAAAGATGCTAATCATTTATGGGCATTAGAAAAAAATATAAAAGCAATAGCGTTTTATAAAAGACATGGTTTTAACATGACAAATGAAAAGAAATATGAAGAAGATACAACAGAGTTTCTTGTTCGTATGGAGAAATAACTCCCAGTTTGTTGAAATGAATAAAACTAAATATTGGAGATGTAAGGCGATTAAGAAATAGAAATCTTAGTCGCTTTTTCTTATGCAAAAAATTAAGGAGAGAGGGGGAAAAGTGGAATTCGATTATTTTTATAACCGTGATGGAGACCGTTTCAGCTACTATATGCTACCGAAAATTATAGTAAATGATGAAAGGTTTAAGAATTTATCCTCGGATGCAAAGATTTTGTATTCTTGCCTTTTGGAGCGAATAAGTATGTCTTTTAGAAATAAGTTGCTTGATGAAGAAAACAGAGTATATATCATCTTCACTGTGGAAGAAATTATGGAGATTTTAGGAAGATCCAATAAGACCTCAGCCAGAATCCTTAATGAACTTGATAGCACTTCGGGATCTGGAAACTTTTTAATAGAAACATATATATCATTAAGAAAACTAGAAAATAGAATTTTAGATGAATTACAAGATAATATGATGTTTGAAGATATGGGGAATATAATAAAAGTATCAATACAACAATTTTATGGAATAGAAATAAATAATTTTGCAGTGAAGGTTGCAAAAACAGCATTACGGATTTAGAGGCCAAAAGATGAAAGAATCTGAATGTGTAAGAAGGCTTATGGAATTATACAAGAAGATAATAGATGAAGAATAGAAGATGTTTGAAATAAGTAAGTAGTCTTTTATTGTTGACATTTAAAACCTCAAACTAAAATATTATTAAAAGTTTGAGGTTTTTAAAATGTGTATTAGAAATAGTTAGGAAGGCTATAAGAGATAAGACGTGATTACAATTATATGATAATTCTAGAAATAATAATTTTTAGTATGTTAATTATATTAGATATTATGGAAAGAAAAGGAGGGTTAAAAATTTCATTAAATTGTGGTAAATGATAATTTTGATGTTGATTGAATAAAAAGCAATATAAAGTTCACATAAAGTGTTGACAAAAGAGCTTAAATGTGTTAGTATAGTTATGTAATCAAAATAAAAATGAAACCTATAATTAGAGGTTTCAGAGGAGGAAAAAAATGTTAAAGGAATTTACTTATATCAGAAAATCAGGAAAAGGGGGAAGTTACAAAGTTAGTTATCTAGTTCAGATAACAAATGGGTATGTGACAATTTATAACGCAAGATTTTCAATAGGTGAAATGCTATATCAAAATAGAAAGCAGCTAAAAAAGTTTTTGCTAGAAAACTTTAAAGCTAGTGATAGAGTTGTAAGAAACAATGGTGTGAACAAAGGTGCACCAACACATCCAATAAATAAAGCTGGACATTATTATAATGTCGACGGCAAGTTATATAGATGGGATAAAAACTTGGAGTATCGGAAATGGTGTGCGCCAATAACAGACCTATTGAGAATAATTTACGTAATAACAGAAAAATTTGACAGGGATAATCGATATATAGAAATCCCTGATCTTCCAAATGATTTTTTAGAAAAGAGATAGAATTTAACCTTCTGCATTGCAGGAGGTTTTTTATTAATTAATAAAATATATCTTGGTTGACAACTTTACCTATAAATAATATAATATATTTGTTTATATCAAACACATATATATAGAAAGAGGAATGTGGCACAAAAACCTGTGAAGTCCTACTTTCAAAGTATATATGGAAGGAAAAACAATTAAAAAGAAATTTTTAAAATATTAGGAGGTAAAAATGTCAGTAGTGGCAATGAAAGAATTATTAGAAGCAGGAGTTCATTTTGGACACCAAACAAGAAGATGGAACCCTAAAATGGGAGAATATATATTCCAAGCTAGAAATGGAATACATATAATAGACTTACAAAAAACATCAAAATTATTAGATACAGCATATGAATTTTTAAGAAAAGTAGCTGAAGATGGTGGAGAAGTATTATTTGTAGGAACAAAAAAACAATCAGAAGAACCAATAAAAGAAGCAGCAGAAATGACTAACTCATACTATGTAAATCACAGATGGTTAGGTGGAATGCTAACAAACTTTAAAACAATAAGAAAAAGTGTATATAAATTAAAAAGATATGAACAAATGAAAGAAGAAGGAATGTTTGATCTATTAACTAAAAAAGAAGTAATAGCAATAGAAAAAGAAATGGAAAAATTAGAATACAACTTAGGTGGGGTTAAAGAAATGGAAAGGTTACCACAAGTTATAGTTGTAGTAGATCCAGGTAAAGAACATATAGCAGTAAAAGAAGCAAGAACATTAGGAATACCAGTAATATCATTAATAGATACAAACTGTGATCCAGATGGAATTGATTATGTAATACCAGGAAATGATGATGCAATAAGAGCAGTATCATTAATATTAAAAACATTAGCAAGAGCTATAATAGAAGGAAGACAAGGTGAAGAATTAGCACCAGTTCAAGAAGAAGTTGTAGTAGAAGAAACAGTAGTAGAAGAATCTGAAGAAAAATAAAAAATAGGAGCAAGATTATGATAGATGCAAAATTAGTAAAAGAATTAAGAGAAGTAACAGGTGCAGGAATGATGGACTGCAAAAAAGCTTTAACAGAAGTTGGAGGAGACTTACAAAAAGCTATAGAATATTTAAAAGAAAAAGGAATAACAAAAGCAGCTAAAAAATCTTCAAGAATAGCAGCAGAAGGTTTAGTAGATGTATATGTAACAGAAGATAATAAGATAGCATCAGTTATAGAAGTTAATGCAGAAACAGACTTTGTTGCAAAAAATGAAGAATTTAAAAAATTTGTTAAAGAACTTGCAAAATTAGTTGCATTAAAAGATCCTAAGAGTATAGAAGAATTAAATAATTTAGAATATGAAGATGGAAAGACAGTTAAAGAAGTATTAATAGAAAAGATAGCAACAATTGGTGAAAATATGAATATAAGAAGATTTGAAAGAATAGAAACACCATCTGTTGTATCAGGATATTTACATGGAGAAGGTAAGATAGCTGTTTTAGTAGAATTAGAAGGTGGAACAAAAGATGTTGCAGAAGATGTAGCAATGCAAGTTGCAGCATTAAATCCAGAATATTTAGATGAAACAAAAATAGAAGAAGAAAGATTAAATAATGAAAAACATATAATAATGGAACATACTTTAGCAGAAGGAAAACCAGCAGCAATAGCAGAAAAAATAGCAGCAGGAAGACTACAAAAAGTATTTGAAGAAATATGTTTAGTACATCAACCATTTGTTAAAGATGGAAGTTTAAAAGTAAAAGAATATGTTGCAAAAAACGGAGGAAAAGTTGTAAGATTTATTCGTTTTGAAAAAGGTGAAGGTCTAGAAAAGAAAGTAGAAAACTTTGCAGAAGAAGTTATGCAACAATTAAAATAATTAAACTAAAAAGGGCAAGCTTTTTAAATAAAGTTTGCTCATTTTATATTTTAGAGGTAGATTATGATAGAAATAAGATGGCATGGAAGAGGTGGACAAGGTACAAAATCTGCTGTACTTTGGTTTGCAGATATTGTATTTGAAAAAGGAAAATATGTACAAGGATTTCCAGAATATGGACCAGAAAGAACAGGAGCACCTCTTACAGCATATAACAGGTTAAGTGATAAGAAGATAAAGATACATAGCAATATATATAATCCAGACTATATAATAATTGTTGATGAAACACAAATAGGGAATAAGGTATTAAAAGGAATAAAAGATAATACTATATTAATTATAAACACAGATGAGCAGAGAGAAAATATATCTTCTAGGTTGAGTTTAACAGAAAGACAGAAAGAAAGAATGGTATGTATACCAGCGACAAGAATATCAAGGAAAAATTTAGGAAAAGTTTTTCCTAATATACCAATGCTCACAGGGATAATATATAATCTTAATATATATAGTAAAGAAGAATATTTAGAGGGAATAGAAAAAAAGTTAAGAGAAAGTTTTTCAGATATAGAAGAATTAGTTAAAGGTAATTTAAATGTAGCAAAAGAAACATGGGAATATTTAGAAGAAAATAATAAAAAGAAGAGGTAGAAATTGTTTAGAATAAAAATAGAAAATGATTGGGAAAATGAAAAAGATGGTGGAATAATAACAGTTCCAGGAAATTCTAAAGAGTTTAAAACATGGGACTGGAGGACTAAAAAACCAATATGGATAAAAGAAAAATGTAAACAATGTACATTATGCTGGCCTGTATGTCCAGAAGATTGTATATTAATTGATAAAGATCAAAAGATGAGGGGAGAATTTGATTATGAATATTGTAAAGGGTGCCGGAATATGTGCTAAAGTTTGTCCATATGATGCAATAGTGATGGTAAATGAAGAGGAGGAAATAGATGAAGACAAAGCTTAGTCGGAAATAATGCAGCAGCAAATGCTTTAAGACAGATAGGAGTAGAAGTGTTTCCATCATTTCCAATAACACCATCTACAGAAATACCAGAATATTTTTCAAAATATATAGCAGATGGAAAAATTTTATCAAACTTAATACTTGTAGAAAGTGAACATAGTGCAATGTCTGCAGCAATAGGGGCATCACTTTCAAATGCAAGGACAGCAACAGCAACATCATCAAATGGGCTTGCATATATGTGGGAAATGCTTCATATAGCAGCAAGTATGAGAGCACCAATTATAATGGAGCTTGTATGTAGAAGTATATCAGGACCACTTAATATTCATAATGATCATTCAGATGCAATGGGAATGAAAGATACAGGATGGATAATGCTATTTTCAAAAAATAATCAAGATGTATATGATAATACAATAATAGGTACAATGATAGCAGAAAATAGTAGTGTATTATTACCAATAGCAATATGCCAAGACGGGTTTATAACATCACACTCAATAGAAAACATAGAAATATTAGAAGATGATGAAGTAACAAAACTTGTAGGAAAATATAATAATAATATAAATCTTTTAGATAAAGAAAATCCAGTAACAGTGGGTCCATTAGATTTACCAACACATCTTTTTGAACATAAAAGATTACAAATAGAAGCATTAGCAAATGCAAAAAAAGTATTTAAAGAAGCATCAGAAAAATATGAAAAAATATCTGGAAGAAAGATAAATATGATAGATACATATATGGTAGAAGATGCAGACACTGTTATAATTGCTATAGGATCAACAGCAGAAACAATAGAAGAGGTTATAGATAGAAGAAGGGAAAATGGAGAAAAAGTAGGAGTAATAGCAATAAGAATGTTTAGACCATTTCCAGAAGAAGAAATTATATCTGCACTAAAAAATGTTAAAAATATTGCAGTAATGGATAAGGTAATGGATTATTCTTTAAATGGAGGACCATTATATAAAGAAATTATATCTGCAATATATGATATGAAAGAAAA